>Ga0074045_10003553_pt1 | contig 14020 bp, 12 predicted proteins | sample BogForMeECP23OM2_FD_94442 | JGI IMG/M metagenome (GOLD analysis project Ga0074045, IMG submission 94442) | Bog forest soil microbial communities from Calvert Island, British Columbia, Canada - Bog Forest MetaG ECP23OM2 | ecosystem: Environmental > Terrestrial > Soil > Wetlands ... | reverse complement strand
GGCATGTGGCCGCCGGCAGAAAGATCGAGGATGGCGAGGCGGCGGCTGCCGAGACCAAAGTAGGAGCCGTCGGGAAATCTTCGTTCCCACAGGCCGGAATCGTCTGGGCCACGGTGCGCCTGAACGTGCGTCATGCGCTGGAGCACTTCGCTATTCCCACAGTTTGCCAGGCCAGCAATTCCGCACATCGATCAAACTCCGAAGTCAGCGGCTAAGGCCGCCTTGATTTTGCAAAAGCTCGCGGCTTGAAGAGAATGCAGGAGAACTCAGCCGTCCCTACGGGACGCGTTTCTCTCTCCCCGCTTTTCCCAGCACCAAAGGCGCTGGGCTATTGTCAGTCGCCCCTCCGGGACGCGATTTTCGACGACTCCACTCAAACGAACGGCGACAAGTTAGTTCTCAAGCGCGGCTTGAAGCCGCGCCCATTCAAAACAAAGTGGCTTTATGTTTTCTTACTTCCTGTCCTATTTAATTCGTAAATTTTGGCTTTGGTGTGAAACATCTGGACCGCCTGGAATCCACAGTAAATCAAACCGGGCACACCATCCAGGAAGCCGAATCGCAAGAGATAACGATACAGGAAAAGCAATACGGGAGAGCCGGGCAGGGCAAAGAGTCTGCGCTTGAGCCAGCGGCGGCGCTGCGCCTGCGTGCCCCAGAGTGAGGGCGGCAACTCGCGGTCGCTCTGCTCCGGGGGCTGCAGCAGCACGCGCGACTCCCAGTTGGAATACTCGTTGTGCTTCTGGATGTATCGCGAAAGCGATTCCACGTTGTGGTGAATCAAGGGATTTCGGAGTCTTGCGGTCGGTCCCTCGACCACGACGTGTTCGTGCACTTCCATGTCGGCCATGGAAGCATCCTGGTCGCGCAGGCGGCATTCGAAGCGGCCTTTGCCTCGGCGAAATAACGAGAGCTTCCACAATCCAACGTCTCCGTGACGCAGAGCCCGGCCCAGAAACCAGGTCCGAAGCTGAATGAAATACCCGTCGAGCGCTGGATTTCCAATTGCGGAACGGACTTCCTGTGCGAGTTCCGGGGTGAGCACCTCATCGGCATCGAGGAGCAGTACCCAGTCGTATGCCAGTGGCACGGTATCCATTGCCCATTGACGTTTCTTCGGCCATCCGCCTTGATAGTGAAATTGCACGACGCGCGCTCCGAGGGAGCGGGCGATTGCGACCGTGTCGTCCGTGCTCTGCGAATCGATCAAATAAACTTCGCCGACCTCGCGCAAAGCCTCGAGACAGCAGGGAAGATTTCTCGCTTCGTTGCGCGCCGCAATGATCACGCTGATCGGGAGTTTGCCGGGGGAGACGGGGTTCACGACCTCTCGAATTTCTTCGACTCTTTCCATAGAAACAATTTCTATTGCAGCAATCGTTCAACTCGAAAGGTGCTGCCGGCACCAGGATTGCAGCACGTGCAACGACCAGGGACGGGACCAGGAGGTGCGGTCTTCGAGAAAATCGCTCCAGACGCGGAGCGCCGCCGGTTGGCTGACTACACCGCCGAGAGGCCCGTCGGAAATTGTGCGCAACGATTCTTCCACCACTGGCCGCAACGCATCCCGCAACCAGTGTTCGAAGGGCAGGGTGAAACCTCTTTTTGCCCGATGAACGATTTTGTCAGGAAGGCGACCACCGAGCGCGCGGACCAGCAAGGGCTTCGGGGTTCTCGCGCCGAGCTTCCATGAGCCGGGAAGAGCTAACACGTGTCGCGCCAACTGATGGTCGATCAAGGGTACACGCACCTCCAGACCGTGGGCCATGCTCATGAAATCGGAATCCCGCAGCAGTGTGTTGAGCATATAACAGCGCGACTCGAGATAGGAAACGCGGTTCACGGGATCGAGAGTGAGGGCGCGGCGGAGATTCTCGGTTAAAGGTTGGGCCGCACGCAGAAGTGCGGCAGCGTTTGTTTTAATTCCGGGGAGCAACTGATTCTGCTGTTCGGGCGTGAACAGAGTGCGTGAGAGAAAGTAGGGATGGACCGTTCGTGCCCCGTTGCGAGCCAGAGCGGCCAACTTGCGATTCTGGTCCGAAGAGGGTGCAAGGGCAGAAAACATGCTTGCCAATGGACCGCGGAGTGGGCCCGGGACATTCCCCCAAGCGCCGGCGAATCGCTCCATCCGGGGCACGGTGCGGAAGCTTGAATAGCCGGCAAACACTTCATCGCCGCCGAGGCCGGAGAGTGCGACTTTAATTCCGGCGGCCCTGGTCTTCTCCGAGATAAAGTAAGTGTTGACTCCGTCGATGGTGGGCAGGTCCATGGCGCGGATGGCAGGAGCAATCGCGGCGAACAAATCAGATTGAGAGACAGTAATCTCATGATGATCGGTGCGAAACTGCTGCGCGATGGCGCGGGAATATTCTGCCTCGGAATAATCGGCTTCGCGAAAGACGACCGAGAAAGTGCTGGGCCGCGCGCCACTTCGGCTCAGAATACCGACCAGCGCGCTGGAATCGATGCCGCCGGAAAGAAAGACGCCAACCGGCACATCGCTTACCAGTTGCATGCGCACCGACTCATCGAGCATTTCGGCTAACTGGTCTTGAAGTTCCTCTTTGGCCGCTTCACCGGCAGTCGGGGCGCGAGGCGCAGCCGCATTCGGAGCGGCCAGATTCCAATACTCCTTTTGCGTCACCCTTCCCTGCTGCCAAATCAAGAAGTGGCCGGGGGGAAGCGAAGTCACTCCTTCGACCAGGGTCAGGGGGTCGCAGAGAGACCCGAAGCTGAGATAGCTGAGCAGGCCCGCCGGATCGATGCGGCGTGGCACCAAACCGGTTTGCAGAAGAGTCCGCACTTCGGAGGAGAAGATGAAATATCGGTCCGACTGCCAGTAATACAGGGGCTTGATTCCCATGGGATCGCGGGCAATGAACAGGCGATGGCGCGGCGCATCCCAAATCGCGAAGGCAAACATTCCGCGAAACTCTGGCAGGCACTCTTCGCCCCAATGTGCGTACGCCTTGAGAACGACTTCCGTGTCGGAGCCACTGCCGAAGTGCAGACCCTGGCTTTCCAATTTAGAGCGCACATGGCGGAAGTTGTAAATCTCGCCGTTGTAGACGATCCAGTTGCCAGTGGCAGGATCATGCATGGGCTGATGGCCATGGGGAGAGAGATCGAGGATGGCGAGGCGGCGATTTCCCAGACCGATTTCGACTGCGTGCTTATCGTCACGCAAAACGGTGGTGCCGCCGTCATCGGGGCCGCGGTGAGCGAGGGACTGAGTCGCTCGCTCGAGCACTCCGGCGGGGAGCTGCGCGTTGTGGCCAACGATGCCAAAGATTCCACACATTCCAGCGGTGACTCCTGAGAGTTTTGCCGATTCTGTTTTTTACGATCTTACGCGAAGTGAGAGTCGAGAACCGGCCTCACTATGAGAGCCGGGCTAAGCTCCGGGCGAGTGTCAACAGTTTCTCGACGTGCTTTTCCCAACTGAAGTCGTGGGAACGCGAGAGTCCTTTTGAACGGAGGGCTGCGGATTGTTCAGATTGCGCAGCCTGCATGACTTGCTCCGCTAACTCCTCGGAGGAAAAGCGCGGAAAGTACAGCGCCGCATCCCGGCAAATTTCCCGGTGCACAGCGAGGTCGGACGCGATCACGGGAAGACCGCTGGCCATGGCCTCCACCAGAGGATGGGCGAAGGTTTCGGCATAGGCGGGCGTCACGTAGAAGTCGCAGGCCCGGTAGACATGATGCAACGATGCGTAGGGTACGGCGCCTAGCTCAACCACTTCCTGGTCGAGTCCGAGAGTCCGCACCAGCGCGGCGGCAGTGTCAGCGCGGTAGCTGCCAGGATTATCCTTCGAGTTCAGTTTGCAAGTAAGAATCAACCGAACGGTTCGAGGGTACAACTTCTTTTTCAGAATAGCGACGGCGCGAAGCAGGGTTTCAAAATTCCGGTAGTAATTGTAGTGGCTGACAAACAGCAGCCGGAGCGAACCCGCGGTGGCTGCGATTTGGCGCTGCAGTTCCTGGGGCAATTGCGATCGTCCTCCGAAGAACGTTGTCCGATCGAAGCCGTGATGGATGCAAACTACTTCCTTTGCGGTCGAGCGTTGCAGGTCGCGAGCAAAGGCTAAGCTGGGAGCGACGGTGCAGTCGGCCGCGCGCACCGACCATCGGGCCAGTGGCGCCTTCAGCTCGGTATCGAGCCACAAACGATAATCGCCGCGCTGGCGCAGATCGCGCTGAAAATCGGCCGAGGTATACAAAGCGTTACGGCTGAGGAGAATTTGCGGCACGGGAGAACCGTAGAGGGCAAAATTTCCTGCCGATAACAGAACATGGGCGCCGGAACGGCGAATGAGTTGCGGCAGATTGCGTTGCTCATACCACAGTCGCCCGATAGAACTTGAAGGACGATCGTTGCCGAGGACGGTGACGCGCGCTGCCGGGCTGACCTCGTCCTGCAGTGCGGCGCTGATTGCGATGGTAGTGTGAACATCGCCCCGAGCCGCCAGGCACGGAAGGACGTTGCGAACGTAGGTAAGACCTCCACCTGCACTGGCTGCGAGCGCGTTGATGAAAAGATGAATCATTTCAGGGTGATGATTTTCACGAAGATCCTTAGCACTTTCGGTTACGGCATAATGAGTGAACGCGAGGTCACTCGCTATTCATTCGGGCCGGCGGACGAAGCATTTTGCGAAGCCGTCTTCTCCGACTCGCCCACCAGGGATCGACCAGCCCGGAATAAAGAAAACGGAACTCCGCTGGCGAATACTTGACCTCGACCTCACGACGCCACAAGAGCGAGGGGATGTCTTCACGGCTGTTGATTTCTCCGGGGCAGGGAGCAAAACAAAAACGGTGGTATTTGCGGATTACCTCCCATGCCCGGGCGTCGATCGCATCCCAACCAAAGGTCCAGCCGAAGGCATCAATGGGCTTGCCGGTCCAGGCGGCAAGTCTGCGGGCGCTGTCGCCGATCTCTCGCTCCAGGGTTTCGCTGGAGAGGCCGGCCAATCTTTGATGGGTGAGCGTGTGGTTCCCGATGGCATGGCCGCGAGCCGCAAGATCCGCTATCTGAGCGGGAGTCATCGGCTTCCAGTCTTCCCAGGTTTCGTCGCCGGGCTCGGAATCGGGATTGATCCGCGATCGATAGTAGGCAAGAGATTGATCCGGAGCGCATTCGGCGAAGGCGGGAACGATAAAGAACAAGCCGCGTCCGCCAAAGGACTCGAGCAGGGGCGCGGCGACGGTGTAGTTGCTCTCTCTTCCATCATCGAAACTAAAAAGAACCGGCGGCTTCGCGTTACTCAGGGAGCCATGCTGATTCGTACCGGGACTCTCCCAGAGCTGAGCGAAGCCCTCGAGACTGGTAATCGTGAAGTGCCGGGACACCCAGGCCAACTGGTCACGAAATCGCTGCGCTAAAGACAAGGGAGTTTCGTGCATCGCGACTACCAGCCCGCGCGATTGCGCGGTGAGACGATGCAGACGAAGGGCGAGTTCATCGGCACGAGCAAAGGTGGCCGCTTGTATGAGGAAACTTCGAGCTCTGCTCCGGAAGTTCATTTCACTCGCATGATCCGCCGACCGGATCCATCAGATCAGCCCGTCGCCATCCGCCGGCACGGGATACCAGTCTTGTGACGGCAGGAGCTTGAATCGATCGAGAAACCATCCGTTGGGCGCATCGAAGGCGCGGGGCTGAAAGCCGAGGGCGCTAAATGCTGCTTGCCGCTCCGGATCCTGGCTGCGCAACACCACGGCATCGACGGCGTTCCGGTATCGTGCGACGAGCGCTCCAACGATTCGCAACCAATCATCCAGCGGAACTTCGGGATAAACGTCGAGCACATTGAGCGTGTTGATTTGCCCGCGATATCCACGAGTTCGCTGATTCACCGTCACCAGGATTTCATGCTCCGGCCGGCGACCCCGAAAAGCAAAGGCGGCGACGCTTGGGTCCCTGCCGGAGAAGTAGCGCCAGCGCAGGTAAGGCAAATCGCGGGCGGCAGTGAGCTTCGAGGAATGGCTCTGCGCCGGCAGATCATGCAGCAGGAAGTTGGCCTCGTCGGCGGAGAGCAGAAGCCGCAAAGCGTCGGGGAATTGGCGGTTCAGCTTCAGCGGACGAAAAATGCGGGCGAGGCTGGAGACTCGACTGCTAGCCAGGCGCGACAGCAAACGACTGAATTGGCGCCGATGGGCGAACTCCTCGGCGACCGGGGGCCAACGCAAAACGCCGAACAGTTCTCCATTTGAATAGGGGATCGGGTTCGCTCCCGCAGCCTTCCACAGGGCGGCGGCCTCTGGGTTGGCCGAGGTTCCGAATAGTGGGTACTCCCTGTTGAGGCGGCAATACTGCAGGAAGATGCGGCCCCCGGAGCCGCGGTGATTCTGGTCGACGTAGAACAAGCTCGAACCCATGAGCAGGAGTTTTTCCTTCTGGAAGCGAAACATTTGCGGGCTGCACAAAATGCAGCCCACGAATCGGTCGGCCGACCTGAGTCCAAAACCAAGCGGTTGGCGCTGATCGCGGGCTGGATTTTCCAGCAGAAACCAGCGCAGATGAGAGTCGACGGTTTCCTCCGTCCTGCCGGACTGAAGCGCAATGAAGCGGGCAATCTCAGCCACATCCGACTCCGAGATGGTGACCAGCTCTGCGGGTTGAACTGGCTGCGGTGCGGTTGCCGGGGCGGTGGGCGATTTCATTGCGCAGCGTCCTGGTAAATCTTCAACAACTGATGAGCTTGATGCGACATGGTAAGTCCATCGAGAATTGTCTGCCGCGCGGCGCTGCCGATTCGATCGCGAAGATTGGCGTCTCCCAGCAAGAGCTGCAGTGCTTGCACCAATTCGTCGAGTCCATCCACCGGAATCAACCAGCCGTTAGTGCCGTGATTGATAATTTCATCGATGCCCTGCCCCTGGCAGGCAATCACGGGTTTGCCGCTGGCCATCGCTTCCAGATAGACACAACCCAACCCCTCGTAACGGCTGGGTAGAACAAACAGTGTACAGTCGCGCATCGCCTCAGCCACTTCCGAGCGGCTGCGGCGTCCCAGAAAAGCGACCTGCCGGCTGATTCCGAGATCTTTCGCCAAAGCGGCGAAGCGATCGCGATCGGAGCCTTCGCCGATCATCTTGCATTGCAACTGAGGGCTCTTAAGCCGGGCGATGGCGGTCAGCACCAACTCATGGCCTTTTCCTGCCAGCAGATTGCCGACGATCAGGATGGTTTTAGCGTCGTGGGGAGCAGAACCACATGCGGGAAGGCGAGGAGCAAAAAAAGCGGCGTTCGTGCCGTTGTAGACGACCTCAGCATGCACCGATGCATCGGCCTCTTCCGCGAGCGACTGCTGTACCTTCTTGCTGATGCAGATCACTTTGCGCGCGCTTTGATAGGCGTTGATTGAGGCTTGACGGCGCCAGCCAGCGGCGATCCCATTCTGAAAGCAGCGGTTAAAAACGTCCAGGCCGTGAATCGTGACGACAAAAGGGATACCCAAGCTCCGTGAGACGAGCGCTGCAGCCTCCCCGCAAGGCAGCGCCGCGTGGGCATGAATCACATTTACGGGCGACCGTTGATGAAGCCGTCGAAGCTGCGGCAAGAGAACCCGCGCGAGAAAGCGGCCGGCGCTGGACAAACCAAAATTTCCCGGCAGCTTCGGATAGCGCAGCCACTCGGCGGGAAACTCCGGACTCGGACTTCGGCGCGGATGATATACGGGATCGACCGCAATCACGGAGGAAACTACGCCTTCCGCTTCGAGCTCGCGAAGAGTCTCAGCCACAAAACAACCGCTCACTTCGTCCCCGGCAGAAGGATAAAAAGGAGTGAGGGTCAAGACATGCAGCTTCGCGGATATGGCATTCTCCAATAGGTTCCGGTTGGCCGGGGGGTGTGTTCGAAATTCGAGATTACCCGCTCTCCCCGGCCTGCGTCGAGCGCTCAAGAATCAACTCGGTTAGACCGGCGATCGTGGTGAAACGCGGATCCCGCAAATCGCGGTCGGTGAACTGCATGTTGAAATACTGCTCGATCTCAGTAACGAACTCAACTACTTCCATGGAAGACAGCCACCCTGCGGAGAAATAGTCGGCGTTGCACACAAGGTCCGGGGTTTCGAGTTCGGATTTGCCGATCTTGGTCCGCGCCGCGAACCAGCGGATGAGCCATTCCCTCGCCTCGGCGCGCCTCCCGCTCAATGTCAAGGTCACCTTCACTGTTCGATGGCTACACAACGCGCCGGAGAACCGTCACAATCTTTTAATTTCAATGGCATCACGATCAGTTGAACTTCCGGGGCAGTTAGAGCTTTGAGGTTGGCAAGATATTCCACCAGCACCACGCCCGCGCCCAACAACACTTTGTGATTCGGAGAATCTTTGGGAGTTCCCCGGGAATGGGCAGGATTGTCGGGCGACGGTGTATCCATTGCGATAAGGCGCACGCCGTTCTCCGTCAGCCAGAGCGCTGCTTTCTCCGATAGAAATGGATATTCGTTGTAGAACTTCATGTTGCCAAAATATTCCGACCAGCCGGTGCGCAGGATCAGGCGGAGCGGCAATTTCTCTCCCAGCCTTTGTTTCAGATCGGCCACGTCAATTTCCTGCAAGGGACGGCAGCCGGTAAAATCCACAACCGTGGCCGGGCCAATCAGAAGTTCAAGAGGGATCTCATCGATCGTCGTCCCGTTAGGGATGAAGTGCCGGGGGGCATCGGCATGAGTGCCGATATGCGTGCCCAACACGAGCTTGCGGGTTTCGCGACCCTCGATTCCGTGGCGGCCGAGAATCGTGATCTCGACCACAGGATGCCAGGGCGTGGGAAACGTCATCATGCCTTCTTCGATGGTTAAGGAAAGATCGATAATTTTCATGCGTCGGTTTTGACCACAGGGAATTTTCAGGCCGAATCATTCAACGGGCTGCGCCGGCAACCGAGGGAATACGCACCTGCGAGGGCGGAGTGACTTGAAGCTTCTCCGCCACCAACTCACGAATGCGGGACTTCTGCACTTTGCCGCTGGCGGTCCGGGGAAATTCGTCGATCGCCATGTAGCGCGCTGGCTGCTGGTGCTGGGCAAGGTGACGCCGGGCATGAGAGATGACCGGCTCCAGCAGGGATTCGAGATCCATTCCTCGCTCGAGTTTCAGAACCGCCACAATGTCTTCCCCGTAAAGGTCATGCGGAATACTTACCACGGCTGCATCGGAGACGCCGGGCACCTGCAGCAGCGCATCCTCGATGGCCGCGGGGCTGATGTTGACTCCTCCCCGGATGATGAGGTCCTTCTTTCTTCCGGTGATGAAGAGCGAACCGGTGGAATCGAGGTGGCCCACATCTCCGCTGGGGAACCAGCCGGTATCGGTTTGCAAAAGCTTCCCGCCGGTATCGAGATAACCGGCCATGAGGTCCGGAGTAAGGATTTCGACTTCTCCGTCAACTCCCGGGGCGGCAGGTTCTCCCCGGTCATCGGCGATGCGAAGCTTCACGCCTGGAACCGGTTCGCCAACGTAGCCGGGGCCGCCAAATTTGTCTTGAGAGCGAGCGGTTACAAACAGAGTCTCGGAGAGGCCGTAATTCTCGATCAGCGAGATCCCATAGCGCGATTCAAACTCTTCCTTCACTTTGAGCGGAAGCGGAGCAAAGCCGACGAAGGCATGACGCACGGAATCGCGGCAAAACTCTTCACCGGTGCGGCCGCGATCCATGCGCAAGAGAATCGAGAGCACTGTCGGAGCCAGCCAGAGGGTGTTGACCTGATTCTGTTTCGCTTTGTCCCAGAAGTTGAGGCTGGAGCGAGCGTCGAAGACGTGATCGACCACCACGCTGGCACCGCACAGGAAGGGCAGGAGAAGAAGATTGTAGAGGCCTCCCATATAAGCCATGGAGAGCGTGAGATAGAAGCGTGCATCGTGGTCGATTCGCTGGGCGCCGGCGAAGGCCGATGCGTTGTGCAACATGCGCTCCAGTTTGTGGGCTAATCCTTTGGGCTTTGCCGACGTTCCGGAGGTGTACATCAAAACGGCGAGGTCTTCCGCGTCCGCACTGCGCAGAGGAAGGAAATCGTTGGCGGCGGGCAAAGCGGCGATCTGGATCTGCTCTCGTTCATCCGCCGGGCTAAGACTGTCGACGGCAGTCCGCAAGATCAGAACATTCGGATGAACGCCTCGGAGTGAAGCTGCTGAGGAAAGGCCCGCCACAACCAGCGCGGGCTTGCAACTCTCGAGAATGAATTCAGCTTCTCCCCTGCTGAGGGCGGGATTGATGGGCACGATGACAACCCCGAGATAAATGCAAGCGAAATAGAGGACGGCCAGTTCACAGCAGTTCGGAAGCATGACCGCGAGGCGATCGCCTTTGCGCAGCCCGCGGCGGGAAAGGTCTGCGGCTAGAGTGCAGGCCTGGCGATGAAACTCTCCATAGGTGATCGGAGCACCGGTTCCGGCATCGATCAGGAAGATGTGCGCTTCGCGGCGCGCTACCACGTCCAGGATGGTTTCGCGGATTTTCATTGCATCGCCAGACGACTGGGCTGAGCCGACTTCATGAGGTTCGAGATCGCAACCCAACGTTCCATCTGGCCGCGATAGGCGTGGTTCGGATCAAGGCGCAGAACCGCGCGGGCGGGAACGTCCATTTCAAAACGAGGGAAGTGTCCGACAGTGATCACCACTCCATCGGGCAATAATAGCTGATCGATCGAGACGGAATCGGCGGCGCTGGGCGGGCAAAGGAGAAGAGCCACGCCAATACCCAATTCGAAATGCATGCGGTCGGAAAAATCCGGCATCTGCCAGCAGTTGGCAGGCGCATCCGGCGGCAGCGTTCCATGCACGACGACATTGATGAAGGTTCCGCAGCAATTTCGTAACAGGGCTGAGCTTGGACTTCCATAGATCATCAGGCAGAAGTTGCCGTAACGGTGAGCGGTGGTCAGGATGACATCGTCAAGGTAGTGTGCCACTAGACGCTTCGAGCTCACCGGCAGAACTCTCTCCGGGCCCACGATCTCTTCGAGCGCAGCCGGCCACTCCGTGCCCCAGGCGCCGCCATCCTTGTCATTCAAGAACAGGGGCACGGTCGCGCAGGTCATCCGTAGAATCTGCTCCAGCACTTCAAACGAACCATATACCGCCCTGCCGAGGACGACCGGACCTTCGGCAAGCACCAGATCCGCCAAGACCAGGTCGCCGGAGGGGGACTCCGAGGCGACGAGTTCGAGGACCGGCCGGGCACGGCGCTTGGCGCAGGTAACCGTCATCCCGTCGACAAGCGAACGGACGGCCGAAAGCGAACTGCTGATGTTATCGCTGGAGATGCCGGGCGCGGAGAAAGAAGTCAGCATGGCATTTTCCCGCGTTTTCGCTGCGGTTGCTTTCGGCAGGCTGGCGGCAATCCGGCTTAGATTGTCTTCATCCAGGTTGACGGGATCGAGCTTGCCCATCGCCACCACCAACCTGCGCAACTCGACTCCGTGCTGGCGCGCGGCAGCGGCAACCTTGGGCAAGAACGAGGAATGAAACTGGCTGCAGCCCATGGCGACCGACATCATGTCGTAAAGCTGCATCTGCGACATCAGCGGTCCCATGAATTCTTCCGCCGCATCCATAACCTGGAAGAGATCGATTCCCGTTTCGATGCCAAGGTTGTCGAAGACCGCAATCGCGACCTCCGTGGGAACGTTGCCGGAGCTGCGTCCCAAGCCGTAGAGCGTGGTATCGATGAAGCTGGCTCCGCAACGGACTGCCTCAACGCTGTTGGCGACCGCGAATTGCAGGTTGCTGTGCCCATGAAAGCCCAGTCGGCAATCGCAGCGATCGCGGGCGGCGCTTATATATCGCCGCACATCCTCCGGGAACATGCCTCCAGCGGAATCGACGCAATAGATAATCTCCGCTCCGGCAGCAGCGCCGGATTTTGCCTTCTCGCCGAACTCAGCGGGTGTGATGCCGTAGGTCTTCATGAAGTTGAGGCAGGTCTTCAAGCCCAATTTCCCGGCCAATTCCAGATACGAATAAGCGCCTTCAATTTCGGGAGCGTTGTAGCCAATGCGAATAAAATCGAGACCCGCGGAGCGAGCAGATTTTATCTGGTCGGCCGTGCCTATGCCGGGAATGAAAAAGCAGCCGATCTGCGCCTTGGGCGCGGCGCGCTTGGCAACTTCGATGAGCCGTTCATCGGAGCTTGGCATGGCGCCCTTGCCGGCCTTCATGGCGCCTAAGCCCAGGCCATGACCCACTTCGATCCAGCCGACGCCCAGCCGGCCGAGAACTCCGGCGAGCACGGCGGTGTCATTCTCGGTGAACTTAAAATCCACCGCATAGCTTCCGTCGCGGAGCGTGCACTCCAGGATCTCTACGCGCGATTTTTTCGTCGACGAGGCTGAGGAGTCCGCCATTCCCGCTTCTCCAAGAAATGCTACAGGCACGCTGATGATTGGTGATTTGTTGGAGCCAGTATACTACCCCCGTGCGGGTCTTCGGGATGACGCCCCGCTGTTATCGCTGCCGGGTGCATACAAATTCCACGGCCTTCACCAACCCTTCCGCCCATACTTCCGGCGAGGACGATGCAATTCTCTGCCGGCTATTTGAGGCCATCGCGCTTCGCAATCCTGACTCTCGAGCGAGGCGCGTCATCGCATTTGCGATCTGCGCCGGGTCAGACGGAGGAACTACAAATCCATTCCAGCCATCCTGCACCAAGTCGCCGGCGCAACCCGCCACCTGAGTAACAATGATCGGCAGGCTGCACGACATGGCCTCGTTCACCACCAATCCCCAGGGGTCGCTATGAGTGGGAAAGATCAGGGCATCGGCTAAAGCGTAGAACTCCGGCAGCTCTTCCCGATGAACGAAACCATGGAATTGAACGGTCCCGGGCGAGATCTCCGCAGCCTGATCTTTCAATTTCGTAAGACCGGGGCCGTCTCCGACAAAGACCAGCCCGACCTCGCGGCGTATCGCATCGTCGAGCCGAGCGTAGGCTTGAATAAGATCGAACACGCCTTTGGCTTCGATCATCCGGCCAAGGTAGAGGAAGTATCGCGAGGGCAGGAAGTGGCGGGAGCGGACCTGAAGTTCATCGCGCCGGGCTCTTTCCGCCAGCTTCGAAAACATCTCGGTATCGACCGCGTTGGGCGCGAAGAAGATTCTTTCCTCGGGTACGCCAAGTTGCCGCAGATAGTAGGCCGAGGATTTTCCGGCTGCGAGAAAGGCCTGGCACAGACTCAGAAAACGCGCTTTCATGAATTCCACCGGGGCATATCGTCGTCTTTGGTCGAAGGCGGTGCTTTCGGTCCAAAGCAGCAGTGGGGCATGATGAGCCCGCGTCCACAGGGCCGCCTCCCAGGAGGCCAGGTAGTTGTAGCCGCCGCAGACAACGGCGTTGGGCTGGAACCGATTCAGAGTCGAAAACACTCCGCGATTGATCAGGAGGTTATAGCGGCCCAGGCGTTGCCGCCAGGATGGTAGCACGTCATAGGCGAATCTAATTTCGTCTTTATAAACGCGCCAGCGGCGCAGGCTGGGATCGTTCTCCGAGAGGAAGATCACATGTAGATCAATCTCCGGCCGTCGGGCAAGGGCGTTGAGAACCGGAATTCGGTAGGGAGCAATGATCTCGGTGATGATTGCGAGCTTTAGCACTTTGAACCGTGAGTTGTTGGTCTGGGCAGACAGCCATCCTACACGGCGGACAGGGGAGGAATCAGCCAGCGCGGCCGATATCCATAAAAATATTTGCAATGCGTGCATTCTGCCGGCTGCGACTCGCCTGCTACTCTATGCGGCATGGGCCTGAAGGATTTGGTCAGACAAGTGACTCCTTATGGAATCTGCGAGTATTCGGTCCGACGCCACGACTATATGCGGCTCGGCTTTAGCGTGCCAGAAGCCAGCTGGATTGCCTTATCTCGCAGGCACTACCAGAACATATGCGACGCCAGATTGAATCTGGTGCCGGGGCGCATTCTTTCCGGGTTGCGAACCTGTGTAGACGCCGGGGCGCACGCGGGAAACTGGACCCAAGCATTGCTCGACCGGTTCAAACCTGAGC
>Ga0074045_10003552_pt1 | contig 14023 bp, 11 predicted proteins | sample BogForMeECP23OM2_FD_94442 | JGI IMG/M metagenome (GOLD analysis project Ga0074045, IMG submission 94442) | Bog forest soil microbial communities from Calvert Island, British Columbia, Canada - Bog Forest MetaG ECP23OM2 | ecosystem: Environmental > Terrestrial > Soil > Wetlands ... | reverse complement strand
GCATTATCTGATTTTAAATCGCCCGATCCGTTTGTCAAAGAGATACTGACCAGTGGGAAGAGGATTGTGTAACTATGGCATTGACTTTGACGGAGTCATATAGCGTAAACTTAGCGAAGCCTCGGTAACAAAAAACAGCTTAAAAGGATGAGTAATAAGAGAGCGTAAAAGTGAGAGAAAAATCTGGAAAACTGGGTGGGCTGAGGGTGGATTGTAAAATTCAAAATATAACTCGTTGTAATACAATGATAAAAATGATAAGACTTCAGTTTCCCAAGCTGGAGGTCGCGGGTCCGAATCCCGTCGCCAGTTCCAATATAATTCCATATGCTTAATAAAAAATTCGAGCGGCTGATAAAGAGAGGAATTCTCACTGAAGGGGAACTGAGTGAGGGGCTGAGAGAGTCACTTGCATCTGGCCGGTATCCTGAAATTTGGTTTCTCGAAAAAGGGGTCCCGAAGCACGAGATCTTGTTCTGCCTTGCGGAATTCTATAATTGTTCTTTTGTAGAATACGATGAGAGCGTCATGGCCTCCTTTTTTCTCACCAGGCGTCTAAGTATGGAGAAACTCAAACGCAATCTCTGGTTTCCGCTTGCCATCAGTAAAGGGCGCGCCGAGGTAATAGCCTACTATCCTTTCGACCCCTCTGTAATTCAGGACGTCAAAGATACACTCGGAGTTCAGGATATTGATTTCGTTGTGGCCCTGCCGTCGGACATTGTGAGGATTATCGAACACAACTTCGACGTGAATCCTCATTTCCCCTCCTCCGCCGGCAGGACGCCTTTGGCTAAAGTGAGAACATTCCTGGCGGACAGGCGCTCTTTCATGGCTTGTACCAGGACGGCCTTGTCAAAAGGAAGAACGGGACTGGCCTTTCTCCGTACGGGGATATCTTTTATGGCTATAGCCATTGTTCTTTTGAGGGTTTTCGGGATAGGCATTCTTACTTTGTTTGAAGCAGCATTGCTGGTCTCAGGAATTGTTATGACTGTTGATGGTGTGCTGTGGTATATTCCTGCCCGGCGAACAGGAAATCAGGTTCTTAACTGCACCGGGACTGGATCTACATGGGGTACTACGGTACTTCAGGTAGTTGACCCGGGCAACAACCCTTTGTTTGACCGTACCGGTAAAGTCGAAGGGGCTGATGCGCTGCGTTCGTTCTGGAGCAACCTGTCTCCGGTTATGAGGAGAAGGTTTCTTGCGAGCGACAGGACTGATTTTGCAGAGGAAAGGACGATCCTGGCATGCTACCGGACAAAAATGGCACGGGCACGCACTGGACTCGCATTTACGAGAACAGGTGTTGCCTTTATCGGGCTTGGCATTGCATTATTGCGCCAGTTCCCTGCCGGTCCCTGGACTTTTTTTGATGCTTCTCTGATTGTGGCAGGTATTGCCATGGCTGGAGAGGGCTTTTACTGGTATATACCCGGCCGCCGTGCCGGGGCGGTAAGTTTTGATTCGGTCCGGAATTCTCATTACAGACAGAGCATATGGGATTTTGCCTTTCCTCCCGCACTGAAGTATCCGGGTCCGGAATACAAGTGCGTTCCGCCGGTCAGGCCGTCCCACGCCCCGGGCATATGGGCGACAACAGGTGTTGCCCTTGACCGGACTGTGCTTGCAGACAGAAGAAACGTTATGGCGAGACTACGGACCGTAATGGCACGGTCAAGGACAGGAATGGCTTTTATCAGGACCGGTGTCGGCATTTCTTCCATGGGTATGGGTTTGCTCGTCTATTTCGGTACCGGCAATAGTGCGTGGGTATTATTTAATTCATTACTGATAGTGGTTGGGTTTGCGCTTATCGCTGACGGGATCTACTGGCATCTTCCTGCCGATAAAATAAGAAGGCAATTCCCATATTGTTATGGAGAAATGGAGATTATGGTCCCTGATTATGGGATCCCGGTCCGCTCCTGGAAAAAGGTGGTATTCAACTGTGATGGGAGTGAATAGTATCTCGGTCAAAGCCGAAAGGTACAGTATTCTTATTGATCGGGGAGCAATGACCCTTGATGCCCTTTACTCAGCCGATCGTTCCGCTTCCGCCAGGGGTATCGAGGTGGAAAGGGTCCTTATCTCGGAATATTGTATACCAAAACATATTCTGCTGCAGGCGCTTTCTGACTATTACCAATCCCCTTTTGCGGAATATGATGAACGGCTGCCTGTCCCGCCGGAACTGCTGACGGGTTTGGATGGTGAGAGACTGTCGATATATCAGTGGTTCCCGATTATTAAAGACGGCAATACTGTCGTCATAGCGGCTAATGACCCATCAGACCCTGCGGTCCATGAGGAAGTAAAAAAGTTTATCAAAGCTGAGAAATATGAATTTTGGGCGGCACTCGGAGAGGATATACAATGGTTTATACAGGACTTTTTGCATGCCAGGCCCGGTTATCTTATCGGGACCGAGAGGACGGGGCTTGCTTTTTGGCGCAACACAATGGCCCAATGGAGAACCAGACTGGCATGCTACAGGACTGACCTTGCAATGGGCAGGACCTACCTTGCTTTTCTCAGATGGGGGTTGGGGCTTATTGCCGTGTCAGACACACTGATGCGCGCACGCAAGGCCGCGCCGTTTTTTTATCTCTATGTGATTATGTCGGGTGGATTTTTGCTCTCGCTTTTCGGGCTGTATGGTTATCTGGAAATAAGAAGATCAAGAATAAAGCCGCCTCAACAGCAGACGCTTATTGAAGTTACGGCGGCAACTATGCAATTTCTTGAGAATTACCATTTTATCCCGGATACCGGTACGTATATACCGGCCAGGCAGACTATGCTGGCCCGTCTCGGTGATTTTCTTGCGGACCACTGCACTATTTTGTATCCTTCGCCCTCCAGCAGGGAGCGCACCCATCTTGCGCGTGAAAGAAATGTTCTTGCGGCACAGCGTACCGTTGCTGCCTGCTACCGCACAATATACGCCAGGGCCAGAACAGGGCTCGCTTTTATCAGGACAGGGGTTTCTTTTGTGGGCTTCGGGTTGGGTCTGATGCACTTCTTCGGTCTCAGTATCCTGACCGCTATCGACGTTTTTTTGATTATAGCCGGAGTATTAATGACAATAGACGGATGGCTGTGGTATATGCCGGTGAGAAGGGAACAAGCCGAGCTCCCCAGGTGCCCGGTACCACAATGAGACAAGGCGAAGGGCAAAAGGCTAAAGGCTAAATGATGGAAGATAAAGAAATAATCAACATCTGTTTTTTTCTTTTACCTTTAGCCCTTAGCCTTTTGCCTTTTGCCTTGTTTTTATAACATGAAGATAGAAAGTAAAATCATACTTTCCAATGCATTCAATATCGGGCTGATATTGCTGGTAGGCTTTTTTGCGATACAGGATCTCAATCTTATGCAAACGAAGCTGAGATTTGTTGAGATAGCAGATGATCTGAATGCTTCTTTTCTCGAAATGCGGATTATAGAGAAAAACTATATTATTTACCAAAAGCGGGATCTTCTTTTCGATGTTAAGGAGAAGATAGATACCGCCGGGCAATTGCTGGATAGCGCCGGCAAGGACATTATCCGTGCTGTTGGAGAGAACAACTTTGTATCGCTTCAATCACATTTGAAACATTATTCTGATGTTGTGGATGAAGCGCAGAAAAGCTCTCACAGCGATATCGATCTGAACAATAGGTTAAGAACGGAAGGAAAGAAGCTGCGGGAATTCTCAAACACTATTACCTGGCTTGAGCGGCGGGGCGTTAACGACATCATCTCCAGCTCCAAACGCGTACTTTTTTACTCATTTGTGGCTATACTTATATGCGCTGTTTTTGTGAGCCATTTTATATCTCAGAATATTCTGCTGTCTTTGAGGGGGATAGAGAAGCTTGCAAAATCGATATCCAAGGGCAATTTCAAGAAAATCGAGAGTGCAATTCCGGATGATGAATTCGGTTCGGTTATGGCCGCAATCAATTCAATGTACGAGGAACAGAAGAATAGTGAAGAGGCCCTTATCCAGTCCAAAAAGCTTGCGTCCCTTGGGATCCTCACTGCCGGCGTGGCACATGAATTGACAAACCCCCTGAATAACATTTCCATGATAGCTCAGACCTATGCTGAAATGTATGATAATCTGGGCAAGGCCCAGAGAATTGAATTCATGGACAAGGTGGAGAAGGAGACCGAAAGGATAAAGGAAATTATAAAAAACTTACTTGACTTCTCAAAACCAAAAGAGGCCCATCTGAAAGAGACCGATATCAATACAGTTATGCAAAAGACTCTCAAGCTGATGCAAAACATGCTCGACGTCTCCAATATCAAAACTAAATTGAACTTCGTCCCGGACCTCCCGCCTGTCTTAATCGATGAGTACCAGATACTGCAGGTACTGGTGAACCTCATCACCAATGCGGTACAATCTATGCAGTCCGGCAGGACGCTCTTTATGGCAACAAGGCTTGGAAGCGGCGGGGATTCCGTGGAGATCAAGGTCATGGATACCGGAAAGGGCATACCTCGTGAATACCTGCCTCACATATTCGACCCGTTCTTCAGCACCAAGGGAGATGAGGGGACAGGGCTCGGGCTGTCGGTCAGCTATGGAATTATCAAGAAACACAACGGAGATATCAGGGTGGAAAGCAAGGTAGGCGTCGGCACCACCTTTACTATAGAATTGCCTGTCTATAAAAGCAAGTAGTGAGTGTATGAGTCAAAACCGAAACCTCCTTTACTCATATACCCATATACCCATATACTATTTTTATGGAGGACTATATGAACAACTACAGGATCATGATTATTGATGATGAAAAAATTGTGGGCGACATGGCTAAGATGTCTCTGGAACAGGAAGGCTATGCAGTCGAGACGTTTTTAAACGGCGAAGCCGCACTTGCGCGCCTGTTAGAGCAAAAGTTTGAGGTGGTGGTTACGGACCTCAAAATGAAGGGGGTAGACGGCATGGAGGTACTGAGGACGGTAAAACAGCTTTACCCGGATGTTAAAGTAATCATGATTACGGCCTTTGCCAACCTCGATACCGCCATAGAGGCGTTGAGGGGAGATGTCCATGACTTTTTCCCTAAGCCGGTCAAAATAAAGGAGCTTAAAGCATCTATACAACGTGCGCTCAGTAATTCGTAATTCATAATTATGCGTTTAAATAAAGTCGTGGCATTAGGGAAAAAAATTCTCAGGGACACATTCACCGCGGGCCATGTGACCTTTAAGGAAATGTTCTCCCGGTTCAGGCAGGTGCTTGAAAATCATAATAGGGCACTTGAGATTATAGCTGATATGGGCGACAAACTTGGCGGAGACTATATATTTGATATCAATTATATCAGGAACTCCTATGCCGGACTGTACGCTACACTGACAGAGTCCCTGGCAAGCTTCGATGTCCTGACTCAGCATGAATATCCTCGCCTCAAAGATGCGTTGGACCGCATAGACAAAGAAATCAGGCTGCTTGTTTATAAAAACGGGGAGAGCGCCCAAAGGGAATTTGTGCTGCCTTATAGCGCGCTTACAGGGAGTATGGCGCATGAGGTTGGCGGGAAGAACGCTAATCTCGCTGAATTGAAAAATAACGTTGTTCCAGACATACCTGACGCATTTGCCTTGACTGCATTCGCATACGATGAATTTATTCGGCATAATAAAATCAACGAAATGATATCAGAGCTCGAAGGAAAGGACATGTATCCCAAAGCGGCATCCTTACCCCAAAAAGTCTCCGACTTTTCGGGGACCCCGGCGTTGAACAAAATACACACTTCAATTGTGAACGGCAGCATTCCTTCTGGTATTGAACATGCTCTCGACAAGGCCTTATCGATGTTCAGGGCGAAGTATGGAGACAAATGCTTTCTCGCCGTAAGGAGCAGCGCCGAAGCGGAGGACGGGGAATTTTCCTTCGCCGGACAGTTTGATACTGTCCTGAACGTGCCGCTGGAGAGCAGCGCGGTTCAGGAGGCATACAAGCGGGTAATTGCCAGCCTGTTTTCGGACAAGGCAGCAGCGTATCATCAGCAACTGGGGCTCCCTGTCGGAAGCGTAAAAATGGCAGTCGGTTGTGTGCTTATGGTCGATGCGGCCGTCAGCGGGGTCATCTATTCGACAAATCCTAATGGAGATGCCGGCACTATGATCATAAATTCTACATGGGGATTGGGCACTTCGGTAGTAGAAGGTCAGACGGATGCGGATTTTTATGTGGTGAGGAAGGGGAAGGAGCCTGTAATAATAAGCAAGAGGATCGGGGAAAAACGCTCGATGGCAGTGGGCCTGGAAGGGGGGGGGGTGACCCAGGTACAGACTTCTGCGGCAATGACAGGGCAGAGTTCCCTGTTGGAAGAGCAGGCACTGGGGCTTGCAAAAAAAGCCATGCTCATTGAAAACTACTTCCGGCAGCCTCAGGATATTGAATGGGCCATAGACAGGGACGGAAAAATATTCATACTCCAGGCGAGGCCATTGAGGATAGCGTCGAGCGTCGAGCCGGAAGCAGGTTGCTCGGAATCACTTCAGGCGTCAAACTCCTTTGTTCCGGACGTGAGAAATATCCTGATGAAAGCCAGGGGTAATGTTGTGCAAAAGGGTGTGGGCTCCGGCAGGGTTTTCATGTTCAAACATGCAGACGGGCTTGGGGATTTTTCGAGGGGGGATGTCCTTGTCGCCAGGAATGACTCGTCTGATTTCATTCGGGTTATGCCCTATGCTTCAGCAATTATTACCGATACGGGGTCGCTTACAAGCCATATGGCTTCCCTTTGCAGGGAATTCAAGGTGCCGGCGTTTGTTAACGCGGGCGCGGCAACGAAATTACTCAAGCACGGGCAGGAGGTTACGGTAACTGCCGACGATGAAGCTATGCTGACCGTATATGACGGGATACTCCGCGAGGTGCTTGCACATGCGCGCTCCGGCCTGGCTGCGATGGAGGACATCTACGAATATCGCAAAAAAAGATATGTGCTGAGATATATTTCTCCTCTCAACCTCCTGGATCCCCTGATGGAAAGATTTACTCCTGAAGGGTGCAGGACCATTCACGATATCCTGAGATTTATACATGAGAAAGCCGTCATGGAGCTTATTGACAATGCCATGAACGGACTGAAGGGACAAGCGGCCATGAAATTGGAACTGCCGATACCTGCGGGAATTATTGTGGTGGATATCGGAGGCGGTCTGGACCAAACCATGAATTGTGCGGCGGGGAGTCACAGCGTTACTTTCGAACAGGTTGTTTCCATGCCTCTCAGGGCCGTTCTTCAGGGGATGATGCAGCCGGGGGCCTGGCATTCCGGACCTGTTTCATTAAGGGTGAATGATTTTCTCACCAGCATGATGCGCCTGCCCGATATTGTTTCCGGCAATGACAGTTATGCGGCCAACAACGTTGCTGTGGTCTCGCATGAATACCTTAACCTGAGCCTCAGGTTCGGCTATCATTTTAATATGATCGATTGCTATTGCAGTGAAACTGCGAGGAACAATCACATATACTTTCGCTTTACCGGCGGAGCTACCGATATGGCAAAAAGATCGAGGAGGATAGAGCTGATCTCGATTATTTTAAAAGAATACGGGTTCAATACTAAATCAAAGGGGGATCTTATTATAGGGCGGATTGCAAATATGGGACGGGGCGACATGGAGAAGATACTGGACAGCATAGGCAGGCTGATTGCCTATACAAGGCAACTTGACGCGGTATTGCATGACGATACTAAAGTTGAGCGTTACGCAAGGAATTTCCTGGGCGGCATTTATGAGCTTTAGTATTGAAAAAGTTTATTTATATCTATGTCGCTAAAAAAGAAAATTGTGTTCAGTTTTTTTATCAGTTCTTTTATTATTGCCCTCCTTATGGGGACAGAATACGTTAATTTCACCGGTATGAAAAAGGAAATTCACAATCTTGAAACAGCGGACACAATAAGGAGTCAGTCTCTGCAACTGAGGAGGCATGAGAAGAACTTCTTCCTCTATATTGCAAAGGCTGACGAAGAGGCCGGGGCTGTTTACCGGTATCTTGGAGAAATGGATGCCCTGTTCAGCAACAGAATAGAGCTTGACAGTGCCGGCAACATGTCGGCGCTGAGGGGCCGGCTTAAGGAATATAGGGGCAGGTTCAAAAGAATTCAATTGTCGATTAATTCCTTATCGGACCAATTCGGCAATACGGGTCATGGAAATGTTCGTTACCGTGACATCTACTCATTAATCCAACTGACTTTTCGTGAGCACCCGCTTGAGGCTGCCGGATTTTTGGAGAAAACTCCTTTGGGTCCTCGTGAGCAGGAGTTGATTGAGGACCTAAGGAAACTGGATTTGGAAATCCAGGCCTTGAGAAAAAACGGTGAGGATATTTTAGGTCTTACTGAAGAACTCGGCAGTGATGCGAGAGGCAATATGGAACATGCGATCGGCTTTTCTCAGATCGCTATCCTCGCGGTCTTCCCAATTTTTTTTATAAGCGGAGTAGGCACCCTATTTTTAATAAGCAGAAATGTGGTAAACCGTTTAAAACTGCTCACCAGCAGTGTGGAAAGAACGGGCAAGGGCAGATTTCCACTTGTTGCTTCCCCCCCGGTTTCGCGGTGGGGCAATGATGAGGTGGAGGTACTGATAAAGGAATTTAACAGTATGGAAGAGCAACTCGCGCAACGGGAAGGAGAACTCAGTGAGGAACTGCAGCAGAGCAAAAAACTTGCAGCGATCGGCACTCTGGCATCCGGTGTTGCGCACGAGCTGAACAATCCGATCAACAATATCTGCATATCCGCCCAGATACTCGAGAAAGAGGCCAGGCAAGGCAGTTCTCCATTCATTAATGAAGCCGTGAGCGACATTATAGGTCAGAGCAGGCGGGTCAAGAACATTGTCGAAGAATTGCTGGAGTTTGCACGCGTAAGGGACCTTTGCCCCGAAGAAGTGAACTTAAGCGAAATTATAATGGAGGCATATAAAATGGTTAGTACTGCTGCAGACAGGCGGGAAATGGATTTTGCTTTTGATGCAGTGCCTGAAGGAGCTGTCGTCCAGGCTGATCAGGAGGAACTGGAACGAGTATTTATCAATCTCTTTTCCAATGCTGTTGATGCCATGAAAGGTTCTCCGCGGCAAATACTGAGAACAAGAATAGCCAAAGAAGAGGGGAAAGTTATTATTATGGTGTCAGATACCGGTAGCGGAATTCCTGCCGATTCCGTTGACAAGATATTTGAGCCGTTTTACAGTACGAAAGATAAAGGCACGGGACTTGGACTTGCCATTGTTTTTAATATAATAAAGAGACATAATGGTGAAATACGTGTAGAAAGCACAGAGGGCAAGGGGACTACCTTTATTATTACTCTGCCGGTCATGCAAAAAAAGGACAACTGATGAGCTTTAAAATTCTTATTGCCGAGGATGAAGAAATTACATTGAAACACCTTGTTTATGCTCTCAAAAAAGAGGGATATGACGTGGCAGGCGCCAAGAACGGACGTGACGCGCTTGGTGAACTGGAGTTGGGCTGCTATGATGTACTTATAACCGATATTAAAATGCCCGAAATGAGCGGCCTCGAGCTGCTGGAAAAGGCGAAAGAAATGAAATGCGAGATCGAGGTGCTTGTAATCACCGGCTTCGGCAGCATTGGTTCAGCTGTGGAGGCTATGAAAAAAGGGGCCTATGAATACATAACGAAACCCTTTGACCTCGATGAACTTCTGCTTAAAGTTATGAATATTCACGAAAGGAAAGTGCTGAGGAAGGAAAACGCAGCTTTCAAGGCTGTTTTCGGGATGAATAAGAGCATTTCAATTATTGCGAAGAGTGAGAGCATGCACGACATACTGGACGTTATTGAGAATATCAAGGATTCGGATTGCAACGTGCTGCTTACAGGCGAGAGCGGCGTGGGAAAGAGCCTCCTTGCGAAAAGCATTCACTTCACCAGCAGACGGCAGAATATGCCATTTCTCTCGCTTAATTGTGCAACATTGAGTGAGGAACTCCTTACAAGCGAACTCTTTGGCTATGAGAAGGGGGCTTTTACCGGAGCGGTGAGGACCAAGCAGGGGCTTATGGAGATAGCCGACACCGGCACTCTCTTTCTTGATGAAATCGCGGAGATGGCAACAAACCTTCAGGCGAAACTGCTTAAGGTGATCGAGGAAGGCGAGTTCTACCGGGTAGGCGGTATCAGGCCGCTCAAGGTGAGCGTGCGGTTTGTCGCTTCAACTAACCGGCAGGTCGGCAGGCTCATTGCCGAGGGGACATTCAGGAAGGACCTTTATTACCGCCTTAATATTATGGAGATATTCATACCTCCACTGAGAGAACGCCGTGAAGATATAGGCCCTCTGTGCGAGTATTTTCTTCAGAAGCACCTGCCCAAGTCCGGCAAGAAGATAAAAGATTTTTCAAAAGAGGCTATAGGAATACTCATGCGCTACAGTTTCCCTGGAAATGTAAGAGAGCTTGAAAATATCATTGAACGGTCGATCATTCTTGAGAAGAGTCAGGTCATCACTCCCGAAAGTCTGCCCCCCAGCCTTGCTATGTTTCAAATAGAGACCATAGAGCCCGGAAAGATTAAAACTCTTGATGAACTTAACAAGGAATATGCTGAAAAGGTTGTTGAGATGTCCGGAGGCAACAAATCAAAGGCAGCGGAACTTCTTGGCATATCAAGGACAAGCCTGTGGCGGATACTAAAAGAGGAGCAGATACTTGATGCATAAGATTGTTTGCCGTGTTTGGCCGGGCAATTGTAATTCCGAGTAGTTAGCCGCAGGGCTATCTAATATCCAACCTCCCTCCATCACATTATCCTCCATTGCAAAGCGCCATTCTTCTTTGGCTTCGACAGGTAACATAGAGAAGCGCTCATGCCTGTTCAAATATGAAACAGTTAATGCATATGACTTCATAAAAAACTACATTAAAACAGTGTGTTATCTTCTGGCATCGATTTTGCGTTAATACTAATGCTACTAATGAATACGGGCCAATGGAGGGAGATAAGGTATGCAGATGAAACAACTCTTGTTTGTTACATTCCATGACGAGAACTTTGAAGAGGGGCTTTCATATGCTATTGACCTTGCAAAGGATACGGATAACGGTATTTCCTTGCTGATGGTATATAAGAGAAAAGTAATGGAGAAATTAGGGGACATGATTGTAGTCGGCACTTCGGTAGAGGTCAGTGGGCATAAGACAGCAAGGGAGATGATTAAGGAGGATTATGAGAGGAAAAACGAGAACTGTGACGAGCGGCTGAAGCAGGTTATGGAGAAGTGCCTTCAATCAGGAGTTTTTCTGGACGTCAGTACGGCGGCCACTGACGCGGTTTCCGCGATTAAAAATCTCCTTAGACAAAACACTAACATTGTCATGGTCCTTTTGAGCCCGAATATTACAAAAGATAAAGATATTATGGCAAAGGATTTTAACAGGTTCGTAACAACAGCCTCTCGGCCGATTGTAACCATGGACAAAAACTGGTACACAGTTTAAAAAACATAAAAAAAAGGAGGGTATATCAATGTATTTTTATTTACCGGTGGCTTTAACCAGTATTAATGTCCTGGTCCCTTTGGGACTCGGGCTTGCCGTGGGACTGCTGTCAGGACTCTTTGGAGTCGGCGGCGGCTTTCTCATGACGCCGCTCCTGATAATGTTCGGCATACCGTCAACTGTTGCAGCAGCTACAGATTCCAACCAGATAGTTGCAGCATCGACCTCTGGTACTTATGCTCACTGGAGGGTCGGCAATGTCGATTTTAAAATGGGGCTCTACCTGCTGGCCGGAGGCTTTGTCGGCGGGCTTTTTGGAGTTCAGGGAATAAAGGTGCTGAAGGCGATGGGCAATGCAGATTTTGTCATAAAGATGACTTACGTGCTTATGCTCGGTATAGTCGGCACCTATATGTTTATTGAAAGCATCTCAAGTATGAGGAAAAACAAGACCCGGGAGGTCAAAGAGGAGCGGGAATCGGCAACTGGCAGGTTTCTCAGGTCTTTGCCTCTTCAAACGCATTTCGAAAAGTCAGGGGTGACGCACTCTGCGCTTGTACCGATCATTTTCGGGTGTCTTGTCGGCATACTGGCTGCTGTTATGGGTGTGGGAGGAGGGTTCCTTATGGTGCCTGTAATGGTATACATTCTGAGGATGCCCATGCATGTAGTTGTCGGAACAAGCCTTTTCCAGATACTTTTTAATTGCATTGAAGTCACCTTTTTGCAGGCATATACAAATCACACCGTTGACTTTATGCTTGCCGTGCTTCTATTGATCGGTTCTACCGTCGGCGCACAGATAGGGGCCATCTTCGGCAGAAAGATCGAAGGCGAGCAACTCAAGGTGATTTTGGCAGTGATAGTTCTGGCGGTAACAGTAAAAATTATTTTTGAACTTACTCTCACCCCATCGCTGCTCCTGGGGCAGTCAGGAGGGCACTAAGATGACAGAAAACAAATTTTCCTGCAGCTTGCTTTTGCAAGCGCTTGGAAAAACCCTACCTACTGTCGGTAAGGGTTTTTTGATAACTGCATGTGCCGCTCTTATCTTCCTTATGAATGGCACGGCATCTGCGGCACTGACGATAACTGCAAATCATGACCACATAAAGATTGATTTCTTCTATCATGGCAGCACGGTGAGCGTCAGAGGTGTATCAGCTCCCGGCACTGACCTGATTATAAAGATAGCTGCCCCCGGCGGCCATTATGCGCTCAGGAAGAGGGGAAAAGTGGCAGGGCTGTTATGGATGAACGTCGGGGAGTTGAAATTCGAACATGTGCCGCAGTTGTATTCTCTCCACTCTACGAAAAAAATCAGCGAGATCCTTAGCGGTGAGGAAAGGGACAAATACTTGATAGGTTACGAGTCACTGGGCAAGCAGACTGAAATACAACCGGTTGCAAATGAGGCTGACAAGACAAAATGGTTTGGTGAGTTTGTCAAGTTCAAAGAGGCTTCCAAACTTTACGCCGAGTCAGAGGGCGATATATCGCTTAGTCTGAAGGCAGGCGAGCTGAATTATTATGTTTTGAGTCCATGGCCTTATCAGGCGGCTCCAGGGGAGTATATTGTTACAGCGTATGCAGTTAAGGACAAAAAAGTTATTGAAACGGCGGAAACAAAAGTGCTGGTGGAGCAGGTCGGTCTGGTAAAATCGTTTGCCTCCATGGCTAAAAACAGTGCGGCTTTATATGGAGTTATTTCGATAGTAGCCGCGCTTGTGGCGGGGTTTGGGGTCGGACTGATATTCCGGAGCGGTGGAGGAGCCCACTAATGTATGATAATATTGTTGTGGCTTTCGATGGCTCGGAGTACAGTAAATCGGCACTTATGAAGGCTGCGAACTGGATAAAGCGGCATGGTGGAACCGCAGTGCTCGTCCACGCCGTATATTTTGACGAAGAGGAATTCGGCACAATTCCTGAACAACTCGAAAGGCGAATGCACTTCGGAGAAAAGCTTTGCGATCAGGCGAAAGAAGAGATCTCTTCAGCTTTTGGCATCAAACTTGAGTCGATCATATGCGAAGGAGATCCCCCTGATACCCTGGTAGAAATTGCGCGTTCAAAGAAAGCGGACCTGATAGCCATCGGAACACGCGGAAGAAAGAGCATAAAAAAGCTTCTCATGGGGAGCGTGACGTCCGGGGTCGTAGCTCTTTCCACGTGCGATGTGCTGGTTGTGAAAAAAGCGGACCGGGAGTGGTCAGGGCGTTACTCCTCCATCCTTCTCCCTTTTGACGGGTCCGGACCCGGAAGAAAGGCCCTCGAACAGGCCTGCAGGATGTCCGTTATGGACGGCAGTGCCGTAACTGTGCTCTATGTCGTGCCCCGTTATGAAGAGATGATAGAGTTTTTCAGGAGCAGTGCCATACAGGACAGCCTCATGAAGGAGGCGCAAAAGATCACCGCATCGGCTGTCGAACTGGCGTTGGAAAAGGGTGTCAAGGTAAAAGTAGTGATCGCAGACGGCGACGTCGGCAGCAAGATCGCTGAAACTGCCGTCAGG
>Ga0074045_10003550_pt1 | contig 14028 bp, 13 predicted proteins | sample BogForMeECP23OM2_FD_94442 | JGI IMG/M metagenome (GOLD analysis project Ga0074045, IMG submission 94442) | Bog forest soil microbial communities from Calvert Island, British Columbia, Canada - Bog Forest MetaG ECP23OM2 | ecosystem: Environmental > Terrestrial > Soil > Wetlands ... | reverse complement strand
TGCGCTCATCGCGGCATTCACGGCATCGCATGTATGCCATCTTGCTGACGCATGGCAACGGTGCGATTGGCCCGTCCAGTACGCGTACAATGTGCCCAACGCTGATCAGCTGAGGATCGCGGCCAAGGAAATATCCGCCGCCCTTACCCTTCTTGCTCTGGAGGAGTCCCTGGTTCTTGAGTTCGAGCAGGATCAGTTCCAGAAACTTGCGCGGAATAGCTTCGCGCTGGGCCAAATCAGATATGAGCACGGGTCCCTGACCGTATTCCTTGGCCAATACCATCATCGCCTTGAGGGCGTATTTCGATTTTTTCGAAAGCATTTTGTCGACCTTTAGTCGATAGGGTCGCTAGACTAAAGATCGAGCCTAGCTCAGTCAAGAGCCTCGGACTACAAATATTTAGACGCTACTAGACAGAAAATCTCATGCCTTGACCAGGAACTTGGCACCGCATGACACGGCGGGTTCGAGCTTCGCTTCAGCGCTCCTTGGCCTTCAACTCAGCGTACTTGTCGAGCATCGGGAGCACGGTATCGCGCGGGGCGGCCCGCAGCCCGAAAATCAGCCGATCGAGGCCAAGGTCGAGGAATTTTTTGATGTGTTCCTCCTTTGGACCGACGCCAAACATCGAGACGGAAAGTTTCTTGCGGCCGGCCCTCATCCCCGCTTCGGCAAGCGCTTTCAGGTTGGCGGCGAGATCGTAACGCGGGAAATTGATCGGCATCCATCCGTCGCAATACTCGGCGACGCGATCGAACGTCCTGGGCGATTGCGAACCGAGGATAATCGGCGGTCCACCGGCCTGCACAGGTTTGGGAAACGACCAGATCGGATCGAAGTTCACGAACTCGCCGTGAAACTCGGCCGCCTCCCTGGTCCATATTTGGCGCATCGCGAGGACTTTTTCCCTGACGATCTTCCAGCGCCGCTTGAACACCGCGCCATGATTCTCCATCTCCTCGACGTTCCAGCCCGCGCCGATCCCGAAGATCACGCGGCCGCCCGAAATCACGTCGAGCGACGCCACTTCCTTGGCGAGCGTGATCGGGTCGCGCTCGACCACCAGGCATACTCCCGTGCCGAGTTTGAGTTTTTTGGTTACGGCCGCCGCCGCGGCGAGCGCGACGAACGGATCGTGCGTATGCCAATACTCCTTTGGCAATTCGGTTCCGCCGGGAAAGGGCGTCTTGCGCGACGCGGGTATGTGAGTGTGCTCGGGGAAGAACATCGACTCGAAGCCGCGTTCTTCAGCCGCGAGCGCAAGTTCGACCGGCTGGATCGCGTAGTCAGTCGGGAACATCGAGATTCCGAATTCGGCCATGGCGATTCCTCCTCGATCAGGCGCCAACGGGTCGTCGTCCGCGCCGCGTACAGTTTCATAGCACAACTGATTGGCGAAGCATTTGCGCGCGCTGCGGCAATGCTAGTTCTGATGCGTCATCGGCGGCGAGCCCACGACGCGGAGCCTCGCGGTCGAGCCGGCAATCCGATCGCCTTTCATCGGCTCGTAGCGCCCGCCCAGATTGTCGGCCAGGAACTTCTCCATGCGGGCGGTGAAGTCGAGCCGGTTATCGGGCCGCACGAAGCCGTGGCCTTCGTCGGTGTATAAAACGTAAACCGCGCTCCCGCGATGCCTGGCGATCGCATCGACGATCTGCTCGGCCTCGGCCTGCTTCACGCGTGGATCGTTTGCGCCTTGGCCGATCAGCATCGGGACTTTTATCTTGTCGGCGGAGAACAGCGGCGACGCCGTGGTCAGCAGCTCCTTGTCCCCGGGATCGCCGGGATTCCCAACCCTGGTGAAGAAGATCGAGCGCGCGACTTGCCAATACGGCGGAAACGACGCCAACAACGTGAACAGATTCGACGGGCCGCATTCGTCCACCGCGCATCGATACAGCTCGGGCGCGAAAGCGGCCCCGGCCAGAGCCGCGTAGCCGCCATACGAACCGCCAAATATCGCGACTCGCGCCGGGTCCGCGATTCCCTCATCCACGGCCCACCTGACGCCGTCGGTCAGGTCGGTCTGCATCTTGAGGCCCCATTGGCGGTCGCCGGCGTGCAGATACTTTTTTCCGAATCCGGTCGAGCCGCGAAAGTTTATCTGGAGCACGGCGTAACCCCGGTTCGCCAGCATTTGGACATAGGGATCGAAGCGCCAACTGTCGCGCGCCCACGGTCCGCCGTGCACCGCGAGCACCATCGGGAGATTCTTTGGCGGCGCGCCGGCCGGAAGCGTGAGGTAGCCGTTGATTTTCATTCCGTCGCGGGCGGCGAATTCAACCGGCTTCATCGGATCGAGCGGCGCGTCGTCGAGTTTGTGCTGGGTGCTGAACAGGAAGGTCGCTTTCATTGCTGCGCGATCCCACGAGTAGTAGCGCGCCGGCGCACGGTCGCTTACGAATGAGACGAGCCACGTCTGGTCGGCGAGGTCGCGGTCAACGACGGTGAAATCTCCGGCGGCGATTTTCGCGATCGCGTCGAAGTCGGCCTGAACCGACGGATCGACAACGGTCCAGCGCTTTCGGCCGGGGTCGAACGCGGCTGCCTGCACGACGTGACGGGTCGGCTGAATCATCGCGTCGCTCAGGTCCGCATCGTCGCTGTGCGCGATAACCGTTTCATGGCCCGACGCGATCTCATGGCGCACCAGGCGTGCGGTGTCGGTCCCGATCGAACTGCTGAGAAAGATCGATCGCCCGTCCAGGCTTAAGTCCAGCGCCGCCAGGTTGTCTTCCATCGCGGCTTTGATCAACGTGCGCCACGGACCAGCCGCGCTGTCGCGAATCCGAAGCTCGGTGCCGCCATCCGGGGTCGTGACCGTGGCCGCGCGCACGATCATATTGTCGTCGGCAAGCCATCCGGCGACGTCGCCGGGGTTTTGGGTATCGGGCTCGACAGCGCCGGTGCGCAGATCGATTCGATAGACGTCCATCAATTTGCGATCGCGCAGATTGAGCGCAACCAGTATCCGGCCGGGAAATTTCGGACTCGACGCGACAAGTTCGGCGCGTACGCCATCCCAAGGCGTCAAATCGCGGATGTTGTGCGAATCGAGATCGACGGCGAACAGGTGGAAGTTTTCGTCGCCGGCGGCGTCCTGCGCGTAGAGGATCGTTTTCGAATCGAACGCCCATCCGTAGGATTGGATTCCACGGCTCTGGTCGGCGGTGACGACGCGCGCGTCGTGCTGGCCGGCGGTTTGCACCCACACCTGCAGGATTTCGTGTTCGTCGGGAGCGAGCCATGCCAGCCGTTTGCCATCGGGCGCGATATGCGGATTGGCGCGCTCGGGATTGCCGAGCAGAGTGTCGCGCGGAATCAGCGGTGGCGACTGGGCGAAGCTGGTTGGCGGGGGAATTGTCGAAGCCATCGTGAGGACCGCGATTATCAGCGAAAACTTCCGCACGAATCCGAACATCGATCACAAGGATGACAGAAAAAATCGCGCAATGAAGGGTGCGCAGGCATTGCCCGCACCCTCACCGCCCGGCCGTGGCCCGGCGCGTCAGGTACTTATCCGCGGCTGCGCGCTGCTAGTCGCAAGAATTGCCCTCTTATATGATCGATTCGCCGGGCGGCGTTCCGTGGGCAACGAAAATGGCCCGCGGCGAAGGGGGCGCAGCCCGTGGCGTGATTCGGCGGGCGGAGTTTCGCGGCAACAAAAGAGGAGATTCAATCAAATGAAAGTCGTTGTCGATCAGAAACTGTGCGAGGGGAATACGAGATGCCAGCAGACGGCGCCGGAAGTGTTCGAGGTGCGAGACGACGATAAGAGCCATCTGTTGATCGACAGTCCGCCCGAGCGCATGCGCGAAAAGATCAAGCTTGCGGCAAAGCTGTGTCCCCGCCAGGCCATTACGGTCAGCGATGACTAGAGGACCGACCGGTCAGAATGCGGAATCGAGACGAAAATCGCGGGATCGCGGAGACACGTTTGTATGGAAACTGAGAATGCACTGTCACTGGAATCGTTGAACATCATTGGACCCGACCATTACGCGAAAAACGGCTATCCGCATCGCGAGTGGACGTATCTGCGCAAGCACAAACCGGTTTTCTGGTGCGAGTACCCGAAGACCGATCCATTTTGGGCGATCACCAAACACGCCGACATCGTTCAGATTTCCAAGCAACCGCGACTGTTCCTCAACGGTCCCCGCTTGCTGGTGTTTGTCAACGAGGACGGGCTCCAGCGCAGTCCGACGCCGCCGTTCCGCCACCTGCTCGACATGGATCCACCGGATCACGGCGAATATCGCGCGGTTGTCAGCCGCCATTTCACGCCGCGCAACGTGCGTCCGCTGCAGCCTGAAATCGAGAACATCACGCGACAGGTGCTCGACGACGTGACGGGGCGCGACAGTTGCGACTTTGTCACCGACGTATCGTCGAAGATTCCACTCGCCGTCATCGCCGAGTTGCTGGGTGTTCCGCATAAAGATTGGGAACAACTCTTCAGATGGACCAACGAGACGATCGGCGGCGGCGACCCCGAATTCCAGGCTGGAACGACCGCGCAGGAGACGATGGATCGTTCGCGGCTGGGCCTGTTCCAGTATTTCACCGACATGGTGGTGGAACGGATGAAGCACCCGGCCAACGACATCACCAGCGTCGTGGCCAACGGCAAGGTCAACGGCCAGCCGATACCGCAGTTCGAGATGCTGTCGTACTATTTCCTGCTGGTGGTGGCCGGCAACGAGACCACGCGCAACGCGACCACCGGCGGTCTGCAGGCTTTCATCGAGCATCCGGCCCAGTGGCAAAAGCTCAAGCGCAATCCCGAGCTGATCGACTCGGCCGTCGAAGAGATCGTGCGCTGGACGACACCGGTTATTCAGTTCGCGCGGACCGCGACCGAAGATACCGTGATTCGCGGCCAGAAGATCAAAGCCGGTGAATCGGTGTGCCTGTTTTATCCGTCGGCGAACCGCGATGAAGAAGTTTTCGCGGAGCCTTTCAAGTTCGACATCAGCCGCGATCCGAATCCGCATATCGCATTCGGCCTCGGGGAGCATTTCTGTCTCGGCGCGAACCTGGCGCGGCTCGAACTGAAGGTGATTTTCAGCCAGCTGGCGAAGCGCCTGGATCGCGTCGAACTCGCGGGCCCCGTCGAGCGGCTGCGCTCGAGCTTCGTGGGTGGAATCAAGCACATGCCGATCCGCATGAAGATGACGCCGGCGGCCGCCGCGGCCTGAGGTCACGTCCTCGATGATAAATCCGCGCAGGTCCGCCGACCGCGGACGCACAAAGATCGACTGGCTCGACAGCCGCCACACTTTCTCGTTCGGCGACTACCACGATCCCGGCCAGATGGGATTTCGCACGCTGCGCGTAATCAACGAGGATCGCGTCCGCCCCGGCGCGGGTTTCCCTACCCATGGGCATCGCGACATGGAGATCATCACCTACATTCTCGAAGGCGCGCTCGAACACAAGGACAGCATTGGCACCGGGTCGGTCATACGTCCGGGCGAAGCGCAGAGAATGAGCGCCGGGGCGGGAATCACGCACAGCGAATTCAATCATTCGAAAACCGACCCGGTTCATTTTCTGCAAATCTGGATCACGCCTTCCACGCGCGCAATCGCGCCGGGTTACGAGCAGCGGACCATCGACGATGCGAAGGCGCGCAGTGGCTTCGCGCCGGTAGGCTCTCCCGATGGCGGCGATCAGTCCGTGAAGATTCATCAAGACGCCGTGCTATCAGTCGCGAAGCTCGAGCGCGGACAGACTGTCGGGACCAATCTGAAGAAGGGCCGCCACGGATGGGTGCAAGTGGCGCGCGGCACCGTCACAGTCAATGGTATCGCGCTCGCGCAAGGCGACGGCGCCGCGATCAGCGACGAAGAGAAAGTGACGATAGCCGCTGACTCTCCCGCCGAAGTGCTGTTGTTCGATCTTGCGTGAGTGCGCCGCGCCGCTCGAGCGCTCAGCCGGGGCGCGTTGCCGCACGCAGGCGCGCAAGATCGTAGTCGCGCAGCTGATCGATTCTATCCACCGTGACGTCGGGCGCCGGGTACCTGGCCGTCTCCTTCGTGTCGGCTGCATAGTGCCCCTGGCGGGGGAACACGGTCGTCACGCGCGCGCCCCACGCCTTCTTCACTGCGTCCAGGATTCGCACCTTGTCATCGATCAACACGTAATGATCGGCAGGATAGCGGGTCCGCACGTCGTCGAGTTCCTGTTCCTTGTGGATGTAAATCATCACCTTTTCATCGACGGCTTCGCGCAGTCCCGACCGCTCGATCTTGAGCGGCTGAAAGACCATGTCGCCATCGGACAGGATCGTTGTTTCACCGAACTGTTTGTACCGATCGATTACGTCGAGAGAACAGGGGAACAGGCGGTTCGCGAAATGGTAGTTCATCAGGAAGTACGACACCGCGATGATTCCGAAGTCGCGCGGATGATTGACCCGATAGCGTTGCAGCGCGCCGAGATAGTCCGCGTAGCCGAGCTCGGTGCGCAACTGCTCGAAATAATCCCAGTAGCGCGCTTGTTGATCGTGGCCGATGTCGCGCTCGAGATCGCGCTTCATGTCGGCAACGATGCGATCGTTGTCGATCAGGGTGTTATCGACGTCAAACAAAAAAACGACATGTTCTGCGGCCATCGGTCTGAAGACCTCCGCCGACAATGATTGCGAATGTTGGCCTTCAACCCAAACGAATTAGCCGTCCGCCGCGACCGGCAGCCTGCGACGGGCGCAATTCTGACTGATCGAATAGAGCTGGAAATAGCAAATTCTACCATCTGTAGTGGTTTTGGGACGGCTGCGGTCTACCGGTAGTTTCGTTCCGTCAAAAATTATTTCCGCTGGGAACTGTTGTCGTCCGATTTCAGAGGAGCCGGGCGAGTACAGGGCATCCTGGCGGTTGACCATACCGTACGCATAGCACGCCAAATCCGCCGGGGGCAGGCTCAATAGTTCATCCCCAAACGCGGCCTGAAACTGGGGTTCAGAAATCGCAGGGATTTGTTCTATTTCATCGAAACTGAACCAGTGCCGTATTGGCGGGGCCTGCCTATTCGAGTCGCGAATGAATATAGGTCGTTGCGCGCGAGCCCAGGGAGTCAGACGGCGGCGGTCATCGCACTTCCGATTCACGCAAGACGTGGCTGATCCGAGCCATCAGTTCGCCCGAGTTAAAGGGCTTGGTGATGTAGTCATCGGCGCCGAGCGAGAAACCCTTAACCACTTCAGCTTCGTCGCGATGCGCGCTGACCAGGATTACCGGGGTACTCCTGGTCGCCAAATCGCCGCGCAGAGCGGTCAGCGCTTCGAATCCATTCATATGCGGCATCGCCACGTCCAGCAGCACCAAGTCGGGTTTTTTCCTACGGGCAATATCAAATGCCTGCACACCGTCGTGCGCGATATCACACTCGAAATTGAAGTGCTTCAGGATCATTGAGATCATAACGACGGTGGTCGCGTCGTCATCGGCGAGTACTACGCGCCGGGCGCCGTTTCGAGCTGAGGATTGAATCGCAACTGCCGCACGCTCGACGAATCTGAGGATGCGGTAAGCCCTGAGCAACAATTCCTCGGGCTGGCACGGGCGTGTCATGAAGTCGCGGTTGGGGTCGGCGACCGCCGCGCATCGCGTCATCAGTTCCTCGTGGGTGCCGATGATGACCGCCGGCTTGCGGCTGCGCGCGATCATTTCGAGCGGGGACGGTTGATCGCCAATGCCGCTGGCCGAAGCGTTGATGAAGCAAGCATCGAAAGGAGAAAAGGAGTTGAGCCCGGGAATATTCGGCGCCGCTCCGAGCACGTGGCCGAATCCACGGGCGGTCCCCAACACCGCGATGATCGAATTCGCTTCGGGCGTTTCGAATCCCATCAGGGCGAATCTCCTGCCGGCTAACAATTGTTGAATGATCTGGTCCATGGGAGACTCGCTCCTCCTTGCTGCCGACAAAATGCCGAACGGTCGATTTGACGGGTGCTAACGCACTCCCGCCAGGCGCAATTGACTCTGCGCTCATACGCAACGTGCGTGCCTTGTGGCGATGACAAGCAACGGCTCAGATAGCGCAAAGGTGTTGCCAGACTCGGTCACCGAGGAGACCGAACGAGGAGACCGTACAAGGTCAAGGCCGACCAAAGCGGAGACAGCCATGTCGCACTTTGGGACATGATGAGACGCTCGGATTCCGGAATGCCCGCCTTGACACTGCCGGTCCGATTGCGCGAAACGGATACGTTATGGGCGAGAAAACCAGCGTCCTGAGCCCTTCGGCGCTATGGCGACGGCTGGGGCTGGCGCGCCACAACTGGCCGGGCAGATTTACCGTTCTGCTCGCGACGATTCTGCTGCTGCTCGTCTCTCAGCCGATTTTCTCGGGTCACGCCTTCGCGCAGATTTTTGCGACCGCGACGATATCGCTGGTGCTGCTGTCCGCTCTTTATGCATTTCGCACGACCAAGACCTACTTCACGATTGCGCTAGTACTGATGGTACCTTCAATCGGAAGCCGATTCGCGCTGCAATTCACGGCGAACCCCACGCTCGAGATGGTCGGCGCGATCTCTTCGTGTCTGTTCCTGACCGTGACGGTCTTTGCCCTGGTATCCAGGCTGTTCATCGTAAAGAGCGTTACCTTCGACACTATAAGCGCCGCAGTTTGCGCCTACCTGCTGATGGGCGTCGCGTGGGCCTATGCCTTCGCAGTCGTCGAACTGCGGTATCCCGGTTCGTTCAGCGCCGCACTGTTCCAAAGGCCGGCGGGCAACGCCGCACCTCTCCTCGCCGAGCTTCGGACCTTCGTCTACTACAGCTTCGTGTGCCTGACGACGACGGGTTTCGGAGATATCCTGCCGGTCTCCGAGGGCGCCCGCAGCCTCTCGGTGATGGAGGCGGTGTTCGGCCAATTGTATATGGCTATTCTGATCGCGCGGCTGGTCGGTCTCGAGATCGCTCAATCGATGAAAGAGGAGCGTTAGCCAGATGTCGGGACTTTATTTCGAAGAATTCGAAGTCGGACGGGTATTCAAGCACGCGATCACGCGCACGATTACGGAAACTGACAATCTGATCTTCTGCGCGCTCACGCATAACCCCCAGCCGCTCCATCTCGACGCGGAATTTGCCAAGGGCACCGAGTTCGGCCAGCGCATCGTGAACAGCATCTTTACGCTCGGCCTGATGATCGGAGTATCGGTCGGCGAGACAACGCTCGGCACCACGATCGCCAATCTCGGCATGGCCGATACGCGTTTCGCGCATCCCGTCTTCATCGGCGACACGCTTCGCGCCGAGACGACCGTCGCCGAGAAACGCGAGAGCCGCTCGCGGCCCGACTCGGGAATCGTCGTGTTCGACCACCGATGCTTCAATCAGCGCGCCGAAGAAGTCGCCTACTGCAAGCGGTCGGCCCTGATGCGCAAGCGGCCGGCCTCATGATTCTTCGCGCGCTTCTGTGTTGTGGGTGCGGGTCCGGCGGGTCTGATTTGCATCCGGCGGTTGGCGTAGTTCGTATCATAGACTAAGTAGTGATTTGCTGAAGTACATTGGCTTGCGATGCGATTGACTTGGCTATTATTCCGGGGGTGGCATCGATGACCAGAATCAAGCGTCTGCTGGCGGCAACAACGGCAACGGTCCTGCTAATGCTGGCGACGCCCGCATTCGCACAGTACAAGCCATGGCCGACCCCCTTTCCTGCCGCGCCTGTATGGGGTGATTACGACGCCGGCCACGTTTGGCACGATGCCGCATGGTGGTGGGATTCACAGCTCGACTGGGTCAAACAACATCACCCTGAATGGTGGGGCGACTTCGACGACGATCACCTCTGGCATCCGGCCGGATGGTGGTGGGACTCGCAGCCCGCATGGGTACGGGCGCATCACCCTGAATGGTGGGGCGATTTTTACCAGGGCGAATGGTACCCCGCCACCTGGTGGTATCAATATCAGCCGCAATGGGCGCGCGAGCATCATCCTGAATGGTGGGGCGACGTCGACCAGGGCGTTTGGTATCCCGCCGGATGGTGGTGGCAATTCCGCCGCGATTGGGTACTGCAGAATCATCCCGAGTGGTGGGGCGATGATTGGGATGGCGTCTGGTACCCCGCTCCGTGGTGGTGGCAATTCCAGCCCGACTCGGCGCTTGAGTATTATCCAGATTGGTGGGGCGACTATTACGAGGGCGTCTGGTACGCGGCGCCGTGGTGGTACCAGTATCACCCCGATTGGGTTCGGCGGCATCATCCGGATTGGTGGGGTGAGTTCGACGATCAGCATTATTGGCGCCCGGCGGGATGGTGGTGGCAGTATCACCCCGACTGGGTGCGCCAGAATCATCCCGACTGGTGGGGCGACTTCGACGACCATAAAGTTTGGCGTCCCGCCGGATGGTGGTGGCAGAACAAGCCCGACTGGGTGCGTCAGAATCATCCCGACTGGTGGGGCGACTTCGACGACCATAGAGTTTGGCGTCCCGCAAGTTGGTGGTGGGAAACCAAACCCGACTGGGCGCGCGAGAATCATCCCAACTGGTGGGGCGATTTCGACGACAAACACGCATGGCACGCCGACAGCTGGTGGCACGATCATGATGCCGCCTGGGCAAACCAGCATCATCCCGAATGGAAGGGCGACTACGACGACCAGCACGTCTGGCACAATCTCCACTGGTGGGCGGAGAAAAACCCCACTTGGGCATCGCAGCATCATCCCGAGTGGAACGACGCGATGCGCGAGTCGGTAACGCGCCAACATGGCGAGCAAGAGCAAGCCCTCCAGCGCCAGCACGACGTGCAGTTGCAGGAGCTTGAGCGCCATCGCGTCCAGCAGCAGCAGGAGGCCGACCGCAACCGCGACGTGCAAATGCAGGAGCTTCAGCGAAAGAATGACGCGGAAGCGCAGGATCTCGAGCGTCGACATCTGCAGGAAGTGCAGCAGCGCGAGAAGGCCGCTCCTGAACAAGCACGTCAAACCGAGGACAATAGTCAGTGGCAGCAAGTCGAGGACCGTCACGCCCAGGATGCAGCGGAACTCTTGCGCCGCCATCAGGAGGAGACGCAAGCGCTCGCGCACAAGCAGGCGGCCGATCAACAGGAGGCTCAACGCCGGCATCTTGCACAACAGCAGGTGCTACAGCGCCAACACTCCGAGCAGATGCAGTCCTTTGAGCGGCAGCATGCGCAGCAGGTGCAGGCGCTGGCGCGTTCGCCGGGCGGCGGTGGCGGAGGCGGACATGTCGAAGCGCCGCACGGCGGTGGCGGCAACGGGCATCGCTAGTTAGGACTAATCACCGAGGCACGAGCGCCCGGCACCTCAAGGGTGTCGGGCGCCCGTCGCAATATACTAGCGGCGCTCGAACTGTTTCGTACCGTACAGTATCGACCGCGCTTCGTCGTCGAGCGGTTCGGGCGGCAGGTCGGCCATCACCGCGACGCCCCGTTTCACGGCGGGACGCGCCCCGATCGCATCGAGCCATCGCTTGAAATTCGGGCGGCTCTCCACCTGCTCGGGTTCGCGGCGCGTTCCTACCACCCACGGATAGGTCGCCATGTCCGCAATCGAGTAATCTCCCGCCAGGTACGGGCTCTCGCCGAGGCAATTTTCGATCACGTTGAGCAAGCGGTGCGATTCGTTGGTGTATCGCTCGATCGCGTACGGAATCTTCTCCGGCGCGGCGCGAAGAAAGTGCCCTCGTTGCCCGAACATCGGTCCAACTCCGGCCATCTGGAACATCAGCCACCGCACGACGTTGTAGCGCGCGCGAGTCTCCGACGGCATGAACTTACCGGTCTTCTCCGCCAGGTAGAGAAGGATCGCGCCGGACTCAAAGAGCGAAAACGGTTTCCCGCCTGGACCGTCGCGGTCGATGATCGCGGGCATGCGATTGTTCGGACTGATCTTGAGAAACTCGGGCGCGAACTGCTCGCCCTTGCGGATATTTACCGGAACGATTTTGTAGTCGAGCCCGGTCTCCTCGAGAAAAATCGTGATCTTGTGTCCGTTCGGCGTTGGCCAATAGTACAGGTCGATCATGGCAATCTCCTTCGGGCAATTACTGTCTTTTGAGGTTCATACTTGCGCAGACTGATCCCTCATGCGAGAGTTTTTCCACCGTGCCCGCCGCCGGTAAGATTCAAGGAGAGCATTATCGTGTTTAAGTCCCTTTTCGTGCTTCTTACATTCTCAATTGCCCTGTTTGCACCGGGGCGCATCGTACGGCTCATCGCCCACAGCCACCCTTACGGCAGCGTGGCATGGGCACAGGATACTGCCTACACGGACGAGGGCGCGGACGTGTCCCCCGAACCGGCTGTGGCCCCGCCCGACCTCAATGGCATCTGGGCAGGACCTATTGATGACATTGACTTTGGAACGTCCACCTTCACTATCGACATCCAGCAGAAACACAGCAAGCTCACGGGCGACTGGTCAACCACTGCGGGCGGCGGCGGCACTTTCACCGGCAAAGTCAAATCCGATGGCGTGTCGCTGACCTTCAAGTTCAAGCAGAAGCACAGCAAGTGCAAGGTAGCAGCCGAAGGAACCCTCGTGAACCCGAGCGAGATCACCGGAAACTATACGTCGAAGAAGTGCGGGGGTGCCTCCTCCGGCGCGTTTGACCTGACTCTGACCGGTCCTGTGTGAGCCGATCCGACGGCCGCGGGAGGTCATTCATCGTGGGATCCAGATGGGAGCGGCGCTGAACAGATGGTCAACGATACCGATCTGGTACGCGAGGAACAGGCCAAAGCCGAAACTCAGGAGTCCAGAGCCAGTGACGAGGCCTTGATGGATCCAGGACGCTCGCCGCGACGCGACCATGAACGGCGTGGCGATTGCGGTCGTGATGAGTCCCATTCCGATGATCGTGCCGACGCAGAAAATCGCGAGGTAGAGCGTCGCCCATAGCGGTTGCGGAATCGCGCTCAGGACCAGCAACGCGATCGCGGCGCTGCCGGCGAGTCCATGGACGAGTCCGACCGCGAACGATCTGAGCAGCGGACGGCGCGCGGCCAGCGGCGGCAATCTGTCGGCGGGGATGCGATGATCGTGATGCATCGCATCGTCGGTATTTTCGTGAGGACCGACGTGAACGTGCGGATGCAAATGGACCGCGCCGCCGTGGGCGTGAGCGTGCGCATGGACGACCAGGCCTTCATCCTCCGATGAACTCGCGCGCATCCGAGTCGCCGCTTTGCGAATCAAGCTTGCTGCCGCGCCGACGCCGAGCAGAATCAGCACGATCGCGACCGCGAATTCCATCGCCAGTCCGAGTCGGGCCGGGATCGCAATTTTGAAAACTATGATGGCGGCGCCCACCAGCAGCACGGTCAGCGTGTGGCCGAGCCCCCATACGACACCGACCCGAGCCGCAACGATCAGGCGGCGTTCGCGGCTCAGAATGGTGGTGACCGCGATCACGTGATCGGGATCGGTAGCGTGGCGCATTCCGAGCAGCAGTCCGAGGAGCGCGATTGCCAGCGGCGCGGCATTGGCAGGGAGCATCTGGTTGGTTCCTTCAGCCGATCGATCCAACCGACAGTACACACATTATTCCGGGCGAAGTGCAACGACGGCCGCCGTGCGGCTCGGCGATTTCGCTCCGGTCAGCCCAGCGCGCAAAGGCGCACAACCTCTTGCCGCATTTCGGGCGCTAGATTTTATGACCGGCACGTGAGCTTACATGGAAACCCAATCAAGTTCGCACGCTTCCTTATATTTCGAGCAGAAGACCATCAAGCAATCGGGAGTCTCGAGATTGCAGCTTCGTGGCAAAGATTCTGCCGGCGTCGCGCGATGCAGAGTTCAATCGAGATGATACCGTCTGCGCTTGCGCCACAACGTTGCGATGCCGATGCCGAGCGTTGCGGCGGCATCTTCGAGCGTTGGCGCCAACGCGAGCACGCGCCGGATGTGCTCCTGCTCGATCTGCTCGAGCGTCGATTGCTCGGGCAGGTTTCCGTTGCGCGGAGCGCTCGATTGGAAAAGGATGTCCGGCAGATCTTCCTTGGAAAGCGTTGCGCCGCGGCTCAGCACGGCTGCGCGC
>Ga0074045_10003549_pt1 | contig 14030 bp, 11 predicted proteins | sample BogForMeECP23OM2_FD_94442 | JGI IMG/M metagenome (GOLD analysis project Ga0074045, IMG submission 94442) | Bog forest soil microbial communities from Calvert Island, British Columbia, Canada - Bog Forest MetaG ECP23OM2 | ecosystem: Environmental > Terrestrial > Soil > Wetlands ... | reverse complement strand
GATTCGGCCAGGTAATATGTACTAAGACTATGCAGATGGCAATCGACAAAGCGAGGAAGACCGGGGCCTGTGCAGCAGGGATATTCAACTGTAATCATATCGGCAGGTTATCCGACTACTCAAAGATGGCTCTTCAACATGACATGATCGCATTTGTAGCCGTAAACAGTGATCCAGGTGTTGCGCCATATGGTGGGACGCGAGCTGTGTTGGCTACAAGTCCGATAAGCTATGCAATACCGGCAGGCGCTGAAAAACCAATTGTTGTTGATTTCGCAACAAGTGTCGCTGCGGAAGGTAAAGTTAGAGCCGCTCTCTACAAAGGAGTCCAACTGCCAGAAGGATGGATACTCGACTCGCAAGGTCGTCCATCCACTAATCCCGCCGACTTGTATGAGCCCCCTCTACCACCGGCACAAGTCAAACTCGCAGGCGCTTTACTTCCAGCCGGTGGTCACAAAGGTTTCGGTCTCGCCTTAGTCGTAGAAGCTCTCGCAGGAGCCCTCACAGGAACTGGATGCGACGGCGAGATCACATACGGCTTGACGAACGGAGTCTTCATACTCGTCCTGAGCATTGGCAGCTTCGTACCATCGGAATCATTCAAAGAACGAATCGACAAACTGATTAGATCAGTGAAAAGTTCACCTACCGCTCCAGGATTCACAGAAATCCTCATACCGGGTGAACCAGAATACAGAGAGGAAGAGAAACGGTCGAAAGCAGGGATTCCTATCCCTGATGCTGCTTGGAAAACGCTGGAAAATGCGTGCAAAGAATATGGACTTGACGTAGCAGAAATCCTCCGGCGTTGACCGCAACTCAAATGCTCCGATACCACGCCGAATTGCCGGTCGTTCTTAATCAGGGAACGTTCTCTAGTTCTTGCCCCAGACAGACATTTTACCTGAAATAACAAAAACGTAAATTAATCCTGGCAGCAATTACTCTGTCAGATACTACATGTTATACGGCTATATGGGTAAAATTCTCCGAGTCAATCTAACAAATGGGAAGATTACGGAAGAATCACTGTCGGAGGAGATAGCCAGAAAATATGTAGGCGGTAAAGCTCTTGCCGCAAAAATCCTCTTTGAAGAACTGGAGCCTGGAACAGACCCTTTAGGGCCTGATAACAAATTAATTGTTGCTACGGGTGTCGCAAGTAGCATTCCATTCGCTGGCAACAGCCGGTTCACCGTTTGCGCCAAATCTCCATTAGGATTAGCATGGGGAGAATCACTCAGCGGCGGGTTCATGTCACCGAAAATCAAGCAATCCGGCTACGATGCTTTCATCTTCGAAGGCGCATCGAAGTCACCTGTATGGCTTTACGTCAACAACGGCAAATCTGAACTGAGAGACGCATCAAAATATTGGGGTCATAACGTATTAGAAACCGAGGAGGGCATCAAGAAAGAACTCGGAGATACTGACAGGCGACAGACAAGTGTTGCTTCGGTCGGACAGGGAGGCGAAAACCTCGTCCGATTCGCTGCGATCATCAATGATCTGCGCGAAGCCGCCGGCCGATCAGGAATGGGAGCAGTTATGGGCTCCAAGAAATTGAAGGCCTGGGCCTGTAAAGGAAATCTGAAGGCTCCAATCAGTGACCAGAAGAAACTCATGGAATATGTCAGACAATGCGTAACAGAGGTTAAGAAAGGACCAGGAATCGATGGTCTTCATGCATTTGGCACCGTAGGCGACACAGACGACCTCAGCAGAAGTGGCAGATTGCCCACTAAGAACTTTCAGCGCGGAACATTCGAAGGAGCGGACAAAATCACAGGTGAGACGATCGTCAGTAGCGGATTTCTAATCGGAAGAGACACATGCTGGGCATGCTCAACTAACTGCAAACGTGTAGTCGAGTCAAAAGAACCCTATGAAGTAAATCGGGAACTCGGTGGTCAAGAGTACGAAACAAACGGCGCTCTAGGCTCATTATGCCTCAACGATGATATGTACGCGATTGGTAAGGCCAACGAGCTTTGCAATCTCTACGGGCTTGACACGATTTCCACAGGCGTCGTCATCAGTTTTGCCATGGAAGCATATGAAAAAGGCCTCATTTCTGAGAAGGATACTGGGGGGCTGGCAATAAAGTGGGGAAACCCAGAGGTGATACTGAAGCTGATAGAGCAGATAGCCATGCGTCAGGGAATTGGTGACTTATTGGCGGAGGGAGTCTACCGAGCCTCAGCGAAACTAGGGCATGGCGCTGAGGAATTCGCAATGCATGTGAAGGGTAGAGAGCTTCCTATGCATGAACCTCGAGGTAAGCGAGGAGTTGGACTGATGTATGCTGTTGCAGATCGCGGCGCGAACCACATGGAATGGGAGCATGACGATCTCTGGGATCCACCTGCGAATCTTAGAGCAGAACTAGGCCTTACGCCTGAATCTGTTCCTGATCGAGGACTGTTGGATTATGGACGAAGCAAGGCATTGATTGGAAAAATCTGTGGTGACTTGTGGGCGACGTTAAACAGTTTAGTTGTCTGCTGCTTCGACGTTTACCCAGGAGGTGGTATTGAACACAAGACTTTGCTGGGGATGGTGAATGCAGCCACAGGGTGGAATATGACGATGGAAGAATACTTGAAGGTTGGCGAACGGTCGCTCGACATTACAAGAGCCTTCAACGCTCGAGAAAATCTTAGCAGAAAAGACGATTATCTGCCAAAGAGAATAATGGAACCCCTTCCGGATGGTACGTTCGCAGGTAAGCCATTCACGCAGGAAATGCTAGACACGCTACTGGATAACTTCTATGAATTGCGAGGCTGGGATAAGAAGACCGGTATACCCACTAAGTCAAAGCTTCAGGAAGAAGGGCTCGACTATGTAGCCCAAGAGCTGGATCGGTTAGGTAAGCTTCCGCAATAGTGGCTTATTCATCAACGATCAGATTGCCGCACTGTTTCATAGGAACCTCGAAGGGTTGAAGCAACCAGCATCCAGAGGAACTTGCTTCTTCTCAAGCATGTTGCTGATCAGATAACCTGACACCGGCGCTAGAGTTATTCCTATTCGACAGTGACCTGAGGAAATATACAAGTTATCATAACCAGGCACTCTACCGATAACTGGGAGCCTATCTGGCGTGCAGGGCCTGTGCCCCACTAATGTTCTAACGAGTTTTAACTCACTAAATCGGGCAACATGTTTCTCAAGCACTTTCAATGTCCACGATTTTCTTCGCTCACCATAATCAGCATCAAATCCAACCAGCTCGAAGAATGAAGTCGCTCTAAGAGTATTCTGATCGTGCTGAACAATAGCTACGCCATAGTCTTCGAAGATGGCGGGGCTTTCTAGGATTTTTGCACCGCCGGTGTCGAAGATTGTTGCTAAGCCCCGCGCTGGAAGTATAAGCGGATCGAAACCTAACGCACGGCAAAGTTCTCCACTCCATGCACCCGCCGCAACAACAACTGCCTCTGCCGGCACCTTCGTTTCATCAACAAGGACGTCACATGAATCTTGTTTCCGAGCCAATCGTGCGTCACCAAAGAGACTGACCACTCCCTTTTCTGTAAGCAACTCGCGCAATTCACTGAGGAGTTGACCAGGATCAACGGATAACTCTCCAACAAACTCGGCACCTCCACCGAAATTCTTGAAACCAAGAGAAGATACCTCTGCCCTACCCAGGAATCGTCCGTCCATCGACATCGCAGTATCTCGAGCCATTTCACTATCTATATAGAGCTCTGCTAATCCTTTGATCGAATCGACTTTTATCGCCTCTTCTCTAAGGAATTCTCGATATAGATCCAAACTTTTTCTCGCGAGTTCGATAACGGCTTTCTCGCAAGTCGGAGACTGTTTTCTTAGAGCTCCGAACAGCCAACGTCGATGTCTCAGCATTTCTTTTGGCGATAAGTAGATGAACCCTTGACCGCCGAGACAAGTTGTCAAAACTTTTAGCATGCTTACGGGTGGCTCTGGTGCCGAAGCTCGAACAATAAGACCTGCGCTACTTTTCGTCGTGCGTCCAGCCTCTGGGGAGTTGTCAACTAATGTGACCTCATGCCCCGCTTTTTTCGCATAGTAGGAAACGAATCCACCCACGATTCCGGCTCCGACGACTACAACCTTCAAAATTCTCTACCTGTACGCTATTAATCTACGAACTTGTTCAATTTCGTTTCATGTATTCTTCAGCAATTTCTCGAGCATGTTGATAAGCATCGATCCAAGTCTCGTCAGGTCTTTCGGCGCATCCGACTCCGATGACTTTGCGAGTCAAATCCTCATCTGAATTGGGGTTGCCTGGTAATATCAATATGGAGTAGCAACATCTCGAAGGATCTGGATTGAAGATGTCAATCATGAGAAATTTTTTGTCAGTCCTCTTCTTCCAGAGAAACGGTTCTCCGTTTACGCCACGATCAACAATCCGCCAGTCTGTTTTCAATTCTTCACAAGCCCAAGTTTGTTGAGTTGTGCTCGCATTCCTACGCTATACACCAGGCTTGGAACTTCACAATTTACTCCATTGCTGTTGAAGTATTTTGACCAACTGCTCAGATTCAATATTGCCACCACTTACGAGCAGCGCAATATTCTTGTGCCGTATCTGATCCTTGATCTTGAATGCCGCTGCTGTTGAAGCCGCTCCTGACATTTCGGCAACCTGTCCTGTTGTGAGAAAAATCGTTTTAACTGCTCTTCTCATCTCATCATCATCCACCAGTATAATATCATCCAATCTTCCTCGTAAACTGCTGAGTGAAAGCTCATATGCCCTGGAAGTGGCTAAACCCTCGGCCGCCGTCGTTACCGGTTCGGCAGTAGATTTGAGTCTGCCCTCTTTCCATGAAAGATAGAAGGCAGGTGCTCCCTTCGCTTGTGCGCCAATCACTTTAATGGACGGATTTAGAGTCTTGTATACTATACATGCTCCTGATGCTCCAGATCCTCCGCCGATCGGGTTTATGACAACATCTATCTCTGGTTTCTGATCAAAAATTTCAAGATGCATAGTAGCCACCCCCTCGTGGAGAAGCGGTTCGTTCACGCCATGAACGAAAAGATAGCCTTTCTCAGCTGACAATTTTTGTGAATAGTCTAGGGCTTCATCATAGACGTCACCGTAAGTAATTACGTTAGCTCCGAGATCTTTGATTGCCTGGATTTTCATTTGGGGAGCTCCGCGGGGCATCACGATTGTCACTTTCACACCGAAGAGGAAGCCGGCGTAAGCTATTGATTGAGCGTGGTTACCTGTGGAAGCAGTTATCACTCCTGATTTGACTGCTTGGTCTTTCATTCTATCCATGTAATTGATGCCGCCGCGGATTTTGAAAGCTCGCGTGGGTTGCAAGTTTTCCAGTTTGAGATACACTTGGCATTCTAGAAGGTTTGACAATTGTCGTGAATAGATAAGTGGAGTTGGGCTCAGATAGCGGTTTACTACTCTTCTAGCGATAAAGACGTCTTGCAGTTGCGGGATTTCCTTCCGTAAACCCATAACTCCTGATTGAATCTTGCATAATATTATCTGTTGAGTTGCAGCGAAAATAAATTCTCCGTTACGGTAGCAGTCTCAGATGTAGAAGGATCGGTAACGTTAACTTTCTGAATTCCAGTGAGAATCGTCCGAAGACTCGAGGTATAGTTGATGTCGCAGGAGTTCAATACAGTGGATGCTGAACTAGTAGATTTCAAAGTTGAGAGCGAACACTGGCAGTACTACGATTTGTCAGATGGTTCTAAATTGAAGCTTAAGTTGGTACTTACACAGGTCCTAAGATCGCGCGATCAGGTGAATGAGCTTGGAGAACCAATCTACTCTTGGAATGCGCCAATTTTCTTGTCTATTGTATCCTGTCCGAACAGCCTAAGAAGTCAACCAACCAACACACCGGTGACCCCAGATCGTATTGCTGACAGCATTGACGTTGAAGTTGACTTCGAGAAAGTAAGCAAAAATGATGAATGGAACGTCTATGCGCTCACCGATGGAACGACGTTGCAACTTAAGCCAAAAGTGAATGGAATTGCGAGGACCAAGCTCAAAGGCCAGGCAGGAGAACCGGTCTATACAGTCGCTACAGGAAATCCAGTGTATAAAGTAAAAATTTCGAACGATTTAGTCAGAAAACACAAAAAGGGATGAGTGTCCAATGAATCTGGTTGAGACAACAAGCGCCAATTTTAAGATCTGAAAATATTTGCTCACAGAATAGATTTATTAAACCTCTAGGAAGAACTTAATTAAATACTACATAGATAGTAAGTTCAGTGGTAGGTTTGGCATTAGGCGAGTTAGAAGCAGAAGTCTTAGGTGCGCTAAATAAACTGGGTAAGGCCTCTGCGAGGGACGTCATGAGTGAAATTAGCAAGCAGAAGCGACTCGCGTACACGACTGTGAGTACTGTCCTAGATCGTCTTTACCATAAGCATATGGTACGTCGGTTCAAGGTTATCGGACGTGGTGGCGTAAAATACCTCTACTTGTCAGCGGCCCCTCAAGACATGCGTGCGAGTATGGTTGATAGAGCCTTAGGTAAGCTAGTGAGCGCTTTCGGTCCATCTATAGTTCCCACGATCTATGACAGCCTCGAACAGTTATCGAAGGAAGAAGTTTCCGACCTGAAAAGGAAAGTTAGTAAAGCCCAGAGAAAGTAGGACTTATGATTCTATCGCTCTACGGTGCCTAGTTTCCCAAACTGGTCTTTCAATCTTAGGCGTCGGTTCAACTATAGGAAAGCGACACCCGCCAATACGCGAGCGTGTAAATCGACTCATTCGATTGGCCGAAATGCTGGCCTAGTCATTATATCTGGGTCAGAGCATCGAACATTCTAGTTTGGAACGTCCGATCTTCCTCGTTCCGTCAAATATCGTCATTGTAATGAAGTGTGAGTTCATGAATCCCGATGTGCGAATATTTTCAGATATAAGAAACTTAACAGAATGTGTTGCTCAAAGCATGAAGGAAAGTATTAACCAGACAGACAGTAGCGGACAATACTTCCTTGCATTGGCAGGAGGAAATACACCTCGTGCTTTATACCAACTCCTGGCCGAGGATTACGCTGACAAAATCGCTTGGACCAATGTGAGACTGTTCTGGGGAGATGAGCGCTACGTATCGATCAGTGATTCGCGAAGCAATTTCCGCATGGTTCAAGAAACATTGCTACGCCATGTCCCTATTCCAACAAACCAGATTCATCCGATGCCCACGAATTATGAAGATCCAAATGATGCTGCTTACGCGTATGAAATTACGTTAAGAAAGTATTTCCATTCCATGTGGCCGCGCTTCAACTTAATGATCCTCGGATTGGGAAGCGATGGTCATACAGCGTCTATCTTTCCCGGGTCGATATCCTCCGAGGACAAAAGGTGGGTAGTTGCTACTCAAGCGCCGACAGATCCAAAACAGCGTCTCACGCTAACATTGCCTGTATTGTCAAATTCTGAGCGTGTTTTCTTCATAGTGACTGGTTCCGATAAAGCAAATGCGTTGGAAAGAACCCTAACTCAAAATGTCGAAGTGCAGTGTTGTCCCGCCGCAGGGGTATATCAGAAAAACGCATCAGTGATCTTCTGGACAGACAAAGACGCTTCAAAGCTGCTTAATCTAACGTAGATCAACCTGATTCGCCGCAGGCATCACATGCAACTTTTCCTCCCCCATAACATTCCTCGCATTGATTGTCAACGATGCCTCGTCCGTTACAAATGTCACATTCTACCATTTTACCTGCAGCGTCTGAAATCTTCCCTTTGCCCTTACATTCGCGACATTCCGCCGGTAATGTACCCGCACCATTACACTTAGGGCATTCAACCTCGCCATTTCCATTGCACGTTTTACAAGCCAATTTGGTTCACCCAATAAGGAACTACATTCAATTACACTTGAAACTTAGATATCCGGCGCAATTTCTGCAGCCAATAACCTTTGTAAGTATCGTAAAAGCTGCAGAGCGTCTTTAAAATTGTTACTGAAAAGTAGAAACCATACTGACTAAGCTAATCCAACACGTTTGAACCCAACGGACGAGTCCTAATCAAAACTTTCAGGTAGCCGAATAGTGGACCGCAGCTATTTGGGGATTAGCCCCGTAAAGAACCTTGGCTGTTGAATCTAATTATGTCACCAAGATCAGTTCATAAGAAGTAAATCTCTGGATAACGAACTTTTTCAAATTGACGGATGCAAGCATTTTTGTCCTCTGACTGTGAATACTGCCATTAGTACTGCGAAGAATGCAGTCAACAGAAAACTAGACTCTATGCCAGCGACAGATGCCACCACACCAGCGAGGATGGGTCCAACAGCTTGTCCAACACCAACGGTTGATTCATACGATCCCACAGCAGCACCTAACTTATCTTCAGGATAGTGACGAGAGATTAAATTGATCGTTAACGGAAAAACGATTCCGGAAGACCCGCCTATAACCAAAATTGCCGTAAGGAAAACAATGAAAGTCGGATACACACCCACGACAACGATTCCTACCGCCATCAGCAAGGAAGCGAACAGAAGTGCTTTCTTCTCCCCTAGCATTACATACCGTTCTGATGTGACATAAGCGAAAATCCTACCTAATCCAAACGAACCAAATAGAACTCCGATTAAGGTAGTGTTTACTCCGATCGAGTTAGCGTAGCCCGGGAAAATCGTCGTCATAACGCTGTACACAATCCCGTAACATCCGATCATAAGATACCAGGGTAACAACTTTCTAAAAGTCCTCATAATTCCGGAAAAATTAGGAGCAACACTATCCCTTTTCGGATAACTCGGCACAACCCAAATGATAGTTTGAATGAACGCAAATCCAAGTATAACCGAGGAGAATACGAATAATCGCAGGAACCCGAACTCTTGGATAATCATTCCACCAACGATCGGACCTACAAGAAGTCCTATCGTTGAAGCGGCACTATACCAGGCCATCTCCTTAACGCGTCTATCAAGAGGAGCGAGGTCTGTTACTACCACCTCCACGGTCGGATAATAGAACCCCAAAGCCAGTCCTCCAACAAGCCGCAACATTACAACGTCAGCAACTGAATGAGAGAAGATGAGTGCTAGTGTTGCTAGCGCGTTTATCGCTAATGCAAAGGTGAAAAGCCACGCACGATTAACTCTATCCGCCAGATTTCCAACGAACATCGGCGTCAACGCAGAGGTAACTGCCACAGCTGTTCCTATCAGACCTAAATCGAAGAAGGTCGCGCCTAATGATTGCGCGAAGACGGGTATGAAATACATGTACATGCCCAATCCTAAGTTTGCGACGAAGACAGCAATGTATAGCCGAAAGAGCTTTGCATCGTGCAGCAATGGCGCGCTACCAGCGAACGTTTAGAACACGCTGCGATAACGTTCCTGAATATAAGAGAACGTTTCTATTCCGAAAGCATCATTGCAAAGTCAAGAATTAACTTACATTGAGAGACGATTGGCTGGATTTTGATTGATTAATTTGCGACAGCGTGAGACCTACTGCGACGATAAACTAGCAAAGCTGTCGCAGTCACGGCAACAAAAGTTGCTATTATGATTGCTTCCGGCATTGTGTAGTCTGGACTCCATTCGACGCTTACAGTATACGGTGAATCCATTACTCGAGAATAGTTTGTCGAAGTCGTAATCAAGGTCCCATTCCCGTACAAGCCCTGGAAAGTAAGCGTGCCTCCTAGAAGCCCCATAATTCCAGGGATAGGCGCCTTAGACGGAACAGAGACCTGAGCGGTGGTTCCCTTATCAAACCATCCACCAGTTACTGTACCTGATAGGTCTAGCACATTCAGATTAAATTGAGTGTTGTAATATGCAGTATACGTCAGATCATCTTCTATGTCTTGCGTTCGACTAGGTTGGGTGGAATCATCCATCCAATGATCAAATCTTAGCCTTGTACCGTTAGCAAATTGGACCGTCTGGGGGACAGATATTTCATGAACTCCGGGTTGTAGCGGAATAGTTACGCTTCCCGAAGCTCGGTTAGCGCCGTCGACTGATGAGGAAACTGAGTTCGGCACTAAGATGGTCAGTAGGATATTACTATCCACGTTGACGTTAAAGTTCACGCTGCTAACTGTAGCACCGATGAGGTGCTGCGCTGAATCAACAAAACCTGCAACAGCCTGAAGATTGTATTGCTGCGAAGAAGACAGAATAATAACAAACGTCATTGACTCAGTACCAGAGCTGGAATGGGGTTGTGAGATACAAGAGGCGTTCTGTCTGGTGAATAAACAGGGGTCGGGATTAGACGCTGCACCTCCAGCAAGTGGTGTAGATGACTGCGTGGTGATAATTGCCGAAGCAATCGATTCGCCATGGGTTAAGTTATTGTACGCTATTGTTAAAGTGACAATTACCCCCTGTGCTGACGCTACTTGCTGAGGAGAGTGCGGTGGCGCCACTAAGTTAACTATCTGTGTGAACTGGTTTGCATGTGCGCTAGGAACAAATGATGTTAGACAAACGAGTAATACTAGACTAAACAGGAGTGATATTTTACCTGAAACGGAAAGCATGTAACTTTACTACAGGCTGCAAATATGGCAGACGTATTTGAAGGCTTTCACATATCACAGTTGAAACGGAACAATTGATAACGGGTTAAGGAATTTGAAATATGACTTAACAGTAGTTGGGTACATAGTACTGGACTACATTTCTCACGGCCACAAAGTGAGAGGTCCACTTTTGGGAGGTCCAAGCATCTACGCAAGCTTAGCCGCCCGCGCTCTCGGAGCCTCCGTACTTGTCGTAAGCACAGTCGGTTACGATTTCGACAAGAAAAAGTTTGAATGGCTTCGAAGCCATGGAATTCCCACGACTAACATACGCACAAGCCCGCTTCCTACTACTTCTTTCAAAATACACTACCGAAACGGTGACAGAACTATGAGGGTTGATCCGGTCTGCGAGCGATTAAAGGAGAACGACGTATCCAGATTCACATCAACCTCGGTGCACATCGGTCCGGTGCTTCAAGAAGTACCCTTACAACTTGCACTGAAACTTAGAGAGAGAACTGAACTAATGAGCGTCGATCCACAAGGATACGTCCGAACGCGGCTTCGGAATGGAACCATCAAGAAGTCGCGTTGGCGTACAGTATCTATGTTGCGAAAAACTGACGTGTTGAAGATTTCGGAGAGTGAAGTGACTGGGATATTGGGTGCAAAGCCCTCACCGCGAAAACTCCTCAAACTTGGCCCCCGAATTGTCTTTCTTACAAAAGGAAAAGAAGGAGCAACCTTGCTATCTCGTGAGGAAGGCCAATTCTTCCTACCCGCATACAAGACAAACGTCATTGACCCGACAGGAGCAGGAGATGCTCTTGTAGGCGCCTTTCTGTTTTCATGGAAGAAAACAGGTGACTTGCTCTGGTCAGCCGCGTTAGGAACTGCGGTCGCTTCATTCGTAGTAGAAGGTTTCGGGCCAGCAAATTTTGGCACACCAAGAGAGATCAGGTCAAGGGCTCAAGTTGTCATGGAGCAAACCAAACGCATCGCATGAACTGATATGTGCCGTAGATACATATCAGTTCGCGTGAACTGATATCTGCCATATTTTTCCAACGGATGTTCTAGAACATAACCTTATTCTGACGATACAGATATGGATCGATTGGAGAGTGGAGATAAGTGAACGACGATATGGGTAAACGTGTAAACTCAATCGCCGCTATAGCTATTGTTGCTCTCGTTCTGCTCGGAGTACTAGCTATCACACACCAAACGGCTCCAGCACAGAACAATGCTATAACTCAAAAGACGATGCAGGTTACCGGAGTTGGAACTGCATCAACATCACCTGATCTTTCGCTCCTCGATTTCTCGGTAACAAGTCAGACGAAGACTGCAGCTCGAGCGTCAAGTGATAATTCTGCGGCAGTGGTAGACGTTATGCAAGCCCTGATCACACTTGGCTACAGTAGAGCAGATATCCGCACTACGTCATATAGCCTCCAACCTCTCTACAACTCTAGTCAAGGACAGTCAAACGCAATAATTGGATATCAAGTCTGGAACAATATGGAAGTATCAACTAGCAACTTCACGAAAATCGGAGTGACCATCGACGCCGTTGTAAATGCGGGAGTAAACCAAATACAAAGCGTAACCTTCACGTTCTCAAATACAACATTAGCAAATCTGCAATCGCAGGCATTACAGAGGGCCGTGCAAGACGCAAACACCAAAGCTACCACTATTGCCTCTGCCCTGAACGTACAATTAATCGGACCAATCGACGTTAGCCCAGGTTTCACATACCAACCATACGTACAAGCATTCACATCAAACACTCCTAGTACACAGATCCAGCCTCCATCAAGTCTGCAAGTCAGTGTCACGGTACAGGTAACATACGCCTTCACGTGATATGGCACGGTTCTAGGATAAGCTGTACGATTCCGGAAGGATGGGATATGCCAATCTCGAAACTTGGTTAGGAAATGCGTCTGTAAATCTATTGCCACATAAAACATGACTCCATCCAAAACACGCGTTGAAATTTGCTCTACAAATCTGTTATATTTTCATCCTTTTGCCTGTTGGATCGTAACATCGTGTATCAATCATCGTGGCACCTATCTCTCGTTTCTTACATGCTATGGCGACCCTTTTTCCATATACCGCATTCTTTGAATCCACAAAAGCCCACGCAATATTCTTACCAACCGTTAATCCACGGAATGCAAGCAATGTTTCACCAATTTTTTTGCCATTGTATCTAACCTCAGATGGCTGCTCAAAGTCACCGAGGCTTTCCATTTCTAAACCCACCAATTTTTGTTTCGGACCTTCTTTCCGAATTGAAAGTAAGCTTTGTTTTCCAAAGAAAACTGGTTTCTCGAATCTGATCCATCTGTCGAGACCACACTCGAATGGATTATTCCTCTCTGTAATCTCGTATCCAAAAAAAATGAAACCCTTTTCGTAACGTAATGTATCAAGAACATCCAATCCATACGGCAAAATCTCGTATTCCTTTCCTGCCTCAGCTATTGCGTTCCACGCTTCAACAGTATCCTCAGCCCCAAAGTAGCATTCGAATCCAAGCTCTCCAGTGAACCCGATTCGGGCTACGATGGACGTGATCCCTGCTAATTTCGTGGAGACAAATCGGAAGAATCGTAGCTGCTTCAAATCTGTGTCACAAATCTTCTGCAGAGCATCTCGGGATAGTGGCCCTTGAACCGAGATACAGCCAAGACTTGAACTAATGTCCGTCACGTAAGCGTTTATCTCATTCAGATTTTCTTGAATCCACCTCAGACTTCGCTGACGCATAACAGAAGAAGTTACGACACGAAAATGTTCCTTGTTAAATCTCCAAACAGTCACATCATCAACAATATTCCCGGATTTGTTGCAGAAGGTTGTATACATTGCCTGTCCGTCGGCAAGTCTCTCCGCGTCGTTAACAGAAAGTTGTTGAATCAACTGGAAACTTTGCCTACCCTTGATATCAATCCTCCCCATCAGAGAAAGGTCGAGCATCCCAACTCGTCCTCTAACCGATCTATGCTCTTCCTCTATCTTCGAATAATACGCGGGCATTTGGTAGCCCGCTGCCGTCGTGAACATTTTCGCGCCGAGCGACAAATGAACATTGTAAAGTGGAGTTAGCTTCATGAACAACGCTAAACAAGTTTCAAGTGAATTAATTATTAGTAACTATCGCTCTTTGAGTTAGTTATCATAAACCCAATTCGATTCGCATAGGTAACTAAACAGACTCTAATATGGGCGCAATAAGCCCTTGTTATAACCGACAACGATGGTCATTATGCGAAACAAAGTGCGAGCCGCGGTTATGGTTAGACCGGGTAAAATCGAGTTGCAAGAATTCCCTTACCCAAAAATCCCAGCCAATTCCGCGCTAGTGAAGATGGAAATGTCTGGAATCTGCGGAACGGACAAACACATGTACAAAGGAGAGACGATGCATCCAGGACAAATTGAATCGACGTTTCCGATAATTCCTGGACACGAAAACGTTGGCGTCATCGAAGAAATCGGGCAGG
>Ga0074045_10003548_pt1 | contig 14030 bp, 14 predicted proteins | sample BogForMeECP23OM2_FD_94442 | JGI IMG/M metagenome (GOLD analysis project Ga0074045, IMG submission 94442) | Bog forest soil microbial communities from Calvert Island, British Columbia, Canada - Bog Forest MetaG ECP23OM2 | ecosystem: Environmental > Terrestrial > Soil > Wetlands ... | reverse complement strand
CGGCAATCCAGACTGATCTCGCCACCGCTTACTTCCAGCGCGCCCAGCAGGAAGATTTCGGTGCTGCATACGAGTACTTGAGTCAGGCCTTGCAGGTGCACCCCGACGATTCGGTGGCGCTCTTTAACCGTGCTATTGTCTCGGAACATCTGTTCCTTTATCAGCAGGCCCTCGACGACTGGGAGCATTACCTGCGCGTGGATTCGGGCTCCGAGTGGGCAGAAGAAGCCCGCAACCGGGCGGACGCCGTGCGGGAGAAGTTGAAAGAGCATGGCAGCAAGGCGCCGCCGCTGCTGTCTCCCGCCCAAGTGGCTGCGATGGCCACCAGCGCCGGCCCGGGTTCCGAGCAACTCTCCGAAGTCGACCAGCTCATCGAAGAATATTTACGCGAAGCCGTCCGCTCCTGGTTGCCTCAGGCCTTTCCCGCGACCAGAGCCAACGCGGATCCGAGTGCCGGGCAGGCGCTTTTTTTTTGGCGGACCTGACCAGCCAGCAGCACGGCGACCGCTGGCTGGCTGATCTTCTGCACGATTCCTCGGCGCAACAGTTTCCGCAAAGCGTAACCGCTCTCGCCCGCGCTGTCAGAAGAATGACGCCGGCGAATATGACGCCTCCCGCCAACAAGCCGATCTGACCGAGCAATTGTTTCGCGCTTCGGGCAACACTGCGGGCGTGCTGCGCGCGCAGTTCGAACAGACTTTTGCGGCGCAGATGGAGCGCCACAGCGAAGAGTGACGGCCAAAAGCGACGACCGCGCCGAAGGAGTCAGAAAGACACTCCTACTCTTGGTTGCAGATTCAGCTTGGCCTGGAGAAGGGCGTCTGTTCGGGATTGATGGGCGACTTCGGCGCCAACACGAGCGCCGTGCGGCGTGCCATGGACCAAGCACAACAGAGTGGATATGGAGCACTCTATCTGCGCGCCATCGGTTTTCTTGCGGGAGATGACAGCGAAACTGGGGGATGCGTCCGAAGGCTGGAAACTGGTCAATACGGGTTTGGGCCGTTATTGGTCGGGACAGTTTCCCGTCATGCGAGGGTACAACCTGTACACAGAGATGGCCCGCATGGCGGACGCTGCTGCCCGTCCGCACCTGCTGATGGCGTCCTGGCGCGAAGCCGCCGCGCTGATCGACTCCGGCGAGGATATTCTGGTGCGCGCAATGGCCCATCAATACGTGGCCGGTGCGGCCACCGCGGCCCATCAGGCCGCTGTCGCCCAACAACAGTATGCGGAAGCCGCCCGACTTTTCGCCGAGGCTCCACGAACCGAGGCTAGCCGAGGTACGGTCTGGAGAACGAGAATCGGACGGCTCAACTGGAAGCACACCAAGGCCAGTTCGACGATGCTATCGCGCGCCTCACCTCAATACAGGACCAAGTTCTTTGACTTTCCAACAACTATCTCGTGCAGATTTTTTATTCCACATTGGGCGAAGTGCAGCGCCTGCTGCTGCACGCCCCAGGGTTGACGCCCTCGGCAGTACTGGAGAAGTTGGCAGAAATCCAAAGGATCGACATCTGGATTCCAACCGTCGACCATCGGTGGCTGATTCTGCCGCGCTACACGCAACCTTCCTCCGACACCAAGCTGCTCATCGAAAAGCTGAGATTGGAGTTGCCGAACCCGCCGCCACCGCGCCTCACTGCACCAACAGAGGGTAACGAAATCGAGGTACAAACCGTCCCGTAGCTGGGCCGTTTGTGGTGGAGACCTTTCAATAACCTCGACTGATTCCAAAGCACTTAACTGGATCAGGAGTGCCCAACTGCGAAAGTTCGGTTAGCCAGTAAAGCTTTCGGACGTGGGCTTGCACCGGGTGTCCCACTCTGTAATTCCGAGGCGAAATGAACCAATTTTCCGCTTTGCCGGTTTCGCGCTAGAGACCCGCGCACTCCTCGCGGAAAATTATAGGCAGGAATCTCAGCGCTCGAGTTGATAAGCCATGCGCACCAGAGTTCTCTCGGAGAAGGGGACGTACAACAAAGCTGCAGTCGCGGCAAACGCCAAACCGACGCCGATTTGCGGCAGCAGCAGGAACGGCGCAATGGCCCAGAGCTGATCCAGTGCCAGAACAAATGGAAATAACCGGCTGAATGTCCCGCCCAGCTTGCGGAAATCGAAGGCAACGGCCGAAAGCAGGTAGAACCTCAGCGGGATCCCGATCGCTCCCGTCACCGATATTGCGCCCACGATGAACAGAGCTCTCCAGCCCGGAAGGAAGCTGGTAGCAACGCGATCCGCATTGCGCAGGTGGGAGAGACCGCTCAGATAGAAGATAAGATACATCACCTGGATCAGCGCGAAGAGCGCGCGCACTACTCCGCGCCGGGGAACCGGCACGTGCAATTCGGGATGCAGCGCGATCTCGTCTGCAGACGACGAAGTTGCCGGATTATGTTCCTGGACGTGGGCATGCGGGGATACCGTGGTGACGCTCTCTACGGAGGCGATGAAGCGGTATCCGCGGCGGGCGAGGGTTTCAACGAAGCGCGGGTTCGATGCGGAATCGCCCAGCGACTCGCGAATTTTGTTCACCGCGGTATTCAGGCTGTGATCGAAGTCGACGAAGGTGTCGGCAAGCCAGATGGTTTCACGAAGGTGGTCGCGAGTGACGATCTGACCGGCATTCTGCAGCAGGGCAGCGAGGACTTGAAAGGGCTGCTCCTGAAGCCGGATGCGAGCGCCGCTCTTGCGCAGCTCTCCGGCGTCCAGGTCGACTTCAAAGACACCAAAGCGCAGGAGCCTGGCTTCACGGTTGGAGGGAGACGTCGGCATGACGGGCGCGCCCGTAGTGTATCGCGGGAAAGTCGTTGGTCGTTAGTCGCGTGTCGTTCGCAACGATGTTTGCTGACTAATGTTTGCTAACGACTAACGACTAGCGACTAACGACTAACCACCGAAAAGGCTACAATAGCGGCGTGAACGCCCCCGTTCCACTGAAGCCGGTCGCTGACAACGAGGATCAGGACAGCAAGCGTCTGCATCGGCACCGTCATTCCATCTATGCCGCCGAAGCCACCGGATTGCTTTTCATGGCAATACTTCTGCTCATCCTGACCATCATCCGCTACTGGCGGTGCATTCCTTGGAACGCGCGCTGAAGTTGACGAAGGTGGCGGGGTTGCCGAAGCTGAGCCGCGCGCCGCTGGTCGTGGTTGTGCTTGGTCCCACGGCGAGCGGGAAGACGGCTTTGGCGCTGGCGATCGCTCGGCGTTTCGGCGGTGAAATCGTCAACTGCGACTCGGTCGCGATGTACCGCGAATTTGAAATTGGCACCGCCAAGCCCAGTGCGGCGGAGCGCGCGGAAGTTCCGCATCATCTGGTGGATTGCGTAGATCCGCTCGCCGACGTCAGCGCGGGAGGATATGCTCGGCGGGCGCGGCAGATTCTGCGCAAGATTGCTCTGCCCGAAAACAAGCTTCGGGGACGTTTGCCCATCGTCAGCGGAGGGACCGGACTCTATCTCCGCGCTCTGCTGGAAGGACTTTTTCCCGGTCCGCAGCGGTCGGAAGAACTGCGCGACAAACTGCGCGCGCGGGCGGAGAAGCGAGGCACCGACCACTTGCACCGTATCCTGCGGCGGCTTGATGCTGCGGCAGCGAACCGCATTCATGCCAATGACGTTCCCAAAGTGATTCGGGCGGTTGAAGTGTGTTTGACTTCGCGGCAGACCTCTCGCCGGACGTCTCCCCCGACCTCTCGCCTAAACATGACCGAACTCTGGCAGCAGGGACGCGAACCGCTGCAGGGCTTTCGCATTCTGCGGCTCGGACTCAATCCGGAACGCGAAGCTCTTTACGCCCGCATCAACCAGCGCGCCGCAAAGATGTTCGATGAAGGACTAATCGCCGAGGCGGAAAAGCTTCTCGCGAAATATGGCGATCGAGCACGCCCGCTCACGTCGTTGGGATACAAGCAGGCGCTGCAATTCTTGCGCGGCGAATTGGATCGGGAATCGGCGCTCGCAGCGGCGCAGCAGGCGCATCGTAACTACGCCAAGCGCCAGATCACGTGGTTCCGGCGAGAACCGGAGGTGCGTTGGCTGGCGGGGTTTGGCGATGACTCGGCGATTCGGGCGGAGGGTATGGCGATGATCGAGCCCGAAATTTGAGAGCAGCCGCCGGGCTGCGCCCGGCTTGGACGGACGAAGGCGTCCGTCCCTACGCGGTCTTAGACGGGGCGGAGCCCCGTCACCACAGGAGCAGGACGTTCCCGTCTCTTTTTGTTATTGTCAATTGCATGCTTCGAAATCTTTTTCTTACTGCGTTACTGCTAGCGGCTGCGCTTTGCTTTGCTAAAGACAAGGGCAAAGACCGCTTTCTGCAGCCCGGCCCTCTCCATCTCGACAAAGCCGGGCAGAAATGGGCCGACAAGACGTTGCGCAAGATGACCCCTGAAGAAAAAGTTGGCCAGCTCTTTGCGATCTGGGTGAGAGTGCAGTTTCTGAACGACGCCGATCCCATCTTTGTTCAGCTGCGTGACAACATCCGCAAATATCACGTTGGATCGTTGGTCATGAGCGTTCCAGTGGATGGTCCCGTCCTGCTCAAGAGCCAGCCGTCGGTTGCGGCGGAACTGCTTAACCGGCTGCAAAAAACATCGAAGCTGCCGCTGATCGTCTCGGCCGATTTTGAGCGCGGCGTGTCCATGCGTCTGAATGGCACGACCATCTTTCCCCATGCCATGGCGTTTGGAGCTACCGGCAAAACTGAAAACGCCGAAGCTTTTGGACGCATCACCGCGCTCGAGGCGCGCGCCATCGGCGTGCACTGGAATTTCTTTCCCGATGCTGACGTGAATTCCAATCCTGCAAATCCCATAATCAACACGCGCTCTTTCGGAGGAGATCCGCAGGAGGTGGGCAATTATGTGGCGGCGTACATCCGCGGCGCTCACGAAGGCGGGATGCTGGTCACGGCTAAACACTTTCCCGGACATGGCGACACCGCTACCGATTCTCATCTCGGCGTGGCTCAAGTCACCGGCGACCGGGCGCGGCTCGATGCCGTCGAATTGCCACCTTTCAAACGCGCGATCGAGTCGGGCGTGGATTCCGTGATGGTGGCGCACGTAACCGTTCCCGCGCTCGACCCCACGCCCAACCGCGTGGCCACGACCTCCAGCGCAATTGTGGACGGACTGCTCAAGGAAGAAATGGGATTCAAAGGGCTGGTGGTGACCGATGCGCTCGACATGGCGGGGTTGACGCGTTTGTACGCGAAGGATATCGGCCGGTCAGCGGTAGAATCGTTCAAAGCCGGCAATGACATGCTGGTCATTCCGGCCAATCTTGATGCCAGCTATCGCTCGATGCTGCAGGCCGTACGGAGCGGCGAAATCACTCCTCCGCGCCTGGATCAGTCGGTGCGTAAGATTCTGGAACTGAAGGCTTCTATTGGCTTGAACAAAGCGCGGGTCGTGGACCTGAGTCAACTCTCCAGCGAGGTGGCGAAACCGGAGAATCTGGAGGTCGGCCAACGTATTGCTGATGAAGCCATCACGCTGGTGCGCGACAACGGGAAAGTGATCCCGCTACAGTCTCTTGGAACTTCTCTTGGAACTCCGGAGGCCGCGCTTCCGTATCAACCAATGGCGGAGGAGAGCAACCGCCTGGTCGTGGTGATTTTTTCCGACGACCTGCGCACCGACTCCGGGCGTATGCTCGAGCGCCAGATTCTAGCCCGTGTGCCTGACGCCCGCATCATCTACCTCGATGCCCGGTCGGCTGTCGGCTTGAAGCCGACCGTGGTGGAAGCGGTGGAAGCAGCCGGGAACGTGATCGCCGCGGTATATGTGGTTCCGAACGCAGGCAGGGCGCTGCGCGCCGCCGGAGGAGGTTTGATGAATACCGTTGCCATGGACAGTGCTACAGGGTCTGTGCTCACGGCGATCCTCGACCGCGCAGCGCACTATACTGTAGTGCTCGCCATGGGCAATCCTTATGTGGTGCAGGATTTCCCCGCCATCGAGAATTATGTATGCGCGTTCTCCAATGTAAGCGTGTCGGAAACGGCTGCCGTCAAGGCGATCTTCGGTGAGATACCGATCAGCGGTCATTTGCCGGTTACGATTCCGGGCATCGCATCCCGAGGCGAGGGTCTGCAACGCCCGGCCCAACCCAGCTCAGTCCAGCCGAGCTCAGGAGATTCCTCCCATGTTCAGCCATAGCTTAACCGCAAGACTTTCTCTGGGCGCGCTGCTTGCCGCCTCGTGTGTTCTTCCCGCGTGCAGCATCCATGCGAACGACAATGCCAAAAACGGCGAGAAGCAAGTCGACATCAAGTCTCCCATGGGTGATTTGCACGTCAGCGAACAAGCTGATATTCGCGACGCCGGCCTGACGCTCTATCCTGGCGCCAAGCCCGCACCGAAAGACGACAGCGACGACAAGAAGAGCGCCAACGTAAACCTTTCGGTGCCGGGGTTCAAGTTGAAAGTGGTGGCTGCGGAGTTCACCTCCGACGACACTCCCGACAAAGTCATCGCCTACTACGACAAAGAGCTGCACAAATATGGCAAGCCCATCCAGTGCCACGGCGGCTGGAAAGCTGGCCATAAGGATTTCGACAGCAAGGATGAGTTATCCAAGCCGGTGTCGTGCGGGAGTAACGGCCGCGGAGACTCGGTGGAATTAAAAGTTGGAACCGAGGGGGACCAGCACATCGTTTCCGTCAAGCCCAACAGCCAGGGATCCCGCTTTGCGCTGGTTTATGTCCGCATACACACGGGTTCGGACGACACGATCTGATCGGAGACATCGGGCGGGGAACGCCCCGCCCAGCCAAGCTGAGGAGGTTCCTCCCATGTTCAACCGTATGAAGACCGAGCGCAAAATGTTCAGCCGCAACGTTATTGCAAAGCTTTGGCTGGGCGCGGTGTTTGGCGCTCTGTGCGTTCTTCCCGCCTGCAGCATCCATACGAACGACAGCGGCAAGAATGGCGAGAAGAACGTTGACATCAAGTCTCCGGTGGGGGATTTGCACGTTAGCGAGCAGGCCGACATCCGCGACGTCGGTTTGACGGTCTATCCCGGCGCGAAGCCTGCTCCGAAAGAGGACAACGACAAGGAGAACGCCAATGTAAACCTTTCCGTGCCGGGATTTACGTTGAAAGTGGTGGCTGCGGAGTTTATCTCCGACGACGCTCCCGAGAAAATCGCTGCCTACTACGACAAGGAACTGCAGAAATATGGCAAACCCATCCAATGCCGCGGCGCCTGGAAAAAAGACGACTTCAACTTCAGTGCCTCACCCAGCAATGCCGCCAAGCCGGTCTGGTGTGATGTCAGCGGAAGCGGGGACTCGGTAGAGTTGAAGGTTGGAACTGAAGGAAACCAGCACGTCGTCGCCTTCAAGCCCAGGGACCATGGTTCCCGCTTTGCGCTGGTTTATGTCCGCGTGCGTTCGGGCAAGGACGACACGATCTGATCGAAGGCATTGAGTCATCGGATCATTGGGCAAGCTGACGATCCAAATGACTCAATCGCTCAGTCATTCAATGATCCGATGGTGTCCTGGATCCGATGTTTCCCCTGCCTTGCTCTCCGGTTCGTTGTGCGCTAGCTTCAAAGACGTGGAGCACCCTTGCCAACAATGTGGAGCCGCGGTCGAAGACGGGCGGCCGTTTTGTCCGCAATGCCGCGCTCCTCAAATCCACGTGCAGGTGACGCTTCCGGAGGTTGAAGTTGCCGCGGGCTTGAATTCCGGGTCGGATGAGATTGCTCCGGAGAATGCTCAAAGCGGGTATTTTGATCACCCCAACACGACGGCCGAAAGGATGCCGGCCGCCAGCACGATGGACAGGAGCGTTGCAGTTCGTGCCGCGCTCAAGGCCGGCGTGCTTGGCGTTTTCATCGGGATAATCCCATTCCTCGGCATTGCGCTGACTGGGGCGCTGGCCGTTTTGTTCTACCGCCGTGAACGTAGATTCGGCCTGCCTGCCGCTCTTGGGGCTCGACTCGGTGGAGCGGCGGGAGTAGTCACATTCGCCATCAACGCGCTGTTGATTACCATCCGGATTTTCGTTTTTCATGCCCAGCAGGAATACGCCGATGCCGTCCTGAAAATCGCGCAGAAGTTCGGAGCCAACGCAGCGGACCCTGACCTTCAAGCCAGTATCCACAATCTGTTCACTCCGTTGGGCCTGGCGATCGCCTTTTTTTTTGGAATGATTTTTACCGCGGTGCTCGCCTCGGCTGGCGGCGCTCTGGCCTCGCTGTTTCTGCGGCCTCGCAACACCCGCGTGTAATTCAACCGCGATCGATGCGGGTTCCAGGCTCGCCTTGCTCTCATCTTTCCGCACGCGTATCATGCAGCGTTTATGAGTTCACACTCGCCCGGACGTCCTATGGAAATCCACCAGAAAGCGCAGCTGATGTCGGCATCCGAGGTGGAGCGCACCTTGATCCGACTGGCGCATGAAATTCTCGAGAAGAACAATGGGGTCGAAGATCTGGCTCTGGTCGGCATCCGGCGCCGCGGGGTTCCTCTGGCGGAGCGACTGGCGAGAATTATTCAGCGCATCGAAAAGAAACCGGTGCTGCTCGGCACGCTGGACATTACCCTTTATCGCGACGATCTTTCCACCCTCGATTCCAAGCCCGTTGTGCAGAAAACCGAATTGGAAATTCCCATCACCGGCAAGTCGGTGGTGCTGGTTGACGACGTGCTCTACACTGGGCGCACCACCCGCGCCGCCATGGACGCACTGTTTCGCTCGGGCCGTCCCAAGCGCTTGCAGTTGTGCGTTTTGATCGATCGCGGTCATCGCGAGTTACCGATCGAGGCGGCTTTCATTGGACGAACGGTGCAGACCACGGAAAATCAGATTATTGAAGTCAAACTTCGCGAGGTGGATGACGCGGAGAAAGTCCTGCTCATGGAAAAGCGGGCAACTGTAGCTTAGAGAGTTTTAATGAATTGCATCCCGAGCGAAGTGAGGGATCTGCATCTTGCAGCGGAGTGCAGATCCCTCACTTCGTTCGGGATGACAAAATCTGGGCGAATTGAGAGGCGAAGTGCAGCGTATCCCTTTCGCCATGGACTGTTAGACCATTTATGAATCCAGCGCGCGGATCGCTGCTCGGTATCGAGCACCTGGAAGCAGCCGAGATCCTGAGACTTCTGAAGTTTGCCCGGCGCATGAATCCTGACAGGCCGCGGCCCTTGCTTAAGGGTAAGCGAGTGCTTCTTCTTTTCTACGAGGCTTCGACGCGCACCCGGAGCTCGTTTGAAATCGCGGCCAAATCACTGGGCGCTCACACCGTTCTGATCCAATCCGCCGGGTCGAGTATTGAAAAAGGAGAATCGCTGCTGGATACGGGATACACGGTGCGAGCCGTCGGCGCCGACATCATCGTCATCCGGCACCCCAATGCCGGCGCGCCGTACATCATGGCGCAGCACGTCGACGTGCCCATCATTAACGCCGGGGATGGACTCCACGAACATCCCTCGCAGGCGCTGCTCGATGCTTACACAATTCTGCGCAACAAGAAAACTTTCAAGGGTTTGCAGGTCGCGATTGTCGGCGACATCTTTCACAGCCGTGTGGCACGGTCGGCGTGCCACCTGCTAAGCAAATTTGGCGTGAAGATCATTCTTTGCGGTCCGCCGGAACTGGTGCCCGACATCGCGACCACGCTGGCGCCCGGCGTGCGTGTGACCCGCCACATTGAAGACGCGTTACGCGGCACCGATGTGGTGATGCTGCTGCGCGTGCAGAAAGAGCGACTCTCTGGGCTGAAGATCGATTTGCCGGAATACATCGCCCGCTACCAGATGACCGCGGTGCGGTTGAAGATGGCGAAAAAAGATGCCATCGTGATGCATCCCGGCCCGATCATTCGTGGTCTGGAGCTGACCAGCGAAGTTGCCGACGGCGCTCAGGCGCGCATCCTGGAGGAAGTGCGCAACGGCGTGCCAACGCGCATGGCGATACTGGCGCGGGCAATGGGAAAGATGCGATAAGAACGATTCACCACGGAGTCACAGAGACACAGAGAGAACCAAGTCAATGTGGTGAAAACTAAGGAGAGACGTGACTTCACGCTCCACAAGCAGTCTTTTGATCAAGGGCGGCCACCTCATCGACCCGGCGGCTCGCATCGACGCGCCCATGGACGTGCTGCTGAAAGATGGTCATGTTGCTGAAGTTGCCGCTCCCAACAAGATCAAGGGTGCTGACAAAACATTCGATGCCCGTGGATTGATCGTTGCACCGGGCTGCATCGATCTGCATGTGCATCTGCGCGAGCCTGGCCAGACACACAAAGAGACAATCGCAACGGGCACGGCGGCCGCTGCTGCTGGCGGCTTTACTTCCGTCTGCACCATGCCCAACACGATTCCAGTTGTTGATTCGGTCGCGTGGATCGAGTGGTTGCGCCAGCCCGAACGCGGCGCGGTAGTCAATGTGTTTACCATTGCGGCCGCGACCCGAGCGAGCAAGGGCGCCACGCTTACCGACTTTCGCGCGCTGTACTCCGCCGGAGCAATCGCGGTGACGGATGATGGCAAGCCCATCCTCGAAGACGGCATCATGCGCGAGGCCCTGGTGCTGGGCGGGGAACTGAATTTCCCGGTCGTGCAACATGCCGAAGACACGCGGATGACCGAGAACTGCTCCATGCACGCGGGCGCGCGGTCGTTTCGGCTTGGGCTGCGCGGCATGACGGCGGCTGCCGAAGCGTCGATCGTGGAGCGTGACGTGCAGCTCGCGATGCAAATTCCCAACGCCCGCCTGCACGTTGCCCATGTTTCCACGGCGGAAGCGCTGAAGAGCGTGCGCCGTGGCAAGCGCGCGAAGGCGCGCGTCACTTTTGAAGTTACTCCGCACCATTTCACGCTGACCGACGAGGACATGCGTGACTACGACAGCAATTACAAGATGAATCCCCCGCTGCGCGCGGTCCCGGATCGCGAAGCCATCCTGGCCGCGCTCGCCGACGGTACGGTGGACGCCATCGCCACCGATCACGCTCCCCACGCCACCCACGAAAAGGAAATGGAATTCGAGCGCGCCGCGTTCGGCATCACCGGACTTGAAACCGCGCTGGCGCTGGCGATCACCCGGTTGCATCGCGAGAAGCGCATCCCTCTTGTCCGCATCGTGGAACTTTTCACTGCCGGTCCGGCGCGCTGTTTCGATTTTCGCAGCCGTGGTTCCCTTGTCCGCGGCTCGGTCGCCGACGTTACTGTGTTTGATCCAAAGAAGAAGTGGACCTTCGCCGCCGCCAAGTCACTCTCGAAGTCGAAGAACACGCCCTTCGATGGATGGCAACTGACGGGAAAAGTAGTGGCGACCATTGTCGGCGGGAAGATTGTGTATTCCGCCTAGATTTCGGGAGGCACAGCCACTGCGGCTGCCCTGGGCCTTAGCCGTGGCGGCACCAGTGATTCGCCTTGCCGGAGCAGTTCAGGTCAATCAGTCACGAACGGGCCTCCACAAAATCCTTCTGCTAGAATTTGCCATGCGAGCCCGATTTCTTGCACTATCTTTAATTAGCGGCGGTGTTCTCATCCGTTTGTTTTGCCCAAGCCTCTGCGCCTGCAAACCTGTATCCCGTCCAGGAGGGTTTCGTTGACAGCCAGGGCGCGCTGATCTACTACCAAGTCATGGGGCGTGGCTCGCCACTGGTGATCGTGCACGGCGGGCCGGGCGCTTCGCACGACTATTTTCTTCCCTACCTGTTGCCGCTGATGCGCTCGAACAAGCTGGTGTTCATTGACGAGCGCGGCTCGGGAAAATCGTCGAAACTCGAAAACCCGAAACAGTACACCATTGCCAACATGGTAGAGGACATTGAAGCGATGCGCCAGACGCTCGATCTCGGCAAGATCAGCCTGCTCGGGCATTCTTTCGGGGGCGCGCTCGTACAGGCCTATGCGTTCAAATATCAGAAGAATCTTTCGCACCTGATTCTCGGCAGCACCTTCGCCAGCACCAGGGAGCTCAACGAAGCTCTGGCCAAAATGAAGGCCAACATGGACGCCAAGGATCGCGAGCGTGTCGATGCGCCCGAATCCGCCGGCCTGTTTGGCAAAGGCGAACTCTGGGAGCACGGTCGTTACTCCGAAGAGTACGCCAAACTCGCCTGGGGCAAGGGTTATTTCCCATACGTTTACCAGAACCGGCCCGACCCGAACTATGATCCGCTGAGTTCGAACACGAGCACGGCGTGGGACGTGTACCGCGAGATGTGGGATCGGATGGCGAGTTCATTGTCGATGGAAACTTGAAAGAGGTCGAATACGTTGACCGCCTTTCTGAGATCAAGGTTCCGACACTGATCATCGTAGGCGAACACGATGAGAGCGATCCCAAGATGTCAAAGGAGATGCACGAGAAGATTGCCGGGTCGCAACTGATCATCCTGCCCAACAGCGGGCACATGACGTTTGTGGATCAGCCGGTGCTGTTTCTGAAAGCGGTGCAGGACTTTGTGGCTCGCTGAGACCCTCACGAACCAAAGTGCTGCTAGTCTGGATCACTGGATGTGGCGGTCGATTCAGTTCCTCCGGTGCTACAATCTTCGGCCATGAAGCGCCTATTGTTTCTGTTCCTGCTGATTCCGTTTCTGGCGGCGCAGACGACGACCGAAGTCGAGATCACCGCTGAACCTTCGCACCACCTGGCCCTTGAGAACGAATACATTCGCGTCTTCAAGGTTGAGGCCGCGCCCCAGAGCGCGACGCTGATGCATCGCCATCGGCACGACTACGTCTATGTCGCACTCGGCGATGCTCACCTTTCCAACGAAGTCGAGGGCAAGCCGCCCGTGGAAGTCAAGCTTGCGGATGGCGACACCCGGTTTACGCCGGGCAACTTTGCCCACATCGCCAGAAATCTGTCGGACCAGCCGTTTCGCAACGTGACGATTGAATTGATGCAGGATGAAAAATTGCGACAGACACCATCACATTGGGCGGAGGATATTCTAGAAAAGACGTTCCCCGGCGGGCGCAGCAAGATTCTTTTTGTGAAGGATGGCGTGCGCGTATCAGAAATCAATCTCGAACCGGGCGCGACGGTGCCCAGCCACCATCACGACGGTCCGCATCTGCTGGTTGCGGTCACCGATCTCGATATACGCAGCGACGTCGACGGGATGGGCCCGATGCCCGGCAAATTCAAAGCCGGCGATATCAAATGGTTGCCGGGAGGCTACACCCACACCTTGACGAATGTAGCGAAGAGCCCGGCTACATTCGTGACGGTGGAGTTCTAGATTTCGACTGAGCTACGCGCTCTTGATCAGAGGATTTCCCGGAGAAACCAATCCGACGCGATGCAGTTTGGCGGTGAGGCGGTCTTTGTCAGCGGAAGCAGAAGCGGAAGCAGAAGCGGCGGCGAGACGCTTGCGAAGCTTGGCGACTTTTTCTGCGCGGGTGCGGCGCCGGCGAATTTCCGGACGACGGCTGGGTGCGGACATAGAATTCTCCTTAGGTGTTTCGTGAAATGGTCGTATGAAAGCACGAGTCAGAGATACGGTCGGCGCCGTGGACTCGTCTCCACCTACGATTATAAGGTTGAGCTGCACTGCTGGCAAAGCGATTCTCCTGGCCGATGGCCGCTGCAAACCAATACTGGCAGGCGCGGATACTTTGCAAACTGCGAGTCCTCAAACGAAAGCTCGCACATAACGAAGATCGATCCGCGATCGGACTCGATCCGTCGCGCATGCCGGCAGTTCCCGCAGAGACCTGGTTCAGGGCGAACAGGTTCAGGGCGAATCTGCCGGTCGCCGGTTTCAGAAGACATGCTGGACCACCCAGTGCCTCGCCTTCCCCAGCGGATAGTGTACTAACGCCGACAAGTGCGACTGCGAGCGTGGGGTATAGTGATCGGGGAAATGAACGCATTTCGACGATCTTTTTCCGTGCTTAGTTTATTGTTGGCGGCGAATCTCGCTCACGCCGCGTCCTACCAATACTTTCGCATCGGGAACAAGAACGACATCCAAACTCAGCCCACTGCCGGTACCGCCATGATGGGCGGCGGCAGCGATCTGGACGAAGCGTTTCGCT
>Ga0074045_10003547_pt1 | contig 14030 bp, 13 predicted proteins | sample BogForMeECP23OM2_FD_94442 | JGI IMG/M metagenome (GOLD analysis project Ga0074045, IMG submission 94442) | Bog forest soil microbial communities from Calvert Island, British Columbia, Canada - Bog Forest MetaG ECP23OM2 | ecosystem: Environmental > Terrestrial > Soil > Wetlands ... | reverse complement strand
GTGGTCGAGCGGCTCGGCGACGTTGCCACTCGCGAGATGGTTGTCCTGATGTTAACGTCGGACGATCTCCGCATGAGCGAGCCCCGCGTGCGCAAGCTCAAGCTGGACGCTCACCTGATCAAACCGGTGAGCAAAAGCGAGTTGCTCGAGGCGGTCGGTAAGGCTATCAGCGCTCGCGGACAAGGGATTTCCGCGATCGGCAAAAAGCCGGGGGGCCAATTGCCCTCGGTGCCTCCCGCCGGGGCCGCTGGACCGTCGCTGAAGATCCTGCTGGTGGAGGATTCGCCCGACAATCGGCTTCTGGTCAAGGCTTTTCTCAAGCAAACCCCGTATAGCGTGGTTGAGGCCGGGAACGGGGCGATCGCGGTTGCCATGTTCCAGCAGGAGCCCTTCGATCTGGTCTTGATGGACATCCACATGCCAGTGATGGACGGGCTGGCGGCGACGCGCGCGATCCGCGAATGGGAAGCGCGTCACCAGCTCAACGCCACGCCGATCGTGGCGCTGACCGCTTCGGCTTTTGGCGACGACGTGCAGAAATGCACCAACGCCGGCGCCACGCTGCACGTGGCGAAGCCGGTAAAAAAGGCGGTTCTGCTCGCCACGATTCGGGACCTGGCCGCCGGTGCGAAGACCTCGCCGCCCGCTCTGGACCTTGGCGAGGGCTCCAGCTCGCCAGCGGCGTAGAATGATCTTGTTACTTTTGTACTGAAAAGGTCATTCCGGATGACCACCGCCGCGGATACGCGAGCACAGCGGCTTAACGGCAGCCGCAGCCGCCGCCACAGCATCCGCCACCGCCCCGCATCGCGGCCGGTCCAGCCGGCGCCGCGGTCGTGGCCTCGCCATTGACGCGTCCCGCCGCGAAAACCGACAGCTCACGGCTCAAATGGTCACCGTGGCACGACGGGCACTCCGCGTCTTCGTCATGACCGGGACGCACGAGCGTCTCGAAGGAGCGGTCACAATCCGTGCAATGAAATTCGTAGATAGGCATCGTACCTCCACTTATATAGACTGGAGTTGAGTTTTCAATCTTCCGGAAAGGGCTGCGCATATTCGACCAGCACGCCACGCGTCGCTTTGGGATGGAGAAAGCAGATCATCCCGGCGAGCCCGCGTCGCAGCTTTTGATCGATTAGTTGAATTCCCTTGGCGCGCGCGCCCTCGAGTTCGCGCGTCACGTCGTCGCTCTCGAAACACACGTGATGGAGTCCGCCGCCGCGCCGCGCGAGAAACTTGCCGACGCCATTGTCAGGATTTAGCGGTTCGAGCAGCTCGATCTCGCTCTCACCGGCGAGCAGCAGCGCTGCCTTGACCCCCTGATCCTGCACGACTTCCGTTTTGGTCAGATGCAGTCCCAAGACGTCGCGCCACAGCACCATCGCCTGGTCGAGATTCGGCACCACCACGCCGACATGATGAATCTTCCTGAGCATCGTTAGCCCTCCGTCCGGGGTTGGCAGGTTTTTCGCTCGAGCTCGTCCCAGCGCGACTTCATCTCGGGCGAGCCGAGATTCGGATGCTCGCCGCGCGTCACGGTGAGCTTGTTGCAAGCGTTCGCGGCATTGCCTTCCTGGGCAAAAATCGCCGCCATCTGGTACTTGGCTTCATAAAACAGCGGATCCGATTCCGCCGCCACCGCTTCGACCCGGGTCCACAAGTCGAGCGCGTCTTTATATTCCTTGCGCGTCTGCGCGATTCGCGCGAGTCCCGCGTTGGCGTCGGGCGAGGACTGGTCGGCCCTCACCACCTGGCTGAAAAGCGCTTCCGCGCGATCAGGCTGGTTCATCGCGAGATAGGCCTGGCCGAGGATCGAGAGCGTGCCGGTCAGGTTCTTCGCCGGAATCTTGCCCTCATTCACCATCCGTTCGAAGTAGCCGTAGGTCGCCGCGGTCAGCCGCGCGTCCGCGACGTAACCGTCATGATCGCCGGCGGCCAGTTTGCGCGCGCCGCTCTGCCAGAAATCGAGTCCGATTTCCTTGATGTAATCGACGTTGGCCGCGTTGTTGCGCGCCGCGAGCGCCGCGACCTCGCGATCGAGAGTCGCGTAGTCGCCGATCCGATCGAGTGCGAGCAGGCGCCATTCGAAGGTTTGATCGAAGTGCTCCTTCATCGAGGGGTACTGCGTTTCGAAGCCCGCGAGGATCGACGCGATCGTGCGATAGTCGGGCTGCGGCTCGCTTTCGAGCAGGGTTGCGAGCATGTAGATCGCGCGGCCACGGCTCTCATGCAGAAGCTTGCCCTGCGTCAGGGTGGCGTCGCGTTCGGCGGCCGGTTCGAGGTCAATCGCTTCGCGCAAAGTCTTGATTGCGGCGGCGCGGAGTTCTTTCTGTTGCGGGTCCGCGGGTCGGAGCGCGGCAGTCCGGGGCTCTTCGAGCGCCTTGCCGCCGAGCGCCTGATAGTACGCGTCAGCGGCGTTGAAGCGCGCGGTAAACTCGTAATCCGGATTCCCCGTAACCTGCGCGTACTGCTGCGCCGCGCCGACATAGTCCTTCTGCCCCTGCAGGCGCTCCGCCAGGCGGAAGCGCGGTTCGAAGGCGTATTGGCCGTGCGGATAGTTCTTCAGATAGTCTTCGGCGCCGGCCACCCACGCCTTTTCGGCTGACCCGCCGGGCATCCCGCTCCGCTCCCACGCCAGACGCGGAATCTTGAAGAGCATGTAGGCGGCCCACTGCGCATCCGGATTTCCCGGCTGGCGCGCGATTTCCGCGGCAATCTGCTCAACCAAATCGAGCCGCCCGTGCATGTAATAAAGGTCGGCGGCGTACTTGTAGGCTTTGGGGTATTTGCCGCTCTTGGCCGCCTCCCAATAATATTTCGCCGCTTCGAGGGTCTGATGCTTATAGTAAAGCACGTTGGCGAGATACCAGTTCTCGAACGCGTCGCCTGACGCGCCGAACTCCGCGAGCGGATCGCTCGCGTACTGCGCGGCCGAGGCGACCGCGATCGCCCAGCCGTCGCGGTCGTTCTCGCGCGCGCGCGCAAAGTCGATGATTTGGCGATGCAGCGCGGCGCGCTGCGCGGGATCGGCTGCGGCCTTCTCGCTCGCGAACAGCTCGCGCAGATGCAGCATCTCGAGCCCGTTCTTCTGCGCGCCGTTCATCGCGCCTTCCGCGAGATGCGAGGTCAGCCCTTGCGCCTCGTTCGTCCTCCCCATCGCGGCGTAGGTCGTCGCGAGTCCCTGCTCGGCCGCGCGATATTGTCCGGTGCCGGCTCCCTCGTCGATGATTCGCCGGAAGTCCGCGATCGCCTTGGTGTACTCGCCGCGGTCGTACTTGCCCAGTTCGCGCTCGGCGTACGCCCGGCCCAGCAGGTTTTCGCGGATCAGCTCGGGCGACAGGATCAACAACGAGCTGTCGGTGAAGCCGTCAATCGCCTGGTTGAGCAGCCGCCGGGCGGTCGCCGGGGTGCCACTGTAGAGCGCCGCCCCCTCGAAGCGCAGCCACGAGAGCGGGTAGACGGCGCGCAGCGCCAGTTGTTCGGGCTGGTCGTAGTCGCAGGTGCCGCCGTTATCGATCGTCTCGATACAATCGTCCTTGCGCTTTTGCCAGGCGCTATACAGACGATCGAGCATCTCCTCGAGCCGCCCGTAGGTGGCGAGCAGGTCGCCCCGGTCGGCATGTTCGTTCTCGGCAATCTGCGCGAAATCCGCCTCCGCCTTGTCGAGTCGATCGATCGCGTCGCTCGCGGTCGCCGGATTGCTGAGGCCGGCGGCCACGTCGGGCGCCAGCGCCTCGAGACGGCGATCCAGTTCGTTCAGGCTTTGGGCGTTCGCGGCGCTCGCGAAGGCGAGCAAGGCGCAGGCCGCGAGCACAATTCCGGCGCGGCGGCCACGGTCGCTCGATCCTGTCATCTGCGCTTCATCGTATCCTTCGCAGCGTGGCCAACTCCGTCCCCGGGAGTGACTACACCAGGCTAAGGCTAAAGGATAGCCCGCGCGCCATCGTCAAGGGAACCTGCTCTGCCGGGCCGCTTCGACCACGTCGGCGAGCGAAGCCGCACGCGCGCCGCGCCCTTCGACTCGTAGCGGCGCGGCGGCCGCGGGATCGAGCAGCACGGCCCGGATTCCGGCCCCGAGCGCGCCCGCGACGTCCAGATGTTCCACGTCACCAACATGCATCGCCTCGGCCGCTGTAACGCCGTGCTTCGCCAGCGCAATCCGGAAGATCTCGGGCGCCGGCTTGGCATAGCCCGCCTCGGACGAAATGGTGATCGAGGCGAAGTGCCGGGTCAGGGCGAGACCTTCGACTATCCCGTACAGGCGATAATCGAAGTTCGACACCATCCCGAGGTCGAATCCCGCGTCGCGCAGTTGGGCGAGCGCCGGCCCGACCTGCGGGTCGACGCGCCAGTTGGAAGGATCGGCGAAGAAAGCGAACAATTCGTCGAAATAGTCCTCGAAGCTGCTGAAAGTGCCGAGCCCGGTAAAACTTGCCGCGACCAGCTCCCGCCACCATCGGCGCTCGAGCAGGCGCAGCTCGGCGGCGCTGTGGCCGGGGCCGAAGGCCAGACCGGGCGCATCGCCGAAAACCCGCCGAAAAGCGTCGTGCACATCCCCGGCGCTCGCGTCGACTCCGTAGCCGCGCGCGATGCGGGCATAGGTCGCGCCGACCGCCTCACGCGGCTCGAACAGGGTCCCCGCCGCATCGAAGAAGATTACCTTCAGCACGGGACGGCCCCTTACTCGCTGCCCGCGCCGGGTCCGGCGAGGCCGTCCCAGACCTGAATCAGCGTGCCAAAAGCCGAGCGGGGCGAGATGAAGAACTGACGTTCGCCACGCCAGTTGATCTCCTTGCCGACGATCCGGACGCCGTCGCGGGTCAGCCGGTCGAGGGTGCCGTCGAAATCTTTTACATCGACGGTGAAGTGATGCATCCCTTCGCCACGGCGCTCGATAAACCGGGCGACGAAATCGTCGGGCCTACCCGGTCCCGGACTCTGGATGAACTCCAGCTTGAAGCCGGCCAGCTCGATATGCGCCAGCATGAAATTCCCCTGGGTCGAGCTCAGGATGGGTTCGTTGATGATCGTCGCGCCAAAGTTTTCCTGAAAGAAGTCCAGCGCCTGCCTGAGGTCGCGCACCGCCAGCGCGATATGGTCGAAACGCACCAGACCGTCCGGGGCCGGGCGCGCAATCGGGTGATCGTAATCGACCGGCTGCCAGAACTGGATCAGCGCGCCGAACGCGGAGCGCGGCGAGATGAAGGCCGTGCGACTCCCGTCGGCCAGATCGTAGTCGTCAACGATCCGCACGCCGCGCGCCTTTAGCGCGGTGATGATCGGATCGAGCCGGTCGACCTCGAACGACAGATGATGGAAGCCCTCGCCGCGGCGGTCCAGAAAAGCCGTGATGAAGTCGCGATGGCCGGGCAATTCCTCGATAAACTCCACCGCCGTGCCGCCGAGGTAGAAGTCCTGCCAAAGAAAACCCCCGCGTGCCTGCTCACTGACCTGCTTGGGGCTGCGCGGGACGGTGGTGAAATAGCGCTGAAACCATCCGACGCCGCGGTCGATCGACTGCGTGGCTATCGAGACATGGTCAAACCGTATGCGTACTCCGTCAGGCCACATCTTTTATTTTGGCCGCGCCTCGCGGACTCGGCCGCCCCCTGTTCCGAGCCTCCGGCTCGGTCAATTTTAATTTGGCCGCGCCTCGGAGACCTGCTGCCCCTCGCGCTCGCCATGCGCCGCAACGGCACTCCGCTAGCGCAGTCGCCCGAGCACGAAGCGCGCGAGCAGGCTTGGAACATGGCGGATAATGAGCGGCCAACCGCCCCTGATCTTGCCGCCGATTACGCCCAGCGATTGCGCTGCGCGGGAGAGCGCCGGCACGTCAAAGAAACTCCAGCCGCGCCTCGAGCCGCGCGCCCTCGCCGATCACGACGATATAGCCGCCGCCCTTGAAGGGGCCCGGATTGAGAATCATGGTCGGCCCGAGCGTATCAATTCCCACCGACTCGTGGATATGTCCGGAGATACAAACGTCGGGTTGGACTTCCTCGATAAAGCGGCGCGCGGCGGTGCTGCCAACCGCCTTGCCGCCGGCCAGCCGGTCGCAGCGGGTGTCACGCGGCGGCGTATGACAGATCATCAGCAGCGGCCGCTGGTCGCGGACCTGCTGATAGCCACTCCGCAGAGCGTCGTAAATCTCGTCCTCGGTCAATTCGCTGGGCGTGGCGAACGGCGTCACATTCGAGCCGCCGCACCCGAAAATCCCGATCCCGCCAACCACTATGCCCTTGCCATGCAGGGCGATTTTCTGCTCTTCCAGAAAGGGAAAGACTTCCCGCTGATCGAGATTGCCGGGCACCGCGAGGACCTGCGGGCAGGCGTGCCGGACTTCGTCGATTACCTTGCCCGCATCGGCCACTCCGCCGAAATTGGTGAGATCCCCGGACAGGATTACGAGATCCGTATCGCGCATCACGGTGTCCATCCGCGCCAGGTTGCGGGTCGCCATATGCACGTCGCCGAACGAAACTATCTTCATGGCGAGGATCACCTTAGCAGGCCGTCGCGATTCGCTCACCAGGCGCCTAGCGCGCCTCTTCTATTGTGGCGGTTTCGGGCAAAATAGCGGGATGGATGCGTCAGGCCGATTCGCTTTCGTCCTGGTGCGCCCGCAGTCGTCCGGCAACGTGGGCGCGGCGGCGCGCGCGCTCAAGAACATGGGCTTTGCCGAACTGCGGCTGGTTGCGCCGGAAAACTATGACCCGCGCGTCGCGAGCACGATGGCGGTGCATGCGGACGACGTGCTTGCGGCCGCAACGACCTGGCCTGATCTGTCTTCCGCGCTGGCTGATCGCACGCTGGTGATCGGCACGACGGCGCGCGGCGGGCCCTATCGGGTCGAAGCGCGCGCCCCGCGCGCGGTCGCGCGAGAGATAGTCGCGGCGAGCGCCGCTAACCGGATCGCGGTGGTCTTTGGTCCCGAAGACTTCGGCCTCACCAACCAGGATTTGAAGCTCTGCCAGCGCCTGATCACGATTCCCACGGCGGCGGAGTACGCGTCGCTCAATCTCGCTCAGGCGGTGCTGCTGGTGGCTTACGAGCTGCGCGCAGCGGCCGTCGCCCGACCCGACCCGGCACCCGGTGAGCAGTTCGCGGCGTCCGCCGACCTGGACGCGATGCTCGCGCGGCTCGAGCGGGCGCTGATTACGATCGGGTTTATCCCCGCCGATTTACCCGACCACATCATGTTTGCGTTTCGCGCCCTTTTAGGACGCGGGGGTGTGCTGCCGCGTGAACTCGACATCCTGAACGGGCTGGCCCGGCAGATCCGCTGGTTTGGCGAGGGCGGTCATGCCACGCTCGCCGGCAAACGTCGGGCGGGGCGTCCCCCAAGCTGAACCGCGCTCCGTGCAACAATGATAAACTAAGGCAAGGTGAACTGGTTATGGCCGAGATAATCGAACTGCGCGAACGCCAGGCGGCGCGAGCACGCGCGCAGCGCCGCCGCACGGACCATCAGAGTCTCGCGGAGGCCGTCGGCCTGATGCGTGACAACCTTGCGGCCGTCGCCGAGCTCATGCGCTCGGCACCCGAATCGGCGCAGCCCGAGTTGCTCGATCGCGTGGAAAAATTGACCGCGATGATTCGCTACGGGATACGTATGATGGACGAGGCGGGTGACGGGGCCGCCGGCAAAGCGTGATACCGGTCGCGCCAAGCGGCACGCGACGCCTCCGCGGACCAACTGGCGCAGTTTGATTCTTGATCCACGGGCGCAACCCGGATAAGTAATGACGTTCGGCACTCCCCGGTAGCTCAGTCGGTAGAGCAGACGGCTGTTAACCGTCGGGTCGCTGGTTCGAATCCGGCCCGGGGAGCCAAGTATAATTCCTCGATAAATCAAGCACTTAGGTAACTCTCTCAGTTTGGGAGCAACTTCGGCTCATTCGCTGAGTGTGCCCAATTTTGTGCTCCGTCTGCGGAAAAAGGGGTATCTTGCCCCTGCTCAAGGGCCGCGATCGATCGCATCGCGCCTCGCTTGCGCGCGGATATGCGCGTACCGCGACGGCATCCTGGGACTGACGTGTCCGGCAAGCTGTCGAATCGTTTCTTCGGAGATCGCTGGATTTTCCGCGAGCCGAGTCACTATAATTTCCCTTTGGGCGCGGATCGTCGGTCGCCACGCAATTGGCTGTCATGAACACCGTGCCGGCTTGCCTTTGGTCTTTGGTCGCATCTCTTTGCATTGTTCAATTTATTCCGGAGTGTTTCTTTGCGAAGCAAGTGCGGGGGCGCTCAGTGCGTGAGCAAGATTGCGCGAGCCGCGGTGATCATCGCGGCGGTCCTGCTCGTCACATCGCCCGCATAGAGCTCGACGCATTGCGCGGTGGGCTGAGCCGTGGCCAGATTTAGCGCCGCTTGGAGCCCGCTCCCGAGTGGGCGGGCCTCCTGATAGCAGGTCATCCCAGGTACGATAAAGCTCGCCGTCAGGCTGTCGCTCTGCCCGAACCAACCCCCTTCCGCTAGCAAGACCTCGTTCATCGTCGTGTTAACCGAGGTATCCGTCAGCGGCCATCCGCCATCCGGCTGCAATCCGCCGAATTCCTCGACTCCAGGAAACGCCGCATTGTAATCGGCTCTGACCGTTTCAAACGCCATCTCAAGCAGCGCCGCGGTATAGCCGGCATCGAGTTCGGCCGCGCAGTCAGTGCCGCATGTTTGGCCGATAATGTGCGTCTCGCCGGTCACATAATTGAGGCCGGGCGCGAGCTTCACCGACGCCAGCCGCGTATTCGAGCCGTATTGCTGGCCGAAGACCGCGATCATCTGGCTGAGATAATAGAGGTAAGCCGAATCCCACACGACCGGCGTCGTGCCCTTCGAAAGCGCGATGCTCGCGACCCCGGCTTGCGTATAGAGCCAGCTGGGCGAATTGATGCCCGCCGCGATCGCAAGCGTGAAGTTCTTGCCGGCCGCGATAGCCTTTTGAATCGTCGGATCAACGGACGACCAGTCGTAAACGCCCGGTTCCGGATTCACCGTTGCCCAGGTCGTCGACAAAAACACACCGTCGACAAAAGACGCGCCCAGGATCGATGGTGAGTAGTCGCCGAGCACATACACGCCGCGCTCAACATGCGCGGCCGGCGGCGTCGTCGCTCTTGCCGTGGCGGCGGATTCGCAGGCAGTGGCCGCGATCAGAGTTACGCCGACCAGCATTAGCCGGAAGTCTTTCATCTATCCCCTACTCATTGATCTTCGTGATGGGGAACACTGCCACGCAGGCTCCGAGTGCTATCACGCGGTCCTTTGCGTGATGATTTTCCTTCCATTGCGATTGCAAGACATCGTGACGGCCGCGAAAGGCCGTTCGACACCTTGGACAGAGCACATGCCGTGCCTTACGCAAAGCGCAATGACTACTGAAGGTTTGGCGGATCCTTGGCAAATCTTCTTGGCGCTTTGTGCAAATCTGGCTTGGCGGCGCGCTGCCGTGATCGACCGGCGTCACGTGACCGAGGATCGGGAAGGCGTCAATACAATCGGGAACTTGTCGACGCGTTTCGTAAGCCGTAGATTTCTTTTGGGGAGCTTGGTTCAGGTCTCACCGCGTTCCGCAGCGCATGAGCCAGCGTCATCAAGTACCAGCCCACGAGCGCGAGCGCAGCAGCGTGGCGGAGATTCATGGGCGCTCACTGGTTCGGATCCGGCCCGGGGAGCCAAGTATCAATACAACCTCATCGCTCCGCGTTCATGCCGCCGCATTGCGTCTGCCCGGGAACTCGCCGGCCGCCTGGCGGCACCGCTCGCGTGTAAGGATTTATGTGCGGCGGCCGCGATCGCGGCCCCTGAAAGCAGGCCCGGCTACCAACCCAATCTGGGGGTAGCCGGGGAATCGAAAAGCGGTTGTTGGGAAGGGACGAGGATGGGCGGTATCCCGCCCATCCCGTTTGGTTATTCGCCCGTGCCGGTCAATTGGGCGTTACGCCCGTGCCGATCAGGGACACGCTCTTGGTGATACCGTCCGGCGTGTCGACAATCTGCAACGTGTCGGTTGTCAGTCCCGCGACGGTCGGCGTGTAAGTCACCGTTATCGAGCAATTGCCCTTCCCGGGGATCGTACCGAGGCAATTCTGGCTCGGGACAAAGGCCGGATTGGCGTTGCTGATGCTCGATATAGTGAACGTCGACGCGCTGCGGTTCTTGAGCGTCACGGTCTTGCTGAGGCTGGTATTAACGTCCACATTACCGAAATGCAGGGTCGTCGGGGTCGTGTACATCTTGCCCTGAGTTCCGGCGCCGGTTAGCGCGACGGTCTGTGGAGCATTGCCCGCATTATCCGTGATGACCAGGGTGCCATTCTCCGTGCCGAGTTGCGTCGGCGAGAATGTTACCTGGCAGTTCACCTTGCCGCCCGCAGGAATCGTGACACCGTTGCACGACGTCGCCGCGGTATAGCCCGTGGAACCCGCCACGGAGACGATGATCGCCGCCGTCTTGTACTTCTTCGGGTTGCTGATGGCGATGTGCAACGTGTGGGCGTTCGAACCGGCGAACGCGTAGTTGAGACTGCCGAAATTCAGGGTCTTGGGCACCACAGTCAGCGCGGCAGGACCCGGCGGAAGCGGTGACGGGGTGGCCGTTGGCGTCGGTGTGCTCGTCGGCGTCGCGGTCGGCGACGGCGGTACCACGGTCGGCGTCGCGGTCGGCGTCGGCGGTACGACAGTCGGCGTCGCGGTCGGCGTCGGCGGTACGACAGTCGGCGTCGCTGTGGCCGTCGGCGTCGGGGTCGGTGCAAGCGAATCGATGTAAAGCTTATCGATCGCAAAATCCGCGCAGGCTCCCGGGCACGGCGCATCCAAGCTGAAGGTCACCGAGGTGACGTTCGCGCCAAACGCGTCATTAACACCGATGTAGACCGGGTCGCCGTTAGTATCACTGATTTCGGAGAAGCTCCCGATCGCCTCGGACCCGTTGAAGGCTTGAAGTTGCACCGTGAACTGCCCGGGCGTGTCGGACTGGACCAATGCGCCAGCACCGGTAATGCCCTGGCCGAAGGTTAGGGTGAGAGGGCCGTTACCACCACTGAGGGCATTCGACGCCCAGAGGACCTCGTCGCCGGCGGTGAAACCACCCGTCCAACTACAAGAACCGGATGCCGGCGGGCAAACCACCGCCGTCAGACTGCCGGGACCGGTCAAGGTGCCCCCTACGGCCAGTCCGCCGACCGAGGTGACAGCGAAAGTGTTGTTGACGGGGTGAGCGTCGCCGCCCAGCTTCGACCAGCTAAGCGAATCATTGGCGTTTTGCGCGGTCTGGTTCGTGACCAGCGTGACACCGCTAGCCCAAGCGGGCAGCTCCGCAAGAGGGATTGCGAGGAATGCGCCTAAGAGCCAAGGCGTAAGGCGTTTTATTTTATGCATTTTCATGTTCATCCTCCGCAAACCGCGCCAGCGTCGGTCGTAAGCGTGCCATTAGAAGAAAACCAGTTGTTGACGGCGAAGGAGGGGTCATCACGATAGAACCAGGAAAAGAACGCCAATTCCTGCAGGTTATAAGTGAAGCCGTTCGCTCCCACCACTGTAATGCCCGCGCCGGCCGTGCCGGGAACAGTCAAGGGGCCGAGCAGGGGATAGCCGGGATCGAGGGAGTTAAAGCACGTGACGAGGTTGCCCGACGGCGCGGACCACGCCGGGGTCACGTTGTAGGGGCTGATAGAGGTGCCCAGCGGATCATCGATCCACGCACCGATTTGATGGGCGATGCTGGCGACATTGGGTTGGCCGAAAAGATTGGTACTGTCGAAGTCCGCAGTGACATAGGTCTCGACCGGAGAGTTTGGGGTAACGCTGGAAGCTGCATAGCCGGAATGAAAGCCCAGGCTGCAGCATTTGGTGCCGGTACTGAAACTTTCGCCCGGATAGGCCTCAACCACATTGTACGTCAGGAAAATCACCAGCGACGACGGCGTGATGGTGCCGGCGGAAAGCAACTGAGGGATGATGCCCCCCGTACCTGCCAGCAGGCCGTTGAGGGTGTTGTAGTCCGCCACGACGAAATTCCCGCAACCGCCACTTCCGGCAAGGGCGCTCGCCGCGTAGCTCTCGCCGTCACCCGAGGGAAGAGAGATGGTTTGGGCCGGCAGGGTGGTCACGTTAGCCAACAGCGTATGGTAGCTGTTGCCGGTCGCGGCCACGTTGGCGGAAGAGTTCCAGAAATTGCCGCGCTGAAAAGCGTCGGGATACTCGGTCGAGCCGACATTGGTTGAACCGAACGAAAAACTCGAGTTAGTCAAGATGGGCGACTGCTGAAACAGCGTCAGCGGTACGTTCGGTACGGTTGCTCCAGTACCCAGACAGGTGGTGTCCGCCGCGGTCGGATCGAACGATCCTCCCAGACCGTCAGTTACACTGACGATGATCGGAACTATAAAGGTCTGAATGTTGGTCGTGCGCATGCCATGCGCATATGGACTCCGCCCGACCATCCAGCCGGTATACGTGTTGCCGTCCGCAGGCGACACCGTAGAGTACTGCCACAACGGCAGGTTGGTCTGTGCTGACGCACTCCCGTGGCTGATTAGTGCCGCGCCCAACACTAACAGCGACAATATTGCCCATTTACGTTGATATTTCATCATACCCCATGCTCTTCCGTGAACAATTGACTTCTATCTTAGGACGTCCCTGTATGTCTTCCCCAATCACGCTAGAACATACAAGAGTGACGAGCCTATGGCTACCATATAATTAGCTAGGGCTAAATCGCTCTACTAATCTGATAGGCTCTCTCCGATAAACCAGGGAAAACTGCCTTGGCTCCGGATCTCCATTTTTTAGCGCTAACTTGGGTGAACATAGAATATATCTGCCCTGTAGTGCAAGTGGTTCAACTCCTCTCTTAGTCTTGGCTGAATTGCATTGTAAAACGGTGGTGATAGCGACACAGGATCGCATTCGTTGGCGATTTCCATTCAATCGAAGAAAAGACGGCGAAATAACTTCCGGTGAATAAGCGGGATGGGCGTAGTCCCGCCCATCCCCATTTGAACTATTCCCCCCTGCCGATCAGGTTGACGGTCTTGGTGATCCCGTCCGGAATGTCGTTAATGGTGAGCGTGTCGGTCGCCCTGGCCGCAACGGTCGGCGTGTAGGTCACACTTACCGAACAGCCGGTTGTCCCCAGCGGGCCGACGCAATTCTGGCTCGCGACGAAGTCCGTATTGGCGTTGGTGATGCTCGAGACGGCGAAGGTTGAACCGGTGCTGTTTCTGAGCGTCACGGTCTTGGCGACGCTCGTTGTGTTCGTCGGGACCTTGCCGAAGTTGAGGGCACCCGGGGTGACGGTCAGCTTGCCGAGTTTTCCGGCGCCGGTCAGCGCGACGGTCTGGGGACTGCCGCCGACGTTGTCGATGATAGTCACCTTTCCAGTCACCGCACCGAGTGCAGTCGGCGTGTAGGTGATCTCGCAGACCAGCTTCTGACCTGCGGCCAGCGTCACCTTGTTGCAGGCGGGAGCGACGGTGAAGCCGGGCGAACCGGTAATCGAGTAGATCACCGCCGTCGCTTCATCCTTCCTGGGATTGGTGATGGTCAGGTTCTTGACCTTGCTGGCTGAGCCCGCGGCCGCGAAGTCGACATTGCCGAAAGCCAGGGCCTTCGGCGCGAACGTCAGCGAGGCCGGTCCTGGTTGAGGCGTCGGTGTCGGCGTTGACGTAGCGGTCGCGCTCGAAGTCGGCGTCGCCGTGGCCGTTGGCGTCGCCGTGGCGGTCGCAGTCGGTGTGGCCGTTGGCGTCGCCGTAGCGGTCGCGGTCGGTGTGACCGTTGGCGTTGCGGTGGCGGTCGCGGTCGGTGTGGCCGTCGACGTCGCCGTGGCAGTCGCAGTCGGGGTGGCCGTTGGCGTTGCCGTAGCGGTCGCGGTCGGGGTGGCCGTCGGCGTCGCCGTGGCGGTCGCAGTCGGGGTGGCCGTCGGCGTCGCCGTGGCGGTCGCAGTCGGTGTGGCCGTCGGCGTCGCCGTAGCGGTCGCCGTCGGGGTGGCCGTCGGCGTCGCCGTAGCGGTCGCAGTCGGGGTGGCCG
>Ga0074045_10003546_pt1 | contig 14037 bp, 7 predicted proteins | sample BogForMeECP23OM2_FD_94442 | JGI IMG/M metagenome (GOLD analysis project Ga0074045, IMG submission 94442) | Bog forest soil microbial communities from Calvert Island, British Columbia, Canada - Bog Forest MetaG ECP23OM2 | ecosystem: Environmental > Terrestrial > Soil > Wetlands ... | reverse complement strand
CGCCCAGGCCCTGCAGAACAACACCGCGCCGATGCGGATGCAGATCGGCCAGATGCTCACGCGCGGGCGTGGCACGGGCGGCAATCCGGAGATCGGCCGCAAGGCGGCGCTCGAGGATGAAGAGGCGCTGCGCGAGGTCCTGGCCGACGCCGAGATGGTCTTTGTCACCGCCGGGATGGGTGGTGGCACGGGCACCGGCTCGGCGCCGGTGATCGCGCGGATTGCCCGCGAGGGCGGCGCCTTGACGGTCGGCGTGGTCACCAAGCCGTTTCAGTTCGAGGGCCGCAAGCGCATGGGTCAGGCCGATGAAGGATTGCGCGAGCTCAAGAATGCGGTCGATACGCTGATCACCATCCCCAATCAGCGCCTGCTCTCGATCGCGAGCCGCACGACCTCGCTCAAAGAGGCGTTCCAGAAGGCCGACGACGTGCTGCTGCAGGCGGTGCGCGGGATCGCGGAACTGGTCACCGTGCACGGGCTGATCAACCTCGACTTCGCCGACGTCCGCTCGATCATGGCCGAGATGGGCATGGCGATGATGGGTGCGGCGCGCGCGGCGGGCGAAAACCGGGCGCTCGAAGCCGCGCAGCGGGCGATTTCGAGCCCGCTGCTCGAAGACGTTTCGATCAAAGGCGCCCGCGGCCTGCTGATCAACGTGACCGGCGGCCCCGACATGTCGCTCTACGAGGTGAACGAGGCCGCCAGCCTGATTCAGGAAGAGGCGCACGAAGAAGCGAATATCATCTTCGGCGCCGTGATCGACGAGAAACTGGCCGACGAGATCCACGTAACCGTAATTGCCACCGGTTTTGGCGAGCGCGAACTGGAACGCCACGCCGCGCGCTACACGCCCTCGGGCACGCCGTTGACCGCGCCCGTGCTGGCCGCGCCGACCCGCCCGATGGAGCCGCTGATGCCGCAGCCAACCGCGGTGATTCCCCCGCTTCCGCCGGTCGCGCCGCGGCCGCCGCAGAACCCCGTGTTCAGCAAGCCGGTGCGGCGTCTCGGGATGATCGTGGACGACAGCACGCTGGATATTCCGGCGTTCAAGCGCAAGGCGGGCGAGAATCGCGGCGGTCCGACGCGGCTCGGTCAGAACGAGATGATCGAGGACGACGACAAGCTGGATATCCCGGCTTTTTTGCGCAAGCCGGGCGATTGAAGCGCTTGGTCGCGCTGTGGCGCGGCCAAAATAAAGGATGACCGTGCCGGAGGCACGGAACAGGGGGCGGCGGAGTCTGCGACGCGCGGCCAAAATAAGGACGACTGCCCATCCCGCTCGCCCGTCCCGTTTGGATCTATTCGCCCGTGCCGCTCAGGTTGACGGTCTTCGTAATGCCGTCCGGCAAGTCGGTAATCGTCAGCGTGTCGGTCTCCTTGCTGGCCACGCTCGGCGTGTAGGTCACACTCACGGCACAAGCGGCCGCGCCCAGCGTGCCGACGCAATTCTGGCTCGGGACGAAGTCCGGATTGGTGTTGGTGATGCTCGAGATAGTGAAGGTCGAACCGGTGGTGTCTTTGAGCGTCACGGTCTTGGCGGCGCTCGCCGTGCTGAGTGCTACCTTGCCGAAGTTAAGCGATCCGGGAGTCGCGGTCAGCTTGCCCAGAATTCCGACGCCGGTCACCGCGACCGCCTGCGGGCTGGTGCCCGCGTTGCTCGTGATCGTCAGCGTTCCGTTTGCCGCGCCGAAGGCGGTCGGCGTGTAGGTGATACTGCAGACCAGCTTTCCGCCAGGCGGAATCGTCACATTGTTGCAGCTTGAATCGGGGGTAAAGCCGGCGGAACCGACGATCGAGTCGATCAGCAACTCCGCTTCATACTTCTTGGAGTTGGTGATGGTCAGTGTCTTGACCTTGTTGGCCGCGCCGGCCACCGCGAAATCGACATTGCCGAAATTCAAGGTCGCGGGCGACAGCGTCAACACTTGCGGTCCGAGCGGGGTGACGGCGGCAAAGAACGTGGTCGCCAGCGCGTTGATGTCGACGGTGCCCCATCCGGTGGCGAGGTCGAAGCCGGGTCCCGCCGCGTAGCCGCTGACTTTATGGAACGAGTTGTTACCGCTCGTGACATCTTGAAAAATGGCCCCGTGGCTGGTCGAGTTGGCCAGTTGATAGATTCTGGGATTGAGAGCGCCGAGTCGCGTCATGTTATTCTGCTGCGCGACGAGCTTGGTGATCCCCGCCCACGATGGCGCCGAAAGGCTCGTTCCACCAATAATTGCTGGGTACGGCGTTCCAAAACCATCGCAACTGAAAGCGCAAGAGTCGTCCACGTAGACGAAAACGCCCGGAAAATAGGGACTTGCGATCAGCGCGACGTCGGGGAGGTCGCGCTTGTTATCAGCGGGGACACCGAGCCCATACTGATATGCGGGCTTGGCGTAGTCGGGGCTCGCCCCACCGCCCCCCGCGCCGCCCGAAGCGATGCCGTCATTGGGGTCGTCCCAGACCCGGAGCGCGGTGCTCGTGACGACGCTTGTGTCGTTGCCGGACCCGTCATAGCTGGGATCGAACGAGACGCCACCGACCGCGGTTACGTTGGGATCGGCGGCTAATTCACTGACCGTGCGGGTTTTGGCGACTTCGCATCCGATTTTGGAATTGAAGGTCAGTCCGGCTGCGCCCTGGTCGCCCGTCGAGATGAAAATCGACTGTCCCTGCAACGCCGCTTGCGCATAGATGGGCGACACCGCGTTGGTATAGAAACTCTTGGCGAGGCCGCAGAGACCGAAGCTTACGCTGATCACGCCGCACGCGTTGTCGTTAACGGCCTGGCTGATTTCATCGACGATCGGCGCGATTACAGGCGCCGACGAGTTGCCGACGTAAAAGCGTGTGGCCGCGCCCGGCGCCACCGCATGCGACCATTCAAGATCGAGCAGGGCTTCAGGTTCGTCGTTGTTGAAACCCGGATCCGAACCGTTTACGACCTCGGTGGTGATATCCGACGCGGCGTTACCAAAGGCGGTATTGAACGTATCGACCGAGCTCGGCTCGAAATCGGAATCGCCGACGATCGCGATACAGTCGCCGCCACCGCCGTTGATTCCGTTGGTGGCGAGCGGCGTCTCGTCAAAAAACGTCTGAAAGTCGGCGGGTCCGAAGGACTCGCCGACGCCACCAATTGACGCGTCAGGTGACGCCGTCGCCGGAAGCGCGTCGGTCGCGGATCCGTTGCGGCTCAGCGAGGCGTAAACTTTTGGCGGACCGGCCGCGCGCTTGGCGTTGAGTGGTATTTTGATGCTGGCCGGAGGCTGGGCGAAAGGCGGGACGAAATGCGAGTTTGCTACCGCCGCGCGCATGTTGTCGAGTCCATGGATCTGCGCGATCACGCCGGCGAATTGAGCCGGAATTATCGGATCTTGGATATTGCCGAAAACGCTGCCGTCGCCGTAACTGTAAATCGTCGTATGAAACGCTTGCTGCGCCTGCGCCACCGTGCCGGTGAAGCGGATGAGCCGCGCGCTGCTGCTCGCGGAGACGATCGTGAAGCCTAGGTCGGCAAGCCAGGCAACCACCGCGTCAACGTCGGCCTGCGCTGGATCGAACCGGGCGGCGAACTGCGCCGAGGTCAGCCACTGGTGATAGTTGGGTGACGCCGGGTCCTGGAGCTGGGCCAGCAACGCCTTCGCGCCGGCGGGGTCGCGCAACTGCAACGTTATCGCCATCGTGAGCTGGGCGTCGGCTGCCCGCGTGCCGATCGGCGTCTCGGTCTCGGCGGCCGTCGGATGGTTGCCGATGATCGCGGAGGGCGCCTGAGCGAACGAAAGAACATTGTGCGTGAGCGACAGCACAGCTGCCAAACCCAGCAAACGGCTAAGCTTTTTAAGCTTTTTAAACGTACGAATAGCAAGCATCGCAACGGGACCCCTTTTTCCCGACAACGTTAGCTAAAGCATAAGACTTGACGACTTGTAATGCTATGCGAAATCGTGTTGGGCGTACCCTTCCGCTTATCGGTCATAATTCGAGATGGAGTCGCGCGCCCGAGACAGTCACTGGGCCACGGCCCGATTATAGCCGGGATTATCGATGTACTGAAGGTCACAGATCCCGTTGGAGAAACCTGCTCGTGGAAACGGGCGAAGTCTATTTGTGGCGGACCTCGCGGCGAGTAAGCTTGCCGGACTCATCGTAATATTCAACGATATCGATGTAACCGCGCTCTTGCGGATCACGCTCTACGATCGCGAGCTTGCCGTGGCTGAATTCCCCGATTTTCTCGGGCTTGCCGTCGAAATTGTCATCGTGGGTCTCGCGGATGAGGAGCCCATGCGAGTATTCCTGGACTAGATCAACTTGTCCGTCAAAATTCCGATCGCTTTCGATCTCTACCAACTCGTTGTTCTTGTATGTTTTGACGACATCCGGCCGACGGTCGCCGTTGGTATCGATAGCGATCTTGTATGTGTCCTTATCGATCCGGTATACCCACTGGTCGGGGTGTCCGTCACGATCACGGTGCGTTATCGTGCCGTCGGGTCCGCGGCTGCAGGAAATAAAGCCGAAAGCCAGCGCCGCCACGAAAATCACGGCTATCCGCATGCCTTCTTATACCCGGCGTACAATCTGCCCTCAACTTTGTTGTCTCGTCCTGACGGTGGCCTTACTAGTGCTTCCGTTGGCTGGCGTTAGAGTAGAAAGCGCGCCCATCCTGAGCCCACTCGTGACGGAACTCGTGCCGCTAGGCGCGAGTCTGCGGTCGCCGCCTGCGAGCCAGTTTCCCCCGCCGTCATTTGCGGCTCTCGGCAGGCTCCTCCTAGGGCCTTTGCCCCGAGCGAGTCTTGTCCCGAGCGCGGGCAGCAACGGCCGGATTCACAACATCACGAGCCCTGGCTTTGCTGATTCGCGCGCTTCAGACCATCCGCACGGCCGCGCACCTCCTTCCGACTAACCGGCTCGAACAAACCGATCGCGACCGCTCGACCCCCGCCGGAGTCGATGCGGTGAAAGTGTCGTGCGTCTCGGCCTCCGCCGACGGAGCTATACCTGCGGGTCGTCCCGTCACCGCGACGGGAACCTAGGAGGAAGGTATGCCTTACCTTGTCTTCGGCGTTGCAGAGCGCCTACGCGGCGCGCGTCACTTACCTGCAGAACGCTAATCAGTTCTTTGCCGGAGAAGTGGCGTTGGAGCAGGCGAGGAGAACTTCGTTGCCAAAGTGAAGCACATTACCATGAACAGAGTATACGTGGTGACCTTAGCGGGTCTGGTCATAGCTTCGATGGCGCTGGGCGCGCTCAGCGGATGTGACAGCTCGGCCAGTCCAGCCGCTAACGGGTCCCCACCAGCCGAACTGCCAAGGTTGGTGCATCAGGCCGACGGCCGCGAGTTGATGGTGCTCACCCTTTCTCAAACGCCGGAAGGATCGATCGGCACGGTAAAAGAGCTACCGCTCCCTGGCATTCTGGAAGCGGTGGGCCAGGTGACCTTCGATGATCGCTTGGTATCGACCATCATCTCGCGGGTTACGGGGCGGATCGAGGAACTGCGGGCGTCGCAATGGGACACGGTACGGCGCGGCGAGCAGGTGCTGTCGCTGTACAGCCCTGATTTTATGACCGCCGAGGCGGAATACCTGGAAGGGACATCCAGCGGGAGCCCAATCGGCGGTCCCGGCTCACAAAGCGACGTCTTTGGCACGCCGGCCGGCAGCCTCAGCATCATGGCGACCCTGAAGGCAGCTGCGGCGCGCAAGCTCGAGCTGCTAGGCTTCTCGCCCGCTGATATCGCCGCGATTCGCGTGCCCAGCGCGTCGGTCTGGATGCGCGCCCCGATCGGCGGAATCATCGTGAGCAAAAACGTGGTGCGCGGCCAGCAGGTCAATCCCGGCGATCAGCTTTTCTCTCTGGCCACGTTGGAGCGGGTATGGATCACTGCGGACATTTATGAAGACGACCTCGCCCGGGTGAGCGTCGGACAGAGTCTGGAGGCGGTGACCGCCGCCTATCCGGGAGACGTCTTCAAGGGCATGATTGCGCGAATCAGCCCCAGCCTGGATCCCGGCACGCACACCATGCAATTGCGCTGTCAGGTCAGCAATCCCGGATCGCGCCTTAAGCCACAAATGCTGGCGCGAGTACGCATCGTGACTGATCCGGGGCTGGCGTTGGTAATTCCGCAGTCGGCGTTGGTTTTCGATGACAACGCCTACTACGCGTTCATCGTGGCTGGTGTGAACACGGTTGAGCGCCGCCAAGTAGCGATCGCCGATTGGAATGAGCACGGCTACGCCCGCGTCGTAAGCGGCGTCAAGCCGGGTGACAGATTCCTTGCCACGGAATCACTGCGCTTCAACGCCCTCTGGCATGCCGCGCACGGCGAGACCTACTGAGAACAACTGAATGATCAAGATTCTGATGGACCTCGCGCTTCGTGAGCGCGTGGTGATTGTTGGCGCCGCCATTTTGCTCGCAATCGCCGGCTTTTATTCTTTTCGCGAACTGGACATCGAGGCCTACCCTGACCCCGTACAACCACGCGTCGAGATCATCACGCAACCGCTCGGGCTAAGCGCGGAGGAGGTCGAGAAGATCGCCACTATTCCTCTGGAAATCGGCTTGGCGGGAATACGCAATCTCCAGGCGATGCGGACCATATCGCTCTTCGGTCTCTCCGACGTAAAACTATATTTCACGTGGGATAGTGACTACTACTGGGACCGCGTCGAGACTATCAACCGGCTGGCCCTGGTTACCCTGCCGCAGAACCTTTCGCCCTCAATATCACCCGATAATCCGATCGGCGAGATCTACCGCTATATCGTACAAAGCCCGGACCATAACCTCCTGGAGGAAAAAGAAGTCGAAGACTGGGTGCTCGAAAAGCAGCTCAAGACAGTGCCGGGGGTTGAAGATGTATCGGGTTTCGGCGGGCTGACCAAACAATACCACGTCGATGTGGATGCCGCGAAGCTCAATCACTATCAGTTGTCGCTGGCCGCACTGACGAGCGCGATCGCGAACGCCAACATCAATGTCGGCGGCAACTACGTCGAGGTTGGGCAACAGGCGTTCGACGTGCGGGGGATCGGCTTTATTACGACCCTGGACGACATACGTAACATCGTTCTCGGTAGCGGCAACGCCACGCTCAACAGCAGTATCGCCGTACCGGCTCGTGTGCGTGATGTCGCCGACGTCAACGTCGGCTACGCGCCACGGCTCGGGATCGTCGGGATGAACGACCGCGATGAGGTCGTCGAGGGCATCGTCCTGATGCGCAAATACGGCGATACGCTAAAAACGCTCAAAGGGGTGGAAGCGAAGGTGCGGGAGCTCAACGCCTCCGGCATGATGCCGCCGCACTATAAGGCGGTGCCCTACTACGACCGTACCTCGTTGGTTGCTACCACGCTGCGCACGGTGTTCGAGAACCTCGGGCTCGGCATGCTCCTGGTCTTTCTCGTACTGATCTTCTTCCTGGGCAACCTGCGCACCGCGGTTATCGCCGCATTGAATATCCCACTGGCTATGTGCGGCGCATTTGTCCTGCTGTTTCTGACTGGAATACCCGCGAATCTGCTCTCACTGGGAGCGGTCGATTTCGGAATCATAATCGATTCCACTGTCATCGTGATCGAGAACATTTATCGCCATCTGACTACCGATAACCAGCCCGGCGAGAATGAGGTTCAATGCATTCGGCGAGCGTCCCTGGAAGTGGGCGGGCCGATGTTCTATTCGACCCTGATTTTTCTGATCGCCTTCCTGCCGCTGTTCACAATGCGCGGGGTCGAAGGCGTCATTTTCTCTCCCATGTCGCACACCTACGCATTTGCGCTGACCACGGCGATCTTGCTCGCGGTAACGTTAACGCCGGTGCTGAGCTCCCTTCTGCTGCGCACGGGGATGAAGGAAACGCACAACATAGTCTGGGAGGGGTTTCATCGCTTCTATCACAACCTTTTCATCAGGATTTTGCGGCGCCCTTATCTGACGCTGGCGATAATCATCCTCATCATGATCGGCGGGTTCTCGCTATTTCCGCGTCTGGGTGGCGAGTTCCTGCCGAAGCTGGAGGAGGGCAACATCTGGGCGCGGGCGACGCTGCCACTCAGTACTTCACTCTCTCGTGCCAATGACGTGGCACGGGGCGCCCGCGAGGTGTTCCGTTCGTTTCCCGAGGTAAGCGACGTGATCTCACAGACCGGCCGTCCCGACGATGGGACTGACACGACCGGGTTTTTCAATATCGAATTTTCCGTGGATCTCAAGCCGCAGTCTCAGTGGCGGCGAGGCCTTACCAAACAGAAGATGACCGACGCGATCGACGGCCAGCTCCGGCGTGACTTTCCCGAGGCAAGTTTTGGCTATTCGCAGAATATCGAAGACAACATCGAGGAGGCGCTCTCGGGCGTCAAGGGAGTCAACGCCATCAAGGTCTACGGCCCTGACCTCGTCCTTGATGAAAGGGTTGCCAACGAGACCAGAGAGATAGTCGACGGAGTGCGCGGGATCACGGACGTTGCGGTCTATCGAGCGATGGGGCAGCCAAACCTGCTCATCAAACCAGACCGGCAAATTTGCTCACGTTATGGACTCAACGTAGGCGACGTCGCCGCGGCCGTACAAGCTGCGATCGGCGGTCAGGCGGTCACACAGGTGCTGGAAGGAGACCGGCGTTTCGACCTTGTGGTTCGTTGGCAGTCCAAATACCGGCAGAGCTCCGAGGCCATAAGACAGATTCAAATCGCCTTGCCCGGCAGCGGTTACGTCCCGCTCGGCCAGGTCGCGGATATTACTACCGCCGAGGGTGCATCGTTTATTTATCGGGAGGGTCTCCGTCGCTACGTTCCGATAAGATGCAGCGTCCGCGGCCGCGACATGCAGAGCGCTATCGACGAGGCAAAGAGCGCAGTCGCCAGGCAGATCAGGCTCCCTGCGGGTGTTTCGCTCGACTGGGTCGGCGAGTACAGCGAGCTCCAGCGAGCCAACCGGCGCCTGGAGATTGTTATTCCATTCGCGCTTCTCATGATCATGGCGGTGCTCTACGCCGCCACCTTGTCGTTCATCAATACGCTCATATTGATGGCGCAGGTGCCGCTAGCTTGCCTGGGCGGTGTGCTCGCGCTGGTCGTCACCGGCACGCCGTTCAGCGTCTCCGCCGCGGTCGGTTTCATCTCGATTTTTGCGATTGCAATCATGGACGGCATTCTATTGAATTTTTATATCCATCAGTTGTGGAAAGATGGACACTCCGTCGTCGATTCAATCGTGATGGGCGCCGACCGGCGCTTTCGCGCCGTGATGATGACGGCGTTGGTCGACGGGCTGGGGCTCTTGCCGGCCGCACTTTCCACTCGCATCGGAGCGCAAACTCAACGACCGCTGGCGATCGTAGTTATCGGCGGAGCTATCGCGATCGCGTTGTTGACCCGGGTCTTCCAGCCCACGCTCGTGTACGTGTTGCACCGCCAGCTCGGTCTGACTGATGATAGGCAACCCGAGCCCCAGGAAAGCACAGTATAGAAAGGGCCTGCGCCGACTACGACGCCAGGCGCGCGGTGATCTCGCGATGCGTTTCGAGCAGGCTGGCCGGCAGCGTGGGCCCGATCTTGCGCAGGAATTCACCCGCCGATTCCATCTCGGATTTCCATTCGTCCGGGTTGACCGCGAGGGCCTCCTGCAACTGACGCGGGGCAATTTCCAGGCCGGTCAGATCGAGGTCAGCCGCCGCCGGGACGATACCCACCGGAGTCTGATGACCCTGCGCGCGGCCGTCGATTCGGTCGAGCACCCACTTGAGCACACGCAGATTCTCGCCATAGCCGGGCCAGAGAAAATCGCCCTGGGCGTCCTTGCGGAACCAGTTGACCATGAAGAGGCGCGGCGGCCGTGTGATCCGCTGGCGCATCTCGAGCCAATGGCCGAGATAATCGCCGACGTTGTAGCCGCAGAACGGCAGCATCGCCATCGGATCGCGCCGCACCACGCCCACCTTGCCGGCGGCGGCGGCGGTGGTCTCGGAACCCATCGTCGCGCCCATGAAGACCCCATGAGTCCAGTCGGTTGACTCGAGCACCAATGGCATCGTGGTCGCGCGCCGGCCGCCGAAGATGATCGCGGCAATCGGCACGCCCTGCGGATCCTCGGCATGCGGCGAGAGCGCGGGATTGTTGGTCATCGGGGCGGTGAAGCGGCTGTTGGGATGCGCCGCCTTTTCGCCCGAATCCTTTTGCCACGGGCGTCCGCGCCAATCGAGCAAGTCCTTGGGCGCGGGCACGTCCATCCCTTCCCACCAGACGTCGCCGTCGGGCGTCATCGCGACGTTGGTGAACAGCGAATTATGCTTGACCGTTGCGATCGCGTTCGGATTCGACTTGGCGCTGGTGCCCGGCGCGACGCCAAAGTAGCCGAACTCCGGATTCGTCGCCCACAGCCCGCCGTCTGGGCCGATCCGCAACCATGCGATATCGTCGCCGACCGTGAAGACCTGCCAGCCGCTGAGCGCCGCCGGCGGCAACAGCATCGCCAGGTTGGTCTTGCCGCAGGCGCTCGGGAAGGCCGCCGCGATATAACGGGTTTCACCCGCCGGATTGCGCAGGCCGACGATCAACATATGCTCGGCCATCCAGCCTTCGGTGCGACCCAGCCAACTCGCGATCCTGAGGGCGAAGCATTTTTTGCTGAGCAGGGCATTGCCGCCATAGCCGCTGCCGACCGACCAGATAGTGTTGTCCTGCGGGAAGTGACAGATGAAGCGCCGGCTCGGATCGAGATCGAGCGTGCAATGCAGCCCGCGATTGAAGTCCTTGCCGCTACCCAGCATCTCCAGCGCCGCGCGGCCCATCCGCGTCATGATCCCCATGCTGAGGGCCACGTAGATACTGTCGCTGATTTCGATCCCGACCTTCGCGAACGGCGAACCCAACGGACCCATCACGTACGGAATGACGTACATCGTGCGGCCGCGCATCGAGTCGCGGAGCATCGCGCCGAGCTTGCCGTAGGCCTCCGCCGGCGCCATCCAGTTGTTCGTGACCCCGGCGTCCTCGCGACTCGGCGTGCAGACGAAGGTGACGTCCTCGGTCCGCGCGACATCGTTGGGGTTCGAGCGATGCAGGTAGCATCCGGGCCGCTTTTCCGGGTCGAGTCCGATCAGCACGCCGGCCGCGACCGCTTCCCGGGTCAAGCGCTCGCGCTCTGCCTCCGAGCCGTCACAGACGACGATCCGCTCGGGGCGGGTCAGCTCGGCGGCTTCCTTGATCCACTGATTCAGCGCGGGGTTGAGGGTCAATTGTTTGTCGGTGGGGTCGATGCTCACGCGGAGGGCTCCGTTGTTTACCCTGGATGTTTCAATGAAACATCCGAAATTCCGGGCGCCTTCGGCGAATCACGCCGCTATACGGACCTTAGGAAAGCGTAACCGGGCTTTCAGATTATCACTAATATTAGAAAACCACCAGCCGTCAGATTCACGTTATAAGCACAACTTCATTTCGTCCGTGACCGCTCGCCGCCGCAGCGCAAATCGCACGCCTAAGGACTCTTCGCGCTGTCGACGAAAAAGCGGCCTTCGATCAGTGCCGCGATCTCCCGCCAATAGGTCTCCCGGTCGGTCTTCACCAGCAGTCCCGTGCCCATCGCCCAGCCGGAGCAGAGCATGTGCACCGCCTCGACCATGCTCGGCACGTTCTCGAAGCGCATCAGGCCGAGCTCGCGACCGCGTTTAAGGGCCCCGGCCAGCGCGGAGAAGTAGGGTTCGAGGATCAGCTCGAGCGCGGCGCGATACTTCGGGCGGCGCGCGAGGTAGCGCACCTCGTGATTCATCACGGCGAAGGCCTCGCGGTAGCGATCGATCACGTCGAGCGCGCCGCGCATGATCCCGAGCAGCTCGCGTCGCGGATCGGCGCCGCTGGCCGCGCGAATTCCGGGTAGCGCCTCGGCCAGCTCCGTGACCATCGATTCGGCGAGCAAGAGCAGCATTTCCTCTTTGCTGCGCAAGTAGAGATAGATCGATCCGGCGGCGAGGTTCGCCTCGAGCGCGATCTCCTTGACGGTCGCCTGATGAAACGATTTACGCGCGAGCACGCGGCACGCCGCGAGAAAGATTTGACGGCGCCGCGTTTTAGCGAGAGCGTCGTCGGGATTTGGCAGTCGGAGCGCTTCGGCCATGGGTTATCGGTTTGCGCGACCTCCTGTCACGCCGGTTTGCATCCGGTTGAACGCACGTTCATTTCAAAATATCGTCTGGCGCCAAGCTAGTCCATCGATAAGTCATTATGGCCAATTCGTCCATCCCTCCTGAAGTCGCTTCCGCCATCAATCCGGCGACGAAGCGGGAAAAGATCGACGAATCCGCCGCTGGCGACCTCCTCACGCCAGCGCACGGCCGCGCGACGGTGCGCGCGGTCTTCGCGATCCTGACCTATCAGGGCTATGCCTTTGCCCTGCTCGGGGTGGCGGCGCCCTTTATTGCGAAGGGCTTCGGCCTCGATCAGACCGGTATCGCGCGGATGTACGCGTGGATTTCGCTCAACGCGCTGGGCGCGCTGATTCTGTCGCGGATGGCTGATCGGCTCGGTCGCCGCCGGATTCTCGTGCTCGGCCTCCTGGCGACGCCGCTCTGTTCGCTGGGCGCCGCGCTCGCGACCCGCACCGCATGGTTTGTCACCTTCGAGATCGTCGCGTACGCCGCGATCGGCGCCGCGATCACGAGCTCGATCGTGATGCTCGCGGAGGCCCTACCCATCGAGCAGCGCGCACGCGGTCAGGGGAGCGGCAGCCTCGCGCTGGGCTTGGGCGGCGGGCTCTGCGTGATCCTGGCGCCAATCTTTGCCCGTTACGGCCTCTCGTGGCGATGGCTCTTCGCGCTTCCGGCGGCGGGCGTGATCTTCGTGCCCGCGATGACCCGGATGATCCCGGAGAGCCGGCGCTGGGAACGCGCGGCGGCCGCCGGCGCCACCTCCAGCACGCGTTTTTATGACGTTTTCCGCTCAATTTACGGCCGACGTGCGATTCCGCTGCTTATCGCGACGTTGCTTGGCGAAGTCAGCGGCGCCGCGGTCCCCACCTGGATCTACTACCACGCGGTCAGCGTGGTCGGCCTGTTACCGGCCAGGGGCTCCGCGATTCTGCTGGTGGGCGGCACGCTCAGCGTGGCGGGCCTTGAACTCGGTATCCGGATGTCGGAATGGGTCGGGCGAGTGCGGACGATCGTGATCCTCGGTTTCGCCGGGGTGGTCGGTATCCTGGCCTATTATTGGGGTCCGCCCGCCAATTGCGCCTGGCCGACCCTCTGGCTGATCGTCGCGCATACCTGGTTCGCGACGACGGGGCGCGGCTTGCTGGTCGCGGCGAATTCCGCCGTGACGGAACTGTTCCCGACGACCCTGCGCGGCACGATCATGGGCTGGCTGCTGTTTTGTGTCGCGCTTTCGGCGATCTTCGCGCAGGCGTCGATTTCGATCCTCGCGAAGCCGCTCGGCGGCTTGTCGAACGTCGTCGGCTGGATCGCCTTCCTGACGATTCCGTCCGTGCTCATCTGGGGTTTCTTTATCGACGAGACCAAAGGCCTCCCGCTCGAAGCCGCGGCAGGCGAAGCCCCAGCCACTTCACTTTGATTTTGCTGTTTAGTCCCGCGTGGGCTTAGCTGAATCTCTGCTGTACCCACTAGCGCGACGCGGTGCGGGCCCCGGTCTGGAGCGATTGGAGGTAGGCGACCAGTTCTGCGATGCGCTCCTTTACTTGCTGCTCGTCGCCGTGCGTTTCGGCGGAGAACCGGTCGCCCCATATCGGCATGTCGCGCGGGCCGTGCGCCTTGACTTCCTGTCGACCGTCAATCACTCGGGCAACCCTGTCCTCCGGCAGCGGGTTGCCATAAAGGTCAGAAAGCAGGCGCAAATTGGTGGGCGGTGTTTTCAGGGCTCGCGCCATCGGGCCATTGCCCTCGGCGGTGAGGCCGTGACAGGTCGCGCAATTGTGCAAGTAAAGAGCGCGCCCCTTAGCGACATCGCCACCCCGGGCGACCATCACGCTGGCCACCAACATCACGGTTACCGCGCAGGACGTAACGGTCCACTTCTGGCTCGCCTGCAT
>Ga0074045_10003544_pt1 | contig 14041 bp, 12 predicted proteins | sample BogForMeECP23OM2_FD_94442 | JGI IMG/M metagenome (GOLD analysis project Ga0074045, IMG submission 94442) | Bog forest soil microbial communities from Calvert Island, British Columbia, Canada - Bog Forest MetaG ECP23OM2 | ecosystem: Environmental > Terrestrial > Soil > Wetlands ... | reverse complement strand
CCTGGCAGGTGATGCGCGTGTCGCGCAATCGCAATTGGGGCAACCCGACGATGATTTCCTTTCTCGAGCGCTTTTCGCGCAAAGCGGCCAAGGAAGGCGTGTGGCCGGGCATTCTGGTGGGCGATATTTCGCAGCCGCGCGGCGGGCCGATGCTGACCGGCCACGCCTCGCACCAGGTCGGCCTCGACGCCGACGTCTGGCTGACGCCGATGCCCGACCATACGCTCTCGCGCGAGGAGCGGGAGGAGATGTCGGCGGTCGACATGGTGACCGAGAACGGCCTCACGGTCGACCGCTCGCACTGGTCTGAGGCGCAGGCCGGAGTCATCAGGGCGGCGGCCGAGGAGCCGGAGGTCGACCGCATCTTCGTCAACGCCGCGATCAAGAAGGCCTTGTGCGAGACCCACAAGGGCGAGGCCTGGATGAACCGGGTGCGCCCCTACTGGGGTCACAATTACCACTTCCACATCCGCATCAAGTGTCCCGCCGGCGAGACGACTTGCGAGCCACAGGACCCTCTGCCGGCGGGCGACGGCTGCGACAAGTCGCTCAACTGGTGGTTCACCGACGAGGCGCTTCACCCCGCCCCGGGCAAGCCGCGCCCCCCGATCACGATGGCGCAATTGCCGTCCGAATGCCGGACGGTGGTCCTGGAGAAATAGGCGGCTGGAACGTGATGAGCTCAGTCAAGCTCGCCCCCCTCTTGGGCGAGCGGCGCCGCGGGAAGCGGAACGGCGCGATGTCGGGCCGGCTGGCGGCGCTCGACGCCGAGAGCTTCGTCGCCGCCGCGGAACACCCGGACGCCCTCGATCGTCTGGAGCGACCCATCGCGGGCGATGACTTCGAACTCGTACGGCGCGGCTTCGCTTCGCGTGAATCTCAACCTCAAGGGAACAAATGCGATGCATATTCTGATCACGGGCGCCGCCGGCATGATCGGCCGCAAACTCACCGAAAGCCTCTTCAAGGCCGGCGGCCTCGGCGGACGCGCCATCGACGGCCTGACCCTCGTTGACGTCGTCGATCCGGACGCGCCGGCGGGCTTTTCCGGCAAGCTCGAGACTCGAGCCGCCGACATCGCGGCGCCGGGCGAGGGCGAGGCCATGGTCGCCGGCCGACCGGACCTCATCTTTCATCTTGCGGCCATCGTGTCCGGGGAGGCTGAAGCCGATTTCGACAAGGGCTATCGCATCAATCTCAACGCCACCCGCCAGATGTTCGAGGCGATCCGGGCCGCGAACGCGCGGGACGGCTATCGGCCGCGCCTCGTCTTCGCCTCGTCCATCGCCGTGTTCGGCGCGCCGTTCCCAAACAAGATCGGCGACGAGTTTTTCCTGACCCCGCTCACAAGCTACGGGACGCAGAAGGCGATCGACGAGCTTCTGCTCGCGGACTATTCCCGCAAGGGCTTCTTCGACGGAATCGGAATCCGGCTGCCGACCATCTGCATCCGCCCGGGCAAACCGAACAAGGCTGCTTCCGGCTTCTTCTCGAACATTTTGCGCGAGCCTTTGAGCGGACAGGAGGCCGTGCTCCCCGTCTCCGAGGACGTGCGGCACTGGCACGCGAGCCCTCGCTCGGCGGTCGGGTTTTTCCTGCATGCGGCGACAATGGATCTCGCGCCCCTGGGGTCAAGGCGCAATCTCTCCATGCCCGGCCTCTCGGCGACGGTGGCCGATGAGATCGCCGCGCTGACCCGCGTCGCCGGACCGAAGGCCGCCGCGCTCATTCGCCGCGAGCCCGACCCGACCATCGAGACGATCGTTGCAGGCTGGCCGCGCGACTTCGACACGCGCCGCGCCCGGGAGCTTGGTTTTCGCGCCGAGACGACTTTCGACGAGATCATCCGCGTCCATATCGAGGACGAGCTCGGCGGGAAGATCGGGTAAAGGCCGCGCGGGCGCCCCCGACACCCCCTGCGCCGGCTCAAATCGGAACGCCCGCCCTCGCGGGCCTCATATCGGAACGTTTCGCTCATGCCCAAATTCGCCGCCAACCTCTCCATGATGTTCGCCGAGCACCCCTTCCTCGACCGCTTCGACGCGGCGGCGGAAGCGGGCTTCGCGGCGGTGGAGTTCCTTTTTCCCTACGATCATCCGCCCGAGGCGATCGCCGAACGCCTGACGCGCAATCGGCTCACGCAGGCTCTGTTCAACCTGCCGCCCGGTCGCTTTGAGGACGGAGAGCGCGGGCTGGCGGCGCTGCCTGACCGGTTCGCGGAGTTCAAGTCCGGCGTCGCCCGCGCGCTCGACTATGTCGCGGCGATCGGCGCCAAGCGGGTCCACATGATGGCCGGCAACGCCGCACGCAGCGATCCGAAGGCGGAAAAGAGCTATCGCCGCGCCATCGAATACGCGGCGCCGGTCCTGGCCGGATGCGGCGTCGACCTCCTTCTGGAGCCGATCAACGCGCGCAACATGCCGGGCTACTTCCTTAACGATTATTCTTATGCGCGCGATCTGATCGCGAGCCTCGGCCTTTCCAACGTCAAGCTTCAGTTCGACGTCTACCATCGGCAGATCATGCACGGCGACGTGACCATGGCGTTCTGGGCGCTCCAGCCGATCGTCGGCCACATTCAGGTCGCTTCCGTGCCCTCGCGCCACGAGCCCGACGGCGAAGAACTGAACTTCCCCTTCCTGTGGGCCGAGTTCGATCGCCTCGGCTACGACGGCTATGTCGGCTGCGAATACAATCCGCGCGCCGGCACCGTCGAGGGACTGGGCTGGCATCAGCCCTACAGGAGGGCCTGACTGTGCCGCTCATTCTCGGCGCCGTCGCTGACGATTATACCGGCGCGTCCGACCTCGCGAACACGCTGAGCCGCAACGGCCTCTCGACGATCCAGACGATCGGCGTCCCGGCCGCTGGCTTCGAAGCCGGCGAGGTGGATGCGATCGTCGTCGCGCTGAAGATCCGCTCGGTCGAGGCGCCCAGCGCCGTCGCGGCGGCGACCGCCGGCTACGACTGGCTTATGTCCCGCGGGGCGCGCCACGTCGTCTACAAAATCTGCTCGACTTTCGACTCCACCGATTCCGGAAACATCGGGCCGGTCGGCGAGGCGTTCCGCGCCCGCGCCGGCGCCGGGTGCGTCATGGTGACGCCCGCTTTTCCGGAGACGGGACGCACCGTCTATCTCGGTCATCTGTTCGTCGGCGACGTTCCCCTGAACGAGAGCCCGCTCAAGGATCATCCGCTGAATCCGATGCGCGATTCCAATCTCGTGCGCGTCCTGAAGCGCCAGTCCAAGGCGCCGGTCGGTCTCGTCGCCTTGCCGACGGTCGCCGAGGGCGGCGCGGCGATCATGCGTCGGCTTGCCGAACTCGATGAACAGGGCATTGGCGCCGCGATTGTGGATGCGGTGTTCGAGCGCGACCTCGAAACGATCGGCGAAGCGGCGGCCCAAGGGCCCGTCTCGGTCGGCGCGTCGGGTCTCGGGCTGGGGCTGGCGCGCGCCTTCGCTCGCGGGCGGGGCGCCGGAGCAAGCGCGGCCCTGGAGCCGGTCGGCGGACTCGCCGCCATCTTGGCCGGCTCGTGCTCGCGAGCGACACTAGACCAGGTCGCCGCGGCGGAAGGCGGCGTTCCGACGCTGCGCCTTTCGCCGCAAAGGCTGATCGAGGACACGAGCGAGGCGGAGTGCGCCGTCGCGTGGGCGAAGGATCGCCTGGCCGCCGGGACGGTGCTAATCGCCTCCAGCGCCGAGCCCGGCGACGTCGCCGCGCTACAGGCGCGGTTCGGCCGCGAAGCCTCAGGCCATGCGATCGAGGCGGCCTTGGCCGAGATCGCGGCCGGCCTCGTCGGGATCGGCGTGCGGCGGCTCATCGTCGCGGGCGGCGAGACGGCCGGGGCGGCGGTCGACCGTCTCGGCGTCAGGGCCTTCCGGCTTGGGCCTGAGATCGCCCCCGGCGTGCCCCTTATGCGCACGATCGGGCGCGACGACGGGGAAATGCAGGTGGCGCTGAAGTCCGGCAATTTCGGCGGCCGGGACTTCTTCGCGCGCGCGCTGGCGATGACCCGATGAGGAGGCCGCGATTGAGCAAGGAGACGCGGGCGCGAGACGCAATCTGCGAGGTGGGCCTGTCGCTCTTCTCGCGCGGCCTGACCTTCGGCTCGACCGGCAACATTAGCATCCGCCTCCCCGACGGCGGGTGGCTGATGACGCCGACCAATGCGTCGCTCGGCAAGCTCGACCCGGCGACGCTATCGAAGTTCGACGCCGTGGGGCGTTTCGTCTCCGGCGGCAAGCCGACCAAGGAGGCGTTCCTCCATTTCTGCATGTACGGCCAGCGCGCCGACTCCCGCGCCGTCGTGCATCTGCATTCGACCCATTCGGTGGCCGTCAGCCTGCTCGCGGAGGTCGACCCGAGCGACGTGTTGCCGCCGCTCACCGCCTATTTCGTCATGCGGGTCGGACGGCTGCCGCTTGCGCCCTATTATCCGCCCGGCGACGAGGCGCTCGCCAGGGCGGTCGAGGCTTTGGCCCGCGAGCACCATGCCGTGCTGCTCGCCAATCACGGACCGGTCGTCGCTGGCTCTTCGCTTGAGAACGCCCAGTACGCAACGGAGGAACTGGAGGAGACGGCCAAGCTCTTCCTGATGCTGCGCGGCGAGACAATCAAGCCGCTCACTCCGGCTCAGGTCGAGGACCTGCGGGCGCGGTACGGCTCGTCTTCTTAGCCGCCGGGGGCAGCGGGATTGTAGACCGCGACGACTGCTGAAGAGATCAGACGAACCTATGTCGTGACCGGCGCGCGGACTCTCGAAACCGAGGCCGCCGGCGGCGGCTGAGCCCGTCGAATGACGTTGCGCCGGAGATGACTGGAACCAAGCCGCGCAGAGGGGCGTTCATGTCGGGTGGGAATGACCGGCGAACTCCAGTTCCCCTGGATCAGGGACGGGTAACAGGTCAACCACGCCATTATTGCCCGCTCTCTGTTCGTGACGGGCGACAGGCTTTCGGACGGAATGAAGCAAAGGATCAACGCCCCGGTGCTGACCAAGCCTTTCCGCGAGGAGTCGCTGGCGGGTGCGGTTCGGACGGCGCCGCAGATGTAAGCGCCCGGCGGTTCCGACGCGCGCCCGTCTCACACGCCTTCGGTCCCACTGTCGGGGGTCGTGCGTGTGCGGTGGCCGAGACGGTCGGCGAGCGCCAGAAGGCAGGCCGAGACGACGAAGGCGAGGTGGATGCCGACCAGCCAACCAAGCTCCCGATCGCTCTCGTGAGCGATGTCCATGAAGCCCTCGAGCAGCTTGATCGCGGAGATGGCCACGATCGAGGCCATGAGCTTGAGCTTCAATTCGCCGAAGTCGATCTCGGCGATCCAGTGCGGCCGGCCGTCGTCGGGTCGCATTTCGACGGGAGCGACGAAATTGGCGTAGCCGGACAGGAATACGATCACCACCAGCGAGGCGGAAAGCGTCATGTCCACGACCGCCAGCACCGAGAGCAGCACGCGCTCGTCGCTGAGGTCCGAGAGGCGATAGACGAGGTCATAGAGGTGGACCCCCGACTTGGCGACCAGGGCGATCAGGCAACACGCCAGGGCGAGGTAGAGGGGCGTCAGCAGGTAGCGGCTGGCGAACAGCACGCGTTCGTACCAGTCTTTGATCATCGATCCCCTCGCACCCGGAGACATCTGAAACCGCCGCCGCGGGACCCGCCGAACGGCCGTCGTTCATTTACGGTCGGCGGCGCGGCGCGCGCAAGCCGCCCGCGAGAGGAAGGGCCGGCCTCAGCCCCGGCGCAACACGCGGCCGGCGACCGCGTCCAGCTTCTTGACGAGTTCGGGGTCGCGCGCTTCCGGGTGCGTGATGATGGCGTGCTCCAGCGCCCGGTCGGACCCGGCCGGACAGGGCTCGTGCTCGGCCGGAAACTCCCGCAGCGTCCGGGCGACCACCCTCGCCGCCTTTTCAGCGTTGTCGGCCATCACTTTAACCACCGCGGCGACGTCGACGGCCTCATGCTCCTCGTGCCAGCAGTCATAGTCGGTCACCATCGCGATCGTCGCGTAAGAGATCTCCGCCTCGCGAGCGAGCTTGGCCTCGGTCGCGCCGGTCATGCCGATCACGTCGACGTCGTGCGACTGATAGCCGATCGACTCGGCGAACGTCGAGAACTGCGGCCCCTCCATGCAGAGATACCTGCCGCCGTCCTTGTACGGGACGCCCTCCGCGTCAGCCGCCGCGACCAGGCGTCGACGCAGCAAAGGCGCGACCGGATGCGCCATCGAGACATGGGCGACGCAGCCCGTGCCGAAGAAGGTCGCCTGGCGCAGGTAGGTCCGGTCTTCGAACTGGTTCACCAGGACGAAGACCCCGGGATAAAGCTCGCGGTGAAACGACCCGCAGGCGGACAGCGCGATGACGTCGGTCACTCCGGCTCGCTTCAGCGCGTCGATATTGGCGCGGTAGTTGATGGTCGAGGGGGAGAAGCGATGGCCGCGGCCGTGGCGGGCGAGGAAAACGGCCTCGGTATTGCCGACCCGGCCGAAGCGCAACGCGTCGGACGGCTCGCCCCACGGCGTCGACACCTCCTCTTCCCGTAAGTTCGTCAGTCCGGGAAGGTCATAGACGCCCGAGCCGCCGATCACTCCGACAATCGCTTTCGCCAATTTCGCCTCCTTGTCGCCTCTCTCCACGGGCGCCCATGGCCACTCTCGAAGCCGAGACGTCCCCGCCGCTTATTCTGATGCATAAAAACGCCCGCGGCATGCCGCGGGCGTAAAATCCTGCCTAGCGCATACGCGCGGTCAGTGGGCGGACTCCCAGACTCGCTTCTTGGTGAAGTACAAAAGTCCTGCCAGCACGAACAGGAAAATCATCGCGCCGAGACCGATCCGCTTGCGCTCGTTGAGGTTTGGCTCCGCAGCCCAGCTCAGAAAAGCCGCGATGTCCTTCGAGTAATTCTGCAGCGTCGGCGGCGTGCCATCCTTGTACGCGACCGAGCCGTCGGAGATCGGTTGCGGCATCGCGATCTTGTGGCCCGGATAATAAAGGTTCCACTGCGGATCGTCGGGCTTCGTGTAGCCAGTCAGGATCGCGTGGATGTAGTCCGCCCCCATCTCCTGGTACTGCAGGCCGGGCAGCGCGTCGAAGACGAACCATGGGAAGCCGCGTTCATATTTGCGCGCCTTGGCGAGCAGGTTCATGTCCGGCGGCGCCTTCCCGAACGTCGCCGCCGCGGCCTGATCGTTCGGATAGGCCTCGGGGCGGGGAAAGTTGTCGGCCGGCGTGCCGGGGCGCTTGAAGATCTCGCCCTTGTCGTTCGGCTCCGGGTTGGTGACCTGATAGGTCGCCGCGAGCGTCTTGACCTGGTCTTCGCTGAAGTCTGTGCCGCCGGGCTGAGACAGGGTCCGGAACGGGATGGTCAGCGGGTGGCAGTTGCTGCAGACTTCCTTGTAGACTTGGAAGCCGCGCTGCAACTGGGCCTTGTCGTAGGTTCCGAACATGCCGCCGAAGCTCCACGTCTCGCGCGGCGGCTTCGGCTGTTCCTCGGTCTCCTGCGCGAGGGCGAAACCGCCCGCGAGCGCAAAGGCGACGGCGGCCGAGGTCAGGGCTGTCTTGAAGCGGATCATCGTTCGTTGTCCCTCGGGATCGGTCGCCGTTCAGGCTTCTGCCGCAGCCGGCTTCTTGGCCAGCACCGCATCGGCGATCGAAGCCGGAATGGGCTTCGTCCTTTCCGTGAAGCTCAGAACCGGCATGATCACTAGGAAGAAGCCGAAATATCCAGCGGTGAGGAACCGCGCGATCAAGGTGAGGGCATCGGTCGGCTCCTGCGACCCGATCCAGCCCAGTCCGACGCAGATGACCACGAACACCCAGAAGAAGAACCGGAACGCCGGGCGATATTTGGCCGACTTGACGGGGTTGCGATCGAGCCAGGGAATGAAGGCGAGGACCGCGATCGCCGAGAACAGCGCGATGACGCCGACAAGCTTGTTCGGGATGGCGCGCAGGATGGCGTAGAAAGGCAACAGGTACCATTCCGGCACGACATGGGAGGGCGTCACCAGCGGGTTGGCGATGTTGTAATTGTCCGCGTCCAAGAGATAGTTCGGGATGAAGAAGATCAGCCACACGTAGATGATGAACCAGATCGACACCGCGAAGACGTCCTTGATCGTCGCGTAAGGCGTGAAGGCGACCGTGTCGCGCTCGACGTTCTTCACCTCGACGCCGTCCGGATTGTTCTGCCCGACGACGTGAAGCGCCCAGACGTGCAGCCCGACAAAGGCGGCGATGACGAACGGCAAGAGATAGTGCAGCGAGAAGAACCGGTTCAGCGTCGGCCCGCCGACGGCGTAGCCGCCCCAAAGCCAGTGGGCGACGCTGGTCCCCACGATGGGAATGGCGGACGTGAGGTTCGTGATGACCGTCGCGCCCGCGAAGCTCATCGAGCCCCAGGGCAGCACGTAGCCGAGGAAGGCGGTCGCCGTCATGAGGAAGTAGATGACGACGCCAATGATCCAGAGCAGTTCGCGCGGCGGCTTAAAGGACCCGTAATAGATCCCGCGGAGCATGTGAATGTACACGGCAAGGAAAAACAGCGTCGCGCCGTTGGTATGCATGTAGCGGACCAGCCAGCCGTAGTTGACGTCCCGCATGATGTGGTTGATCGACTGGAACGCCTCGGTCGCGGAGGGAACGTAGTGCATCGCCAGCACGATGCCGGTGAGGATCTGCGCGATCAGCATGAACGACAGGATCGCGCCGAATGTCCACATGTAATTGAGATTGCGCGGCACCGGATAGGCGATGAACGACGAGTGGACGAGGCCCATCACGGGCAGGCGCGACTCGAACCAGCGCCCGATCGCGCTTTTGGGAACGTAGGTCGAAGGACCGCTCATGGGTGGCTCTCAGGAAGGCATTGCTTGAGTGGGGACTGCGGCGAAGTTGGTGTCAATCGGGTGAGATCAGCCGATTTTCACCTTCGTGTCGCCGAGGAACGTATACTCCGGCACCGCGAGATTGAGAGGCGCGGGCCCCTGCCGGATGCGGCCCGAGGTGTCGTACACCGAGCCGTGGCAGGGGCAGAGCCAACCCTCGTACTTTCCTTCGTGCCCGAGCGGCACGCAACCGAGATGCGTGCAGACGCCGACAATGATCAGCCATTCGGGCTTCTTCACCCGCTGCGCGTCGGTCTGCGGGTCGCGAAGGTCGCTGAGCTCAACGTTCGCCGCGTCCTCAATTTCCTTCTTCGTGCGGTGACGAATGAAGACGGGGCCGCCGCGCCACTTGACGGTCACGATCTGCCCCTCAGGGATCGCCCCGATGTCGACCTCGATCGACGCCATGGCGAGCGTCGAGGCGTCCGGGTTCATCTGATCAATGAATGGCCACGCGACTGCGGCCACGCCGACTGCGGCGACGGCGCCGGTGGCGAGGTAAAGAAAATCTCTGCGGCTTGGTGCTTCGATCGTCGTAGCGGCGGTCAATTCAACCCCCAAGGAGTGCCCTTAACAATGCGCGCCGAACCCATCTGCGCGCGTTCATCGGCGGCGTCATGTGATGGCTCCGGCCCCCGAATCAACGCGCCGAAAACTGTCGGCGTCTATCGTCCGGCGCACCGCGGCGCCGGGCGACAATCGAGGCGGCTTTTCGCATTGATCCCAATCGATGTCCATAGGACCAGAACACAGGAGGTCTTTGCCTTTCGTCGTGTTCGCCGAACGCCTTTTCGCGGGGCCGCTTCGCTGACTTTTCCTCCTGTTGGCGGAGGCGCCAAACCGTGAGCCGGGTCCCCTCGCCGCTTCTCCTCGCTCTTTACCAGCCGGACATCGCGCAGAACGCCGGCGCAATGATGCGCACGTGCGCCTGCCTCGGCGTCGACGCCGCAATCATCGAGCCGGCTGGCTTTCGGATCGGCGACAGCCGATTCAGACGCGCCGGAATGGACTACCTCGAGGCCTTGTCGGTTGCGCGACACGACTCCTGGGCCAAGTTCGAGATTTGGCGAAAAGATTCAGGCCGGAGACTCGCGCTCCTGACCACCAAAGGCGAAACGAGGCTTTGGGATTTCGTCTTCCGGCCGGGCGATATTTTGCTTGTCGGCCGCGAGTCGGCTGGCGTGCCCGATTCGGTCGCCGCCTCGGCGGATGCGCGGATCCGCATTCCGATCCATTCCCCCTTGCGATCGCTCAATGTCGGCATCGCCGCGACAATCGCTCTCGTCGAAGCGCTTCGTCAGATCAACCGCTTGCCATAAATTGGAGCGGCTCGAAAAATTCAACTTTCGTCTGTGACGAGGACGTGACAATGACGCATCGTTGGGCGATGGTCGAGCGTCCGGCCGGCTCGAACGGCGGAGGGTAAGATGGATACGGTACGGGTCTTGATCGCGGACGATCATCCCTTGGTGGTCGGCGGATTGCGTGAGGCGGTGCTCGCCGCTGCGCCCGGAGCCGAGATTGCCGTAGCGCACGATTTCGACAGCATGGCCGCGGCGCTGGAAGCGGCGCCGGAAACCGACCTCGTGCTGCTCGATCTGAGCATGCCGGGCGTACGGGGATTCTCGGGTTTGTTGTTCCTGCGGTCGGAGCGGCCGTCCACGCCGGTCGTCATCGTTTCGGGAAACGAGGACCGCGCCGTGATCCGGCACTGCCTCGAGTTCGGCGCGTCGGGATTCATCCCCAAGTCGAACTCGCTGGAGACGATGCGCGACGCGATCGCGCAGGTCCTCGACGGCGGGCGCTGGACCCCGCCGGACTTCGACCCCAACGCGCAGTCGAACCGCGAGGCGAGCGTGCTGGCGCGTCGGCTCGCCACGCTGACGCCCCAGCAGATTCGTGTGTTGATGATGCTCTCGCAGGGCCTCCTGAACAAACAGATCGCCTATGAGCTCAGCGTCTCCGAGGCCACCGTGAAGGCGCACGTTTCGGCCATCCTGCAAAAGCTCGGCGTGGAGAGCCGCACCCAGGCGGTGATCCTCGCCACCAAGATCGAGACTGCGCAGGAACTTTCCATCGCCTCCTGAGGCGCGCGGCCGGCGCTGGTCGTCGGGCGGCGCCCGAAGGACACAATTCGACCGCGACGACTCTGGTTCAAACGCAGACACGCGCTTTCGTCCTTTCTTGCGGCCTCTGAGCTGGAATCGGCGCTGCCAACCCGCGAAAGCGGGCCGAAACAGGCTGAAAACCTGGCCCGGACGGCGTCGATTTTTTGGATCGTCCAAGGGATTTCAAGGCTTTAGGCCCAAGATTCGGATTCCCATGACGTCGAAATTTGATTTGCCATATTCTCGCCACATTATCGGAAGCCCGACGCGACGCGCAGCCACGCCGCAACGATCGCTGACGCTGAGCGCGGCAGTCGGCCGAAACCGAGCGCGCATATCGCGAGCGCGGGCCGGTCGATAGGAACGGCGGCGAATCAGGAGGGCGAGGAGCGACATCGCGGGTTCGATCAGGGGACCAAGAATCAACCTACCCGGATTTTCTCTTTATCGCAAGAATATTCTGCAGGTATTCTGCCAATCACACTGGACCGGCTCCGTCGGCCGGACGAGGCGCGAAGGGGAGGCTTGGGAGTCACCCGAAGCCTATCACGCAGCCTTGGAGCGAACATTCGGCCCTTTTGCCGACTCCCGCGCATCGGCCAGCCGGTCGACGAATTGGCGCAGGGCTTACCGGCGATTTCGCTTCCAGACCCCTTACATCGTTTGCACGGAAGAAACCGCGGACATTTTCATTCGCGCGATCCTCCACACCGCCCAAGACATCCGCCCGCAGTTTTTCCAGTGACGGCGCGGATCCCGTTCGCTGCATGGTTGCTTGTCGCGTATCGTCACTTTTGGACTTTTGCGAAATCCCAGTGGTCCAACACGGACGGAGGATCGGCGAACGCACGCCGCCGATCCTCGCGACTTTCGACTAGGCGCGGACGGACGCGCCCTTAAGGGCGCCCGTCGACCTGCCGACTTACGCCTTGCCGCGGTTCTGCCGTTTGTCGATCAGGTCGCTGACCACCGCGGGATCGGCAAGCGTCGAGGTGTCGCCGAGCGCGCCGTACTCGTTCTCCGCGATCTTGCGCAGGATGCGGCGCATGATCTTGCCCGAGCGGGTCTTCGGCAGGCCGGGCGCGAACTGGATGAGGTCCGGCGAGGCGATTGGTCCGATCTCCTTGCGCACCCACGCCACGAGTTCCTTGCGAAGCTCCTCGGTCGGCTCGACCCCGGCCATCACGGTGACATAGGCGTAGATGCCCTGCCCCTTGATGTCGTGCGGATAGCCGACGACCGCAGCCTCCGAGACCTTCGGATGGGCGACCAGCGCGCTCTCGACTTCCGCCGTTCCCATGCGGTGGCCGGCCACGTTGATGACGTCGTCGACGCGGCCGGTGATCCAGTAGTAGCCGTCGGCGTCGCGGCGGCAGCCGTCGCCGGTGAAATACTTGCCCGGATAGGTGGAGAAGTAGGTCTTCACAAACCGGACGTGGTCGCCGTAGACGGTGCGCATCATCCCCGGCCAAGAGTCGGCGATGACGAGATTGCCCTCGCACACCCCCTCCAGCAGGTTTCCGGCGCCGTCGACGATCTCCGGGATCACGCCAAAGAACGGTCGGGTCGCCGAACCGGGCTTCAGCTTGGTGGCGCCGGGCAGCGGGGTGATCAGAATGCCGCCCGTCTCGGTCTGCCACCAGGTGTCCACGATCGGGCAGCGGTGCTCGCCGACGACCCGGTGATACCACTCCCAAGCCTCGGGGTTGATCGGCTCGCCGACCGTGCCCAGAAGGCGGAGCGATTTGCGGCTGGTCTTCTTCACCGGCTCCTCGCCCGCGCCCATCAGCGACCGGATGGCGGTCGGCGCGGTGTAGAAGATGTTGACCTGATGCTTGTCTACGACCTCCCAGAAGCGGCTCATCGAGGGATAGTTCGGAATGCCCTCGAACATCAGGGTCGTCGCGCCGTTGGCGAGCGGTCCGTACAGGATGTACGAGTGCCCCGTCACCCAGCCGACATCGGCGGTGCACCAGTAGATGTCGCCCTCGTGGTAGTCGAAGACGTATTGGTGCGTCATCGCCGCAAAGACGAGATAGCCGCCGGTCGTGTGGACGACGCCTTTCGGCGTGCCGGTTGAACCCGACGTATAAAGGATGAACAGCGGATCTTCCGCGTTGACCGGCTCGGCCGGGCACTTCGTGGAGACGCGCTCGGCCGCCTCGTGGTACCAGACGTCGCGGCCCGGCGTCCAGTCGATCTCGCCACCCGTGCGTTTGACGACGATCACGTGCCTCACGTCTCCCGCCTTTTGGACAGCGACGTCGGCATTGGCTTTCAGCGGCACCTTGCGCCCCCCGCGAAGACCCTCGTCGGCAGTGATGATGACTTCCGACTTCGCATCCGTGATACGGCCGGCAAGCGCGTCTGCAGAGAAGCCGCCAAAGACGACGGAATGGATGGCGCCGATGCGCGCGCAGGCGAGCATCGCGTAGGCCACCTCTGGGATCATAGGCAGGTAAATGGTGACGCGGTCGCCCTTCCTGACGCCATGAAAATGCAGGACGTTGGCGAAACGGTTCACTTCCTCCGAGAGCTCGGCGTAGGTGATGTGTCGGGATTCATTGGGGTTGTCGCCTTCCCAGATGATCGCCACCTGGTCGGCGCGCTTCGGCAGATGCCGGTCTACGCAATTGTAGGCGACATTGGTCACCCCGTCCTCGAACCATTTGATCGAGACGTTGTGCGCGTCGAAGCTCGTGTTCTTGACCTTGGTGTAGGGCTTGAACCAGTCGATCCGCTTGCCGTGTTCGCCCCAGAATCCCTCCGGGTCGCTCAGGGAACGCTTGTACATCTCCTCGTACTTGGCGTCATTGATCCAAGCGCGCTTCGCCCATTCGGCGGGAACGTCATAAACGTGGTCGTGCACGGGGCTCCTCCCAGCAGATTCCTGCGCGCCGGCCGAGCCGACGCATACAAGCATTGTCGAGAGTTTATGCCCAAGGCGGGGAAGCTGGACAAGCCAGCTCCCGGTGCTGCTTTGGTCTTACCCATTCCGTACGGCGCACTTTGACGAATGTCGTCGGCTAGAGACCGCCCATGTCT
>Ga0074045_10003543_pt1 | contig 14045 bp, 8 predicted proteins | sample BogForMeECP23OM2_FD_94442 | JGI IMG/M metagenome (GOLD analysis project Ga0074045, IMG submission 94442) | Bog forest soil microbial communities from Calvert Island, British Columbia, Canada - Bog Forest MetaG ECP23OM2 | ecosystem: Environmental > Terrestrial > Soil > Wetlands ... | reverse complement strand
GATGGTCATGGCCGCGGTGCCCAGGCGCTCGGGGATCATCATGGTGTTGAAGACATCCAGTGCGCCGTTCAAGCGGCCCACTATGTTGGCCTTGGGCGCCCGGGCCTCGCGGAAGACAACGCGCCCGGCCCCGCCGCCCCGGCAGCCCATGAGGCCGTAGAGGTATTCCACGGTGACGCCCGGGCCCTTGTCCACGACGAAGCAGGTCAGCCCCTGGTGGGGCTTGGCCCGGGGGTCGGTGCGGGCGTAGACCAGGAAGTAGTCCGCGCCATCGGCGCCCACGATGAAGCGCTTCTGGCCGGTCAGAAGATAGTCGTCGCCATCGGCCACGGCCCGGGTGGTGGTGCCGAAAAAGTCGCTGCCGCCCCTGGGCTCGGTCAGGCACTCGGCGGCGAAGATCTTGCCGGCCAGGAGCGGCTTGACGTAACGCTCCTTCTGCTCGCTGGTACCGTGCAGGACGATGGCGTCGCAGACCAGCTCCGCGCCCACGCCGAAGACGCAGGCGAAGATGTAGCCCAGCACGCCCACCTCCTCCATGACCATGCAGGTGCTAACCCAGTCCATGGCGCGCCCGCCCCACTGTTCGGGATAGCGGCAGCCCATGAGGTTGCGCCGGCCAGCCTCGGCGAGGAACTCCTTGGGGAATTGGAGCTTGTCCTGGTCCATATCCAGGATCATCTGGCGGGGGACCCACCTGACCAGATCGCGCACCTCGTCGCGCAGCTTGATCTGTTCCTTGCTCAGCAGAAAGTCGAACATCACATCTCCTCGCGCAGCTTGTACTTCATGACTTTGCCCGTGGCAGTGCGGGGCAACGCTTCCACCAGTTTGAACTCGCGGGGTATCTTGTATTTGGCCAGGCGGGCCGCCAGGTGCTCCTCGATCTCTTCTTCGCTGAGGCTGGCGTCCCTGGCCGGCACCACCATGGCCACCACGATCTCGCCCCACTCGGGGTGCGGCTTGCCGATCACCGCCGCCTCCACCACCTGCGGGTGAGAGGCCAGGGCGTCCTCCACCTCCTTGGAATAGACGTTCTCGCCGCCGGTGATGATCATGTCCCTGGTGCGGTCGACGATGTAGAGATAGCCGGCCTCGTCCACTCTGGCCACGTCGCCGGTCTTGTACCAGCCGTCGCTGAAAGCGGCTCGGGTGGCGGCCTCGTCCTTGAAGTAGCCCTTCATCATGCTGTCTGCCTTGAGCCAGATTTCCCCGACCTCACCCGGGCCGGCCCAAGAGCCGTCGCCCTTGACCACCCGGATGTCGGCTCCGGGCAGGGCGGTGCGGCCGATGGAACCGGCCCGCTCGATCTGCTCTTCCGGGAAAAGGGTGGTGCCGGTGGGGCCGGACTCGGTCATGCCGTAAACCTGGTAGAACCTGTCGCTCTTGTAGGCGGCTGTGAGCCGCCGGGCCACCTCAGCGGCAATGGGTCCGCCGCCGTATATCCAGCAGCGCATGGAGGATAGATCGAAGTCGGCGAAGGTGGGGACCATCTGCAAGGGCGCCAGATAGGAGATGGGCGCGCCAAAGTAGACGGTGCATCTCTCGTCCTGCACGGCCTGCAGTAAGTGCAGGGGGTGGTACTCGCGCAGGAGCACGGTGGTCGCGCCCATGTAGAGCGCACCCATGAACCAGTTGTTGAGCGGCGAGGAGTGCCAGATGGGCATGGCCATGAGCAGGCGGTCGTGCTGGTCCATCTTCATCGCCATGGCCCCGGTGATGCCGGCCATGACAACATTCTGGTGGGTGTGCAGGCAGCCCTTGGGCTTGCCGGTGGTGCCGGAGGTATAGAGGATCTCGGCCAGATCATGGTCCTCGAGCGGCACCGGCCGGGGCTGGGGCGCGCCGGCCAATAGGGCGTCGAAGTGAGGGACTCCTGCCACGGCGGTGTCCAGGCTGGCCTTCTTGCCGGCATGGGCCAGCTTGTCGGCCACCGGGGCCAACGCGCCGTCGTAGAGGTAGACCTTGGACTCGCTGTGGCCCAGGATGTAGTCCACCTCCGGGGCCGTGAGCTTATGGTTGATGGGTACCACCGCCGCGCCGGACAGTTGCGCTCCGAAGAAGGCGTGGACGAATGCCGGGGTATTCAAGCTCATGATGGCCACCCTGTCGCCCTTGGCTACGCCCCAGGACTGCAAGAGTCCCGCGGCGCGGGCGGCGGCCCCGGCCACCTGGGCATAGGTGATGCCCCGGCCACCCAGGCGCAGACAGTCACGGCCGGCGAATTTGTGGGCGTTGCGCTGAAGCAGATCCACCAGGTTCATGATTCACTCTCCCTCCTCGCCGCTTTTCTTGTTGGTCATGGCCCGGCATTCCTCCAGTCGGCGTTAACGTAAATAATACCTGCCGCAGCCCATGCTTTCAAAACATTTTTACAACGGGTGGGGGGCCCGGGCGATGAGGGGGCTGAGGAAATCCCGGAAGCTGGAAGGCCATCGAAAAGGCGCTCCGCAGCAGCCCACCGCAAATGATATACCCCACCCCGGATTTGCGCCCCACCTGAAATCACACATTACAGCGCCTTTCTCACTTGTGCTTTTTGTCCAGATCGCTCGCCTCAATTTATTGGACGTGTTGGACGTGATTTGAGAATTAAACGCCCCGATCGGCGCCGGCGAGGACTGCGGAATTGAGCGGGTGCGCTTTGGGCTGTCCCCGCGTTTCACCCTCTCGTTCTATGGAGTGCCGGTTTGACCGTGTCCATCTACGCGCCTTGGAAAGTTGCGGGACGTTTGAACCGGCCGGGCTCAAATCGAGCCGGAATGATAATGCACAGCGATCAGGGCCGGCGGTGCCTGCGATATGCCGCCATAGCACCCATGGTCGTTCTGCATCTAATTCAGGAAAGAGACGCCATGTACCGGATTTTCGGCAACGACCTTATGCCGAATCCACTCTGGAAAAGCGCATGAAGTGCGGTATGCGCATTTGCGGGCGTTTCAACACGGGATTCAGGTATGTCTACCTGGATGGGCCGGTTTTCAGCGACGAGAAAATCAGAGGGATGTGCCGGGAACTATAGAGCACCGGTCCCTTCGCCCCTAACCTTTAGCCCCGGGCAGAGCCTGGTTTTGAGCAAAAAAGGGTTAGCGGCTGAGTATAGTTCGTCCCGGCACATTCGGAACCCGATTTATGCAAAGAACTCTACCCTGCTAGCCTCTCATAAATCGAGATTGTCAACTTATCGGGGCATGTGCCCAGCTCTTCGTAAAGGTGTCTTTTAAGGTCCTCAAAAATCCTGAGGGCCATGGCCTTCCTACCACGTTGCGAATAAAGGAGCATCAGTCTCTGGTAACTAAGCTCAAAGAGAGGATCAGCTTCGATAATCCTGGTGTGGCAATCAATGGCTTTTTTTGAATTTCCCTCGTTTTGGTAAAGTTCAGCCGTCCGCAGCAACAGATCGATATACCTTTTCCGCACTTCTTCTCTTCTGAGTGTAACACAGGGGGTGTACAGATCTTCCGGGAGGAGATCACCTTTGTACAGCTCGATGGCAGCGTTATAGAGAAACCGGGCCCTTTTGAGGTCCCCACGATCTGCAGCCTTTCTTCCCCTTTCGGACAGCGAAAGGAAACTATCGAGGTCGACTTCACATAACACCCTGTCGATAGTCACAAGACCCCCTTTGAGACAGATGTATGAGGACCTGAATCCCGTGGGCAATCCTGGTCCCAGGGCCTTGCGCAAGTGATGCAAAACAAATTTGAAATTCGCCTCACCGGTCTCGGGGGCCGCTTCCGGCCAAAGGTCCTCGATCAGGACATATTTGGAAACCGTTGTCGGCCAGGTGATAATCGCCTTTAGAAGAAGTTTCGGCTGATTACCTTTCCATTCGTGCTCCCCGATGCGAGATCCGCCACGCCACACCTGAAAATCCCCAAAAGTCCTGATATACAGGCGGGATACACCGGGCCAAACGATTGACCTTTCGCTCCGTCCATCTCTTTGTTCTGCTCCTGAGAGTTGGCCTTCCGGCCCCGGCACATTCTGTTCTGATTTTCCGGTCGTTTTGAGCAGCGCGCCAAGCTGATGCTCTATCACCTGGATCTCACAGCAAAGCTTGTTTTCCAGGTCACGGTATCGCCGGCACATCCCCTTAGCGATGAGCCAGCCAAAATAGGGATAGCGGAAGAGCAATGTGTCAAAATCATCTTTCATTAACTCCAACAGCCGTACGCGTGAGCGGGTCCGCAGGCTGGTGGAGTGCCGCCCGGAATCTAACAGACACATTTCGCCAACGTGCTCGCCCGGCCCGCAGACTCTCAGGATACGATGGCCTTCAGTCCCTAAAGCTTTGATAATCTCTATTTCACCCTCTACAATTATGTACAGGCGATCAAAACGGCTGCCTTCGCGGCAGAGGATGGTATTGGGAGGATATTCGGTCTCGCTGAGTACTAATGCCTCAGCCAGTCTCTCTGTGTCTTTGCGCTTGAGTGATGCGAAGAGAGGTATTCGGGATAAGAATGATTCAATCGCCTCGACTGCCATCGGCATACCCGCGCAATGAGGGACGAAAATCCAAGCCACATTATTAAAAAGGTGAGCGACAACACCGAGTTGTGCATATAATCACTATGAAAGACGGAGCCCAAATCAAATACACCCATTCATGCGATTCAGCGGACTGGTGGTGTTTGGAGCATGATGTGTGCCAAACAAAGACAATTCCGGCGTTGCAATAAATATGCAGCATACAAGGGTATTTGGATAATGCAGGGGGTTCAACTTTATTCGAATGTGTGCCTGACACCAAACGTGTGCGCACACATTGTGTGTCAGGCACACCCGGATGGCTTTAAGCGCAAAGGCTCCAGAGCTATATTTTCGACGGATTTACCAGGGCAGCGAGAAATCCTTGTTCGATTTTTCCAATCGGAATCAGCAAATACTTTTCAAGCATCTCAGGCGGGATTTTACCTGGGCTTTTGAGTTCCTGAGCTCATGGTGCAGTCTTCAATAGCCAGACAAACGCGATTTCTCCCCTCATGCTTGGCTTTATACATAACGCAGTCGGCACGACCAATTAGCGGCTCCGGACATTCCTCAGACCCAATGCGCAGGGAAGCCACACCAAAGCTGGCAGTAATTGAAAAACACTCCGTTGTGGTTGGAACTGTGAGATGATTCGCTTCGACCAGCCGCCGCATCCGTTCAGCCACCGATCCTGCTTTTTGACAGCCTGTTCCGGGCAGGCATACTACAAACTCTTCACCTCCGTAGCGCGCCACAAAATCATATGGTCTGGTAGATGCGCTCAGCCGCTCGGCAAACTTTTGAAGCACCATATCGCCTACCTGATGGCCGTACAGATCGTTAACCCGTTTAAAATGATCGATGTCAGCAAGAATCAGCGAAAGCGGGACACATTCCCGATTGCATCTATGAATCTCGATCTGGAACCTTTCCATAAAGGCCCTTCGATTGAGTACCCCTGTCAGGGAATCCATGTTTGCCAATTCCAATATCCGCCTCTCCAGGTTTAGAATTCGTTCCCCTATTTTGAGGCGGCATTTCAATTCTTCCTGATCAAAGGGTTTGATCAAGTAGTCATCTGCTCCAGCCTCCAACCCCTTAATAATATCCTTTTTCTCCATTTTTGAGGTCAGGATTATAAAATAGATGTAACCTGCCGTTTGTATTTCCCGCGTTCTATGGCAAAGCTCCAGTCCATCCATTTCGGGCATAATCCAATCCGATATAACCAGACTGGGCGCCCCGGGATCGAGAAGAATTCCTAAAGCCTCTTTGCCGCTCGAGACGGAGACCACTTCGTAGCCCAATCTCAGCAGGAAGGCCTCCAATATTCGTCTGGACACTACCTCATCTTCAGCAATGAGAACCCTCAATTTTCACTCCGGCAAAGCGCTCTTGATCGCACCTTCCAGGCTCGAAAGCTCTTCCATTAACTCGCTCAGCAATTGATCGGCATCTGCAAGTGTCCCTTTATTGCCGATAACCTCCAATTGGCAGGCCGCGTTATGGGCACGCTTCGCAGCAAAATTGCCGACAGAGCCTTTCAGGTCGTGCGCGGCACCCTCAAGGGCTCCGGAATCCTCCATGGATATCGCCTCCCGGATCTTTGCAACATAGCCTGGGAGGTTTTCAAAGAAGAGATCGGCGAGCTCTTTCAGGAATGCTTTATTTCCACCTGCAATTTCCAGTGCCTTGGCGATATCAAACACTTCCGCTGTGAACGCTTCATCATGTTTCGATGAAAGAGAGATGTTATTCCCTGTTGCCTCGCCACTTTTTGCGAATTTCTCAATCACAGAGAACAGCTCATCCCTGTTGATCGGCTTGGAGACATAGTCATCCATTCCGGCCGCAAGACATTTCCCCTTGTCTCCTTTCATGGCATGGGCCGTCATCGCCACGATTGGGATGTGCCTTCCGCAATCTTTTTCTCTTGCCCTGATAATCTGTGTTGCCTCAAAACCGTCCAGATCAGGCATCTGAACGTCCATAAAGATCAGGTCGAAACGCTCTTTTTCACAGGCCTCAAGCGCCTCTTTTCCACTTGACGCCACAACAATGGAGTGCCCCCACTTTTCAAGAATCTTTGTAGCCACTTTCTGATTCACAACATTATCCTCGGCCAATAGTATGTGAAGACTTTTAGATGGCCCCATCGCCCGGTCAGATCGAGTCTCCCGTAATGAGTGACGGGTGATTAGATTCCTATGCTCCGCATCCTGATTACGAAGAGCCAGAACGGCTATGATTGCGTCAAAGAGCTCTGATTGTTTGATCGGTTTGGTAAGATAGGCCGATATGCCAAGCTCCCGGCACCGGGCGGCATCCCCTCTCTGGCCTACGGAGGTCAGAATCATGATCACTGACTGGTAGAAGTCAAAGCGGCTCTTTATCCGCTCCGCTGTCTCGAATCCATCCATTTCAGGCATCATCACATCCAAAAGGATGAGGTCAAAGCGAGTTTCCCGCAGTTGGGCCTGTTCCAATGTTTCAAGGGCTGTCTTTCCGCTGGCCGCCAGAGTTGGCTTCATGTCCCATTTGGTCAATATCTCCTGGAGGAGGCGACGGTTGACGGCATTATCGTCCACCACGAGCACTGTCAGATCCTTCACATTGACTGTTTCAAGGTCAATTGAGAGCAGGGTGGGTGTTTTTGGCTGCTCGAAGAAAACTCTGAATTGGAAGGTGGAACCACCCTGTGGCCGGCTCTCCACACGGATATCGCCACCCATCATCTCTACGAGATGCCGGGATATGGCCAGCCCCAGACCGGTACCCCCATACTTTCTGGTCGTGGAACCGTCTGCCTGAGTAAAGGGTTCAAAAACTGATGTTTGTTTTTCAAAAGGGATGCCGATTCCCGTGTCCGTGAGGGTGAAACGCAGGCACACTTTACCTTCGCTTTCAGATTCCCTTTGAACATCCAGCACGATCTCACCCTGCTCTGTGAACTTGACGGCATTGCCTACCAGGTTCGCAAGGACCTGGCGCAAGCGTCCCGCGTCACCAATAAGGATATCGGGCACTCCAGCCTGCATCTGGTAGGCCAGTTCCACCCCCTTCTCCTGGGCACGCACCACAAGGGGCCTCAATGTATCGGCAAGGCTATCCGGAAGGTTGAACTCGATGGGGTCGAGATCAAGCTTTTTCGATTCGATTTTGGAAAAATCGAGGATGTCATTGATCAATGTCATCAGGGAGCCGCCGGAATTTTTTATGATCTCAAGATATTCCCTTTGTTCATCCGTGAGCCCAGTATCCAGGGCAAGATCAGCCATGCCGATAATTGCGTTCATGGGAGTTCGGATCTCGTGGCTCATATTGGCGAGAAACTCGCTTTTTGCGTTATTTGCATCCTCAGCCAGGCGCTTTGCCTGAACAAGGTCGGCCTCTACCCTGGCACGTTTCTCTTCGGCCTGCTTGCGCTCGGTGATGTCCTGGATATTGCCTATCAAACGAAGCGGTTTACCTTTTGCGTTGTATTCAAACTGTCCGAGGCCCATGGCCCAGCGCACGTTGCCGCCAGGCTGGATAAAGCGGGACTCAACTTTATAGATGGTTCTTTCTTTCAGTGCCTGTTCGATCCTCTGCCTTACTATGTCGCGGTCCTCCGGATGCACGAGGTCTGTGAAAGATTCGAGTTTCCCGTCAAAGCTCTTCACCCCACAAATAGTGTAGCACTCGGGAGACCAAAAGACGGTGTTGGTTCTCACATCCCATTCCCAGACACCCATCTTTGCTGCGGCCAATGCCAGTGTGAGCCGTTCTTCACTGTCACTCAAAGCCTGCTGCGCCATCTTGCGCTCGGCGATTGTCCAGGCGACATCTCCCAGGAAGGAGACGATCTCGACATCCTTTTCGTTGTAATCCTCAAATTTGTTCCTAAAACCCAGTATAGCCACGGTTCGGCCCGATCTTATAATGGGTGCGACAAGCTCGCGGATGACGGCGGCGTGTCCTTCATGCATCCCTTTGGGATGCGGCAATACCGCGTAATCATTACGGATTACCGGCCTTCTTTCGTGTACACAGTCCACCCATATACCCGCCTGGTCGATGGGGTAATGCTGTTCCGCCTCTTCCGTCTTGCGGCATTCATTGGCTGTTCGGAATAACCAGGCCTGGAGTGAAAGGGTTTCCTGGTCGCTCTCCACAAAGTGGTAGAACCCGATGGGACTGTTGGTCAAGGCGCCGACTTCATCCAATGTCTTTTGCAGCAGTGCCGCAATAGAATGCGATGCAGAGAACTCGAGTAATTCCAGACGAACACGATGCAGCGCCTCCGCCTCCTTGCGTGCGGTAATGTCGCTGAGCATCGCAAAAGATCCCATAAACCTGCCATCTTCTGTTGTAATCGCTGTGGAAGAAACATTGGTCCAACATTCTCCGCCATCCCTGCGGCGAAAACGCCGTTCGTAAGTCTCATTCAGCCCTTTGACGCGATGTGAAATCTTTTCCTGGTAATCGATCAGATCTTGGGGAAAAATAAAATTGGATAACGATTTGCCAATGATCTCCTGAGGGAGATAGCCAAGCATGTCAGCCATTTTTTGATTCACATATGTAACAAGGTAATCCTCGTCCGCCATAGAGATGCCTTCGTTGGCGGTTTCAACGATTCGGCGATATTTTTCCTCGCTCTCCCTCAGCGCTTCCTCTGTACGCTTTCGCTCGGTGATGTCGACTCCGTAGATGTTGGCGTAGCCTTCAGCATCGAATATGGTGGCGGCGATGGAGAAAAATCTTCCTCCAAGTTCTGCATCGGCCTGCTCATCCAGCCCTCCTTCCACAGTCTGCCGGAGCAACGCGAGAAGGACATCCGGCAGCGGTTTGCCGACCTCGCACGCCCAGCCAGGCAGCTCCGCGGCAATGGGATTACGATAAAGCACGGTTCCCTCGAGCGAGACCCGCATCACCGGGCAGGGGTTCTCTTCGGGAAACCTCGCCAGCCACAATGCCTTCTCATGCGCCTCGCGCAATTGCTCTCGATCTCTTTTTCGCTCCGTCGTGTCTTCAATTACATAGATTAAGAATCTGGGCCGGCCGTCATCACCTCGCGACAAGGCAACAGCGACGTTACCCCAAAATACGCCGCCATCTTTTCGAAGGTAGCGTTTCTCCATCGTGTAGTTGTCGATCTCGCCCGCCAGCAACCTTCCGACGAACGCAAGGGAGTCTTCGAGGTCATCCGGATGAGTGAGGTCCTGGAATCTGCGCTGAAGCATTTCCTCACGGCTGTAGCCAAGGATCTCGCAAAGCTTTTGGTTCACCCGCAGCCATCGGCCATCCGGGGCCAGGTTGGCAACACCCACTGCAGCCAGATCGAAGGTCGACCTGAAGCTCTCCCGGCTTTCCCGAAGCCTTTCGGATGCCCGCTCATGCGCGATAAGGTAACTTGCCAGGATGGCTGTGAGCAGCAACCCTGCTGTCAGAACTCCCCATGGTTGCCAGGTTTTTCTGGCGCTGAGGAAATCGGGTGCCGCTTTCAGCAGGATCAGCCATTCCCGGTTCGCAACATCTAAGGTTCTGACATTCTCTAAATGACCATCCGGCCCGGTTTCTCCTTTAGGCGTTGAAGAGAACGGGGGTTTTCCGGTTCGTGACGCACGGAAATAAAGCAAAGATTCTTCCTGAGAGGCAGCAGACTTGTCATAGAGGTAGATGTCGATGTCTTCCGGCTTCAGGTGTGTTAAGGATTTTTCGACAATATCCCCAATCCTGAAGACGCCGAGGGCAAAACCTCTTAGATTTTCCCTGCGGGCGTTGATGGAATCAACCGTTACACTTTTACGATAGACAGGAGCAAAGACAAGGAAGCCAAACTGACCGGCAGTTTCCTGTACCAGTGATATTCTTCCCGTAGCGACCATCTGTCCCGTGTCTCGCGACTTTTCCAAGGCATCCTTTCGAATGGCATTCGATGCAAGGTCAAAACCAAGGGCAACCTCATTACCCTTGTTTGGTTCAACGAAATAGACAGGAAAATACTCTTCACGCTCAGCCGCTCTTACCATGTTCTCCTGCGTTTTTCGTTCAGTGATTTGAAAGTTGGATAAACCAGTTTGCTGCCTTGCTGCTGCTTCATAAGCCATGCGCTCGGAATGAGGAACATAGGGTATCCATTCAATTGCTTGAATAGAAGGGAGAAGCAATAAATGAGGCCCCACAAAGTCCCTGAATTCGGACCTGTCCACATCTGCGATACTGTCAAAGAAAGCCTTTAGCGACACCAATGCATGCAAGTTGGATTCAATTTCTCTCTTTATGGTTTCAAAATGATTTTCCGCTCCCTTTTCAAATTCAGTCCGTATCATTTGCCGGTCCAGACTCAACACCAGGGTAAAGCCGATAAAAGAAATTATAGTGCCGACCAGAATAGTTACGATTGGGGCCAAATCGCGCTGCGCTGTAATTCCCGGGCTAATAATTTTCTTCCCGCTCACGTTTGACTCCTTTGGCAGAATTCTATTCCGGCTTTACTTAACGGACATATAATTTGCTTCGAAATCAGCGTGCCAATGGCGGGAGAACTTTTTGTAGTGAATGACTTGCCCGGCAGCAACATAGCCCAATCCTTGCGGCGTTCCAGAGTGAGCAGTAAGTGAAGTCAATATTGAGGAGAGATCTATTGTTACTCAAGATTCTCCCCTGGTTTTTCGGATCTTAGGCGTTGAGACCGTAAATACAACGTGACCGCACTCTGAATGCCGGTTTTTCCATATCTCTTAACCTACTCTGTGTCCGGGTCATGATCGCGCCATGGGGAAGGTGAGGTGGCCAGCCCTATGAACTCAGACATCGGTTTTCATCAAAGGCAAAATGATCGATGAATTCCTCTAGTGTGGACAAGTGGTTGGCAGACAGGTTTTCAAACTCCACCCCACAGCGCCTGGTGCCGATCTGCTCCCAGGAGCCTTCAGCCACTTCATGTTCATACACGATTCTGCATTGAACCCTTTGCAGGTAAATGAAACGGTCGTTGCTGCCGAATATTTTTATTGCAGAGCATTCCCCATGATTCTCGTGTGTAGATACATACCGGACACACAGCCCGCCCATGCTGATATTCCGGATCTGTCCCATGTTAAGGAATTCATCGGGCTTGATGAAAGCGGCAAAGGCTCCTTCTTTGCCTTTAAACCTCTTGAATTTTCTTTTGTCCTCAAACATTTTTTTACCCCTCGAGATAAGGGAATCTCCGGTCCAAACGACTGGGAAAGCCGGAAAATCAGCTATCGACATGTCGGTTTCCGAAAATCTCCTTTACCCGGCAAGATGCCTTATGGGCTTATCAATCGCAGCGGAGCAGCCAACCTCGAAAGTGCCCCTCTGCCCGGACCTTTTGTCTTAAGGCCCCAATCCCGGCCGCCATCCCTGGCACCAGGGGATGAAAATCCATGGCCCCGCAAAGGGAGTAAACCGTGAGAAGAATTGCCGTGATTACAATACCAGCAAACTTCTTCATTGCCGCTCCTTCCGGTAATTATTAAGCGATTCGCATCTTCTTCACTCTGAATAATGCATCAACCTAATCAACCAGCAGGTGCTGAAGCGCATTTTGCACCCGGATTTCACCCGAAGAACCTCTAGTACTTACTTGCGTAAATTGGCGTGGCTTAATTCAATGGGACACTTTAACTTCGTCATTCCGGCGCAAGCCGGAATCCAGATGTCTTTTTCATCTCAAGAAATCCTCTGGACCCCGGCTTTCGCCGGGGTGACAGACTTGAATTTGTTACGCGCACTTATACAAGTTAGTGCTAGTTGGGATGAATACAGGATAATTGATATGTATGTTCACGCATAATTCAGGTTTGGAATAGTGGATCGCCATTTTGAGCAAAAGTAGAAAGGAAATGAGATCAAGGAGTTGCCTCCATGCAAAGCTCCAGGGAGCGTTGCTCAATGGATGCCCAGATTGTCGAGTGAGGAAATGTGGAAGTGAGAAAATAATGTTGGATCGATCAGGTGAGGCATCTTTGGCTGGACAACCCGGTGGACAACCTTTGGCATGTATATGGATGCACCTGAAGTGATTCGATGTATCTGGGAAGCCGTGAAAAAATTGGGGGGTATCACTGATCCATGGCCTTTCATGCAGGCAATCACGAGATGGGGTGTCACCAAGAGGTAGGTTTTCTGTGTGAGAATCTGTGTGAGAAAATTTTTCCAAAATCTGCCAAAATTTAGAAAATTCAAATTGAGTCGTTTCCGCAACTTACGTACTGATGAGGAGTTCGTGAAGCTCGGAGTTTGTGATCCGTAATCAACCTGGCGGGGCCTTGAGATGGTGAGGCATTGAACTATGAACGGAAATAATTTTGCAAGGGGCTTGATAGATTGCTTGATCTTACCGTGTCTTAAAGATTGAGCAGCTCTGACGAAATCAGAAATCCTGCCCCGGATGATCTTCACAGGTCTTCATAGAGCACTTTCTTTGCACTGTCCCATGCCCTGTACAAGATATCCAGGGTGCCTGTTTGCACTTCGGTGCGAAAACCAAACAGACTGTTAAAATCCTCAATATTATGCATCATCTCTACCTCGGATAACACAGCGGTCGGAAGCAGAAGCGACCGTTTGTAGCCACTGAAAAGGCGTTTGGCCATTTGCGGATTCAAATTACCCCATTCCTTTTCGAAAAGATGCCTCCAGTGCCTGGTCCAACCCGGAATCATAAAAAATGTCCCGGCTTCTTTACATTGCTCGGCATAATAACTGTCCCGCCCGCCGATGATGAGCCCGACACAGTCGTCCACCGGGTGATCTTCATCCATGGGAATGAATAGAGGAACACCTGCATCGGCAAACAATTCTTTCGGGTTTTGCAGTGCATTGCCGCATAGACCATATCCCAGAAAAATACCATCCACGTAGTGCGCCATCTCCCTGACCGCTTTACCCAATCCCTCCTGCAGCAGACTTTTCCTGTTATGGAGAGCCAGTTCGAGCACGCGTGCAAGGACTTCAATACGACCGGAAAATGCCGGGCTGAACCCCCTCAAAAGAGCAACTCTGCGCGGCTCGAAACGACCGATGGACTCCAGCGCTTGGAGGAGCCCGCAGGAGTAAGCATCTTCCACTACGGTTATACCTGCAACATCTGGATCCATCGAAAGCAAATAAGCAAATTCGAGTTCGAGGATTTCGCAGGAAATGACGCCGACAACAGGCATATAGAACCTCTCGGTCTGGATTTGTTGCATGCAACCGACAGTAAAAGACCACCTCCGTGTTGACGTCAGAATCTTACCCCTGTCAATCATATCCCCCGATATCTCTCACTCCCCCAACACAACCACCAGCTTAGCATTTGAAACCCCCACCGCAAGGGTCTTCACCGCTTCCTTTGCCGGACCGAACAAAACACTGGGGTCGTAGGCGTAAGTGGTTTTACTGACACTGCAGCACTGCACAGTTCGATTGCCGGGCACCGGATCGAGTCTGCGGCCCATAATGCTTGCACCGATTGGAAAATGCGTGACAGGCCGCATCGTTACCGTGTATTTCGAGTATCAGGTCGGGAAGGTCTTTTCCCTCCAAACGGATGGCGCCGCCCGGTTCGGACAGTT
>Ga0074045_10003541_pt1 | contig 14048 bp, 10 predicted proteins | sample BogForMeECP23OM2_FD_94442 | JGI IMG/M metagenome (GOLD analysis project Ga0074045, IMG submission 94442) | Bog forest soil microbial communities from Calvert Island, British Columbia, Canada - Bog Forest MetaG ECP23OM2 | ecosystem: Environmental > Terrestrial > Soil > Wetlands ... | reverse complement strand
CAGAAGAGGTTCCGCTCCCGAAAGTCGGCGAAGGCTGCCAGCCCGGCATAGCGCGGGATCTATCGCCACATTCCGAAACTCCGCGGCTCTTCCGCACCTACGCACCCTTGCCGAAAGGACACGCCGCTCCCCTGATCCCCCCTCGACCGCTTCGGCAGCCTTCAGGAAGTCCGCGAATCCGCCGAGCGCGATTACATCCTCAGGAAACTCGAAGAGACAGCCGGCAATGTCACAAGAACCGCCGAGTTACTAGGCCTCGAGCGCAGCAACCTATATCGCAAAATGAAAACCCTTGGAATTGGGCCGAAGGAATAGGCGACGGCGCATCTTTATCGAAATAGAAACGCGCAGCCTGTCATTGAACCGCCAGCTTGTCGGAGGATGGAAGCGCCCGCGTCACGGGTTGGTGGCCAGACCCCCGGACGAAGGCTGCTTGTCAGCTATGAAGACCACGACGTCGCTCATATACCGGTCGATCAGGACCTGCAGCACGGCCTTGTCCCAGAGGATAACGGCAGGAGCCCTGCCCGCCAACTCCTTGGCCGCCCGCGTGAATCCGGAGGCGCTGACGACTATGCCGCGCTCGCACCCCCAGTACGCCATGCCTCCCAGAATCTCCTGGACCGCCGCGTTCCCAACGTCCTGACTGTATCGTTTGGCCTGCACTGCGACCCTGCGGCCCGAGCCGTCCACGATAATCAGGTCCGCCCCCTGATCGGTCGTCGTGGGGGTTTCGTCCACCGAGAAGCCAATGGTCGCGAAGAGGACATTGAGAAATCGCTCGAAGCTCAGCCCAGTGAAGAGCCTAAGTTGGTCGACGTTGAGCTTATGCGGGCTCGCTGGGGAACCCTGAGAGCCGCCAGGCATGCGCAGGTACCATGCCGCCGTCGCGCCGCACCGGTCGCATTCGACCGTTGAGCCACAGATCGCGTCTGTCAGGAATACGTGTTCACACTGCCCGCACCTGGCGAGGCCGGGCTCGGTCTCGTCCTGGCAGGTTCCGTCCCCTTTCTCGGCCGCCGGTCCCCCGTCGGGTCTGTCCAAGTGCGTCGATCGCCAAATGGACTCTGGGACGTTGTCCTGTCGCACCGGCGCCCTGGGCTCAATTTCGACGGCCTTGTACTTGATATCCGGGCTTAGGCGCTGGCTCTCGCGGTCGAATTCCGCGTGGAACCTAAGATTCGATAAGATGTCCTCCCGGCTGTCTCCGGGTCCGCTAACAACGACGGTCCCAATGCCCGCGAAATCCTCAGAACCGCTCGCGACCTGGCGCGCAACTAAGAACTGGCGAGATCCTGTGTTCCACTCAATGCAAAGATCCCCAAACCACTCTTCGCGGCGCTCCCTCCAGTCCGGCTCTTCGGGAGGCGGCGGAGGCGGGTCTGTCTCAACCACCTTGAATTTGATGTCTGGATCCAGATGATGCCTCTTCCTCCAAAACTTGGCTGCAGGTCCAAGAAGCTCGACGGCCCGCTCTTGGATCTCCTCGTTGCCGTCTCCAGGGTCCGCTGAAAAGCCCTGGCCGGTCTTTTGAAATTCCGGCGAACCGCTGGCGACCTGGCACGCAAGCTCAAACCAGCGCCGCGGAGAGACGGTGCCTGGCATGTAGTCTATGCCGAAAATATCCTCACACCGCTGGCCTCCCGACACACTTTCGCCCATTTGTTCAAATTATCGTCCCCGAAACCCGCCGCCGCAAGCAGGGCGATGGCGCGTATCCGCGCGGTGCGCGCGGGGGCCCGTTCGTCAAAGCCCCGAACGCCTCATATAGTCTTCGACGTGCTGCGCGATGAGACCGATAAGGCCGTTCCTGCAGTCCCTTAGAAACGCTTCGGCGGCGGTAGCCGAGGAATCAACCGGAAGCCCTTCTTTGTCGACGATGGCCCCATCCTTGATGGCGTACTCAACCCAGTCGTAGTAAGTGCGGTCGTCGAAATGATCCAGCGCCGGATTCCGGGGATGCTTGTGCGGATTGACGTGCCCGGCGATCTTCAGTTCCACGCCTTCCGGGCAGGTGGCTACGATGCGCTCAACCACCTTTGCTGCATCACGCTCGGCCGCAACAATGTCAGGACGGGTCTCCTCAACAACCCTCGCAAAGTGCTGGAGGGCATCCCGTATTTGCTTGTCCATCCTACGCACGATTCTCCCACATTTGAGCGCAGGTGAAAACAGTGGCAGGCTGCCTTCCAATTTTCTTGCCAGGAAGCACGGGACGGGCTCGGCGACAACCGCGAGCGCCGGGCTACTGACCCACACTGCACCACTCTGGTGGAGGGCGCGTAACATGGGAACATGCCGACACGAACGAAGACGGCGCCCGCTCCCAAGGCCAAGACCGTGCGCCAGAGCGTCACCATCCCCGCTTCGCTGGCCGCTACCGTGCGTCGCGTGGCGAAACAGCGTCACCTCACCATGAGCCGTGCGCTGCTTTCCCTGGCCTAACGTGGCGCCCGCGCCGAACTCGATGCCAAGCGGAATCTGACGGCCGCTTACAAGCGGTTCATCGACGAGCAGGAGCCCGCCCGCAAGAATGAGGCCGGGAAGGATCTCGTTCGCGCGGTCTTTGGGAAGGACGCGATTGCCGAAGATACGGTTTTCTGACCTCCCTCGTGGCCTCTGGCAGCATCTGCCTGATCGGGTCCAGCAGCGCAAGATCAAGCTCGCCGATCTCAAGACGGCTGCAAGAGTGGGTCAAGTCCGAACCCTCCGCGCCAGACGGCGACTGGTACAAGGACTTCGATTCTTTCAATCTGCGCGGCTCGAACCAATATCCGAAAACGATCCTCACGAATGGCATGACGGCGTTCGGGAAACGAATCGTGTAGGCGGAAAAAGCGGTGAAAGGCCTCGTGTTTTCCAAGAGCCGTGACAGGCCACCTGTTTTCCATCCTGAGAAAGCTGGAAGAGACCGCCGGCAATGTCACCAGAACCGCCGAGTTACTGGGCCTGGAACGAAGCAATCGTTACCGAAAAATGAAAGCCCTCGGCATCGGCCCGAAAGAATAACCCACGCCGCCATCCCCCTTGCTATTACCGCGGCGAATCGTCGCCTGGTGAGAACATGGCGCCCGGGTTCATCGCCTCCGACTCAAATCGAAGCCGGCAGACGGTTCGCTCCGTCCCCGTGCGGCGGCGAGGGAGCGCAGGAGGTATAGTGATAACAGATTGCGCGCAAGCATCATTCTCGCGGTTTCGGGCGGGCTCGCCGCGCAGGCGTTTGCGGCGGCGCCTACAGTAGTGATTGCGGACGTGGATGGGGTGGTGCATCCCATCACGACCGAGATCGTGGCCGGCGCCATCGCGCAGGCCCGGCGGGAAAACGCCGAACTGCTCGTCATTCGCCTCAACACGCCGGGCGGATTGATGGACGCCATGCGCGAGACGATTCAGGAGATCGTCTCTTCGCCGGTCCCGGTGGCGACCTTCGTGGCGCCCAGCGGCGGCCGCGCCGCGTCGGCGGGTTTTTTCATTCTCGAATCGGGCGACGTGGCGGCCATGGCGCCTGGCACCAACACCGGCGCGGCACATCCAGTGCTGATGGCCGGTGAGATGGACGCGCTGATGAAAGAGAAGGTGGAGAACGACGCAGCCGCCTACATGCGCAGCATCACGACCAAGCGCGGGCGCAATAGCGCGCTGGCGGAGACCGCGGTACGCGAGAGCAAGTCGTTCACCGAAAAAGAAGCGCTCGACAACCACTTGATCGACTTGGTCGCCGCGAATACACCCGCGCTCCTGGCGGCGCTCGATGGCCGCACGGTAACGCGCTTCGACGGACGCACCGAGACGCTCGTCTTGCGCGGCGCGACCGTCGAGGTCTACCAGAAGACCTGGCGGCAGCGCATCATTTCCGCCATTGCCGATCCCAACATCGCGCTGGTTCTGCTGGTGATTGGAGCGCTGGCGATTTACGTGGAGTTTTCTTCGCCCGGGCTGATCGCGCCCGGCGTCATCGGCGCCATCCTGGTGCTGCTCGGACTTTCGGCGATCTCGGTGCTGCCCATCAACTGGCTGGGTGCTGCGCTGCTCCTGGTGTCTTTTACGCTGTTCGCGCTGGAGGCCAAGTTTGCCGCGCACGGCGTGCTGGCGGTGGGTGGCACGGTATCGATGGTGCTGGGTGCGGTGATGCTGATCGATAGCCCGCTGCCCGAGCTGCGTATCCATTGGACTACCGCCATCGGCCTGGCGCTGCCGTTTTCCCTCATCACGGCCGCCCTGGTGTCGCTCGCCGTGCGCGCACGGCGCAATAAAGTGGTGACCGGAGCGCAAGGCATCATCGGCGAAATTGGCTCCGCTGTGACCGGCCTGACGCCGGCCGGCACGGTATTCGTCCACGGAGAATACTGGAATGCGGTGGCGCGGGAGAACGTACCCGCCGGAGCGCAGGTGCGTGTGACGGCGATCCGGCAGTTGACACTGACCGTCGAGCCGGCCGCGAATGAGACTGGAGGCTGAACATGGACGTGATGACGATTGCGATTATCCTGATTCTGCTGTACTTGCTGAGCGCTATCAAGATTCTGCGCGAGTACGAACGCGGCGTGATCTTCCGCCTGGGCCGCCTGCTGCCGCAGCCCAAAGGCCCCGGCATCGTCCTCGTATTTGCGCCGATCGACCGCATGGTTCGCGTTTCCCTGCGCATCGATACGCTGGAGGTGCCCGCGCAGGACGTGGTGACGCGCGACAACGTCACGGTGAAGGTCAACGCGGTGGTGTATTTTCGCGTGCTGGAACCGCGCTTGGCTGTGGTCGAAGTCTCCAATTTCCTGTACGCCACCTCACAATTGGCGCAAACCACGCTGCGCAGCGTGCTGGGGGAAGTGGAACTGGACGAACTGCTGAGCCAGCGCGAGAAGCTGAACGTGCGTCTGCAATCCATCCTGGACCAGCACACCTCCACCTGGGGCGTGAAGGTTACCATGGTGGAAGTCAAACAAGTGGACTTGGCGGAGCAGATGATCCGCGCCATCGCGCGGCAGGCGGAGGCCGAGCGCGAGCGGCGCGCCAAAGTCATCCACGCGGATGGCGAGTACACGGCGTCCACCAAGCTGGCCATGGCGGCGGAAGTGCTGCAGCACCAGCCGGCAGCCATCACGTTGCGCTACCTGCAAACGCTGGTGGAGATTGGCACGGAAAAGAACACGACTATCGTGTTCCCCCTGCCGGTGGATATACTGGCATCTTTGGGGCACGCGCTGGATCGGGTGGGAACGCCGCCGCAGGCCGGGGCAGCAAGCGATTCCACTCCGGCGTAGTGGACGCGATGGCTATGATAGGGCCGGCGCCGGTCCGGTTCGATTTTGATTGCGAAAAGACGGGTACGGTGTAAATGAGGCGAGACGGAGAAACGGGCGAGTTTGAATTGGTGCTGGGCAACGCGCAGCTTCTGAGCGGATTGTTCATCGTGGTTTTGCTGTTCGCGGTGTTCTTCGCGCTTGGGTATGTGGTGGGCCAGAATTCTCCGCGTTCCGCCAAGTTGCCGGACACGGCGGCAACGGGATCGAGCGACCGGCCGCAGCCGGCGCCCGCGCCGGAGCCGGCACAGCCACCGGCCGCAGGAGTGGAAACACCGCCGTCGCAGACGCCGGCCGATACCAACGCCGCCGGCCAGGAGTCGCCGAACGCTACGGCAGCCACGCCAACCGAAGGCACCCCGGCGCCAGCCGCGGCCGAATCCGAAGAGGGCGCGCAGGTCTCGTATTGGCAGGTGATGGCGCTCAAGGAAGCCGATGCGGAGGTGGTGGTTCGCAGCCTCAAGGACAAGGGATTTCCGGCCCTGGTGGCCCCAGGGCGAAACAACCTGACGCGCGTGCTGGTGGGCCCGTACACCGACATGGCGGCGATGAGCAAGGCGAAGACCGAGCTCGAGAACGCCGGATTCCATCCCATCAAGAAATAGCGCCATTCGATCGACCAGCCGTCCGCATGAGTTCGGAATCCAGCAACCGCCTCTCCGATGAGCGCCGAGCCGGCGCGCATCTCGAACCCGTGCCGGAACTGGTGCGGATCGGCGCGGCGCGGCCGCGGCTGCCGGAGTGGGCGCGCCGGCCGCGCACGCATCATGAATCGCTGCACACGCTCAAGCGCGGGCTGCGGCAGCGGAATCTCAATACCGTGTGCGAATCGGCGCGCTGCCCCAATATCCACGAATGCTTCCACCGGGCGGCCGCCACCTTCATGATCCTCGGCAACCGCTGCACACGCGGTTGCGGCTTCTGCTCGGTCGCCAAGCTCAATCCGCACCGGCACGACACGCAGCTCGACCCGGCCGAGCCCGCTAGCGTGGCTCGCATGGCCGCTGAGATGGGCCTGCGGTATGTGGTCATCACCAGCGTCAATCGCGACGACCTCGACGACGGCGGCTCTCATCATTTCGCCGAGACCGTGCGCGAGGTGCGGCGCGCGCTGCCGGAAGCACGTGTGGAAGTGCTGACACCGGATTTCTGCGGCGATTTCGACGCCGTGGCTCGCGTCCTCGATGCCGGCCCGCACGTGTTCAATCACAACATGGAAACCGTGCCGCGGCTGTATGCGCGCGTGCGGCCACAGGCGGATTACCGGCAATCGCTCGGCGTGCTGAGCTTCGCGCGCGCTCACGCGCCCGCCGTGCTGACCAAGTCCGGTTTCATGGTCGGGCTAGGCGAGACCGCCGGCGAAGTCCACGCGCTGCTCGCCGACCTGCGGCAAGCCGGCGCCGATGTGGCCACCATCGGCCAATACCTGCAACCCACGCGCCGTAATCTGCCGGTGGCCAAATACGTCCCGCTCGAGCAATTTGAAAACTACCGCGCGCATGGCATGGCACTCGGCTTCAAAATGGTCTTCAGCGGCCCACTGGTGCGCAGTTCCTACATGGCGGACGCGGTGAGCGAACAGGCGCGGCGCGGCCCGTGTTGAACTGGCTGCTGGCCCTGGCTTCGGCGGGAATGTTGGTGCTGGCCTTCCCCGGCTTCGATTACGCCTGGTTGGCGCCGGTGTCGCTCGTCCCGCTGCTAGTGGCCGTGGCGCGCGAGCCCGGGCCGTGGCGGCGCTTCCTGTTCGGTTGGGCTGCGGGCATCGTCTACTGGTTCGGCGCCTGCCACTGGATTCAATTCACGCTGGCCGTTCACGGCGGAATGGGCCAGACCACCGGCTGGGCCGTGTTCACTTTGTTCGCTCTCACCAAGGGCCTGCACATGGCGGTATTCGCGCTGCTGGCTGGGATGCTGGTTGGCCGCTGGTGGGCCACGCCCGCAGTGGCCGTACTGTGGGTCGCGGTGGAAGCCACGCACGGGTTTTTGGGCTTCGCCTGGCTGGCGCTGGGCAACGCCGGCATCAACATGAGCCTGCCCATGCGCCTGGCGCCATGCACCGGTGTTTACGGCATTTCCTTCGTATTCGCTTTGATGGCGGCGGCGCTGGCGCTGCGGCTGATGGGCCGGCCGCGGCGGGAGCTGGCGTGGCTGGCCGTGCTGCTCGTCCTGCTGGCGCTGCCACCGTTGCCGGACGTCGAGCGCGGCAGCGAAAGCGCATTGCTGGTGCAGCCCAACCTCTCCGAAGAAGAGGACTGGACACCCGAGCAAGTAGACCACGCGCGGCGCGTGATGGCCGAAGATACCGCACGCGCCGTGGCAATCCAAAGCGCGCATCCGCCCTCCATCGCGGTATGGCCGGAGGCGCCTGCGCCGTTCTATTACGATGAAGATCCGGCTTTTCGCGCCGCGGTCGCCGATCTGGCGCGTTCCACCCACGCCTATCTGCTGATGGGAACGGTGGCGAACACGCCCGATGGCGCGCCGCTCAATTCGGCCACGCTGGTCTCGCCCGAAGGTTTTCGCGTCAGCCGCTACGACAAGGTGAACCTGGTACCGTTCGGCGAGTTCGTCCCCTGGCCGCTCGGGGCGTTGACGGAAAAAATATCCAAGCAAGCCGGCGATTTCGCCGCCGGTCGCAGCCTGGTGGTTTCGCCGGTGGGCGACCGCAAGATCGGCACGTTCATCTGCTACGAATCGGTGTTTCCGAATTACGTGCGCCGCTTCGCGGCCAGCGGCGCGCAAGCGCTGTTCACCATCTCCAACGACGGATGGTTCGGCAGGACCGCCGCGCGCTGGCAGCATTTGCAAATCGTACGCATGCGCGCCGCCGAAAACCGCCGCTGGATTCTGCGCGCCGCCAACGACGGCATCACCGCCTCCATCGATCCCGCCGGCCGTGTGCGATCCGCGCTGCCGTTATTCACCGAGGCGACCTCCGCCGTCCGTTTCAACTACGAAACCGCGCAGACGTTCTACACCCGCCACGGCGACTGGTTCCCGGTCCTGTGCGGGCTGCTGACCGTCGCGTGTTTGGCGACTGAGAAGTTCGTGCGCGGCTGAGCGCGACGGCCAATCGCATACATTGTCTGATCGAGTGGCGTACACGAAATGTACTGAACGATCGCAACCCTGAGGCCCAAGCAGTCGCAAGCCATTGAAACATTGAGGCTATCCCAGTGGGCATCACCATGCAATTCCAGTTTGCATGGCAACGTCGTACGCACGGTTGAAGATTCTGCTGGTTCTCCCCGCCGGCGAGAAGGTTCGTGTCACGCCCGAGCGGCCGGAAGTGCCGAACCGGGCGATGCTGCGATTCAGCGTCCTCCCACTTACGATCGTGGCGGCCTTAACACCGCGCCAGCATGAAGTCCGGATCGTAGATGAGAATGTCGAGCCGCTCGATTTCGCAAGTGATGTAGACCTGGTCGGAATCACGTTCATGACGGCGCTGGCGCCAAGGGCCTACGAAATCGCCAGCCGGTTTCGGGCCAGAGGGAAGTTCGTGGTGGGAGGTGGATTCCATCCGACCCTTTGTCCCGAGGAAGCCGCCGAGCATTTCGATGCCGTGGTCGTGGGAGATGCTGAAGGCGCCTGGGAACGTCTGCTGCGGGACGTCGAAGTGGGTCGGCCGCGCAAAGTGTACTTCGGTGACGTCTGCCCGCAGGGGATAGTCCACACGCCGATCCCCCGCCGCGATCTGCTCGCGCCAGTCGCCAAGCACTACGTTACGATCCATGCCGTTCAAACCGGGCGCGGCTGTCAGCACGCTTGCCGGTATTGCTCGGTCACCGCCTTTCACCGACAAAGCTACCGGCAGCGGCCAATTGCGGACGTCATCGCGGAGCTGCGCGCCGTGCCGCGCGACTTCATCTTCGTTGACGACAACATTAACCGCTCCCCGGAGTACGCCCGCGAGTTGTTTAGGGCACTGGTTCCGTTACGTAAGCGCTGGGTAGGTCAATGCTCCATCGAGATTGCGGATGATCCGGAGCTCCTCCAGTTGGCGCACGCGGCGGGATGTCGTGGCTTGTTCATCGGCGTTGAGACCGTGAACCAGGACAACCTCGCGTGCGTGGGAAAGCAGTTCAACGACAGTGACCGCTACCGTGAACGCTTGAGGGGAATACGGCGCCAGGGAATCGGCCTGGTGGCAGGCATGATCGTCGGGCTCGACCAAGACGGGCCGGACGTGTTCGAAAACTGCCTGCGATTTCTCCAGCGGCGCAGGATCGACGCGCTGCAACTGAACATCCTCACGCCGCTTCCGGGAACGCCGCTATTCCAAGATATGCAGCGCGCTGGGCACATCACGGACAACCAGTGGGATCACTACGACTTCCGCCACGTCGTGTTCCAGCCCCGCCAAATCGGGGCAGCCCAACTCCAGGAAGGCGCGGACTGGCTCTATGCGCAGTTCTATCGGCTGGAGAGAGTTCTGATCAGGTTCATACGAACCCTATGGACCTGCGGATGGCTCCCAGCGTTGTTGGGCCTTAGGCTGAACTTGACTTATCGGTACGACAACCGCCGCGAGAACATCAAAGGGCGCAATCCGGCACGGGGCTAAGCGGACGCACTTCCTCGCCCTCCCCGCCAGCATCGTCGGTGCCCCCTACCGCTCTCCCCCGCCCCCGGTCGCGGGCTTCTGTTCTTCGTCGCCTTGGCGTTCGAGTTCCTCGTTGAGGATGATGGCTTCGGCCAAGTCCTTCATGGGGCGGCGCAGACGGCGGCTTTGTTCGCGCAGACGCATGTAGGCGTCTTCCTCGGTGAGCTGATGCTTGCGCTGGAGAATGCCCTTGGCGCGCTCCACCAGCTTGCGGGTTTCCAGCTCCCGCCGCATTTCCAGGGTCTGCTCCAGCAGGCGGGCGTTCTCCTCTTGCAGAAAGGACTTGGCGATGGCGACGCCGAGCTGTTCGCCGATGAACACCAGCGTTCCGATTTCGTCGTGGGTGTGCTCGTGCGCCTCGCGGTGGTGAACGTTGATCACACCCACCAGGTCGCCCGCGCTCGCCAGCGGCACCGAGAGCAGCGCTTCGTAGGTGTCCTCGACCAGGCCCTGGAACAGCTTGAACCGGCCGTCTTGGGTGGCGTTGGAGGAAAGAGCGACCACCGACTTGTGCTCGGCGACCCATCCGGTGACTCCCTCGCCCACGTGCATGCGCAAATTGCCCAGCGCCGCGGCGTGCGGCACCTGGGAAGCCCGCAACACAACTTCGTTGGTCGCGGGATCGATCAGATATACCAGGCAGGCGTCGCAGGCGGTGGCCTGCACGGCGAGCCCGACTACTTCGCCCAGCATCTCGTCCAGCGTCAGCTTCGAGCTGACGATCCTGCTCACCTGATGCAACACCGGGACCAGGGAGGGGGACGGTTTGGCAGGCTTCTTCGTGGCCATACTTCAAGCTATCGATGTTGGAAAGCGCCATGCAATCGGAATTTTCTATTGCCGGGATCAATCTTTCTTCCTGAGATTTCTCCGGCGCCGCAAACGGCGCTGAACCGCCAGGAAAGTGGGCAAGCTGAAGCATGCCCCACCCGGGGCGGCGGCTGCTATGCTGATGGGTGCTTATGGAACTCGAAACCGTGCCGCTCGAGATCCCCGAGGGCGTGAATCTGATCCTCGGGCAAACTCACTTCATCAAGACCGTCGAAGACGTGTACGAAGCCATTGTCACTGCCGTGCCGCAGATGAAATTCGGGATCGCCTTCAACGAGGCGTCCGGCCCCTGCCTGACGCGTGCCGACGGCAACGACGACGAGCTCAAGCAGCTCGCCATACGCAACGCTTCCGCGGTCGCGGCGGGCCACATCTTCGTCGTGGTGATGCGCGAAGGGTACCCCATCAACGTGCTGGGGCGTATCAAGGACGTGCCGGAAGTCTGCAATATCTACTGCGCCACCGCCAATCCGGTGGAAGTGATTGTGGCGCAGAGCGAACTGGGGCGCGGCGTGATGGGCGTCATCGACGGCTCCAGCCCCAAGGGCGTCGAGACCGCCGAGGATGCCGAACGCCGGCGCGCGTTCCTGCGCACGATCGGCTACAAACGGTAGCACGTGGTGGAGCAGGCGCTACCGCCTGCCATGCACCGCTTCCGTTTGAATTGGCAGGCGAGAGCGCCTGCCCCACTTTAGAACGTAACCCGCGTCTGGAACTCGATGCGGCGGTTGTTGGCGGTCGATCCGGCCATGCCGCCGCCACCGGGGAACCCACCGCCGAATCCGGTATTCACGCTGGTGGGCTCCAGGAAGTAGGGCGAGGTGATGACGCCCTGATATCCGCCGGGATTGAAGTGGTTCAGAATGTTGGTGAAGTTCACGCCCAGCGTAAGGTTGAAGCGGCGCGTGGTAGTGTCGCCGAACATACCGCCGCGGCCACTGCGGCCAGCACCTCCACCACCACCCCTCATACCACCCGGCCCACCGCCGCCGGGAGGAGGCCCGCCGCCAGGGCCACCCGGACCGCCGGGCCCGCCCCAGCCGCCGCCATTGCCCTGCGTCTGGTTCGCACGCTCCGGTCCGAAACCGAACACGCGGTAGATCCGCATATTGATCGAGATCAGGCCCGGCATCGTGAGGTAGTTCCGCGGAACCAGATTGGCCGGGTTCGCCACGTTGTAGGAAGTCGTGAAGTCGCCCACCGGCGAGCAGACCACGTCGCCGGAGAGTACCACACCCGAGGCGCCGGCGCACCCGGCGCTGGGGGCGAAAGCCGCGCGTGCGTTGGTGAACGTGGTGCCGTATAGATCCGTCCCCGCTAGCACATCGTATGGCTGGCCCGAGCGCACCGCGATGAACGGGGCCACGCGAATGTTCTTCGGCCCAGTTATCGATCCAACCATCATGAAATTGTTCCGCCGGTCGAGATTGGAGCGGCCGTAGTCGAGCGCGAAGTCGTAGGGGTCGGTCGGCGTCGAGGGCAGATCGTTGGCATAGGTCCGCGAGTAATTCCCGAACAGCGAGACCCGCCGGCTGAAGCGCGTGTTGAAGTTGAACATCAACATCTTCTGCCGCAGATACGAGCCGGATTCGTACTCGAAGATGTTGCCCGCGGTGTATCCATACGGGAACACGCCGTTCGACGCGCTGAGCGGCTGCAGCGGGTTATAAGTGCCCGGCTCCGGCGAGTTGATCGGCACGGTTTGCGCCAGGTGCTCGGAGCGATTATAGGTGTAATACATCGCGGCAGTGGTGTTACGCGGCAATTGCCGCTCCACACCGATGGCCATCTGCATGCTGTAATCGGCGCGCAGCTTGGGGTCCACCACGTACGTCGCGTTCTCTCCCGCACTCAAGCTGGAAATCGGCGGAACATTACCCGTGTAAAACGCCGGGTTGTAGACCGTGTATTGAAGCTGGTTCACGCCGTTGTAGAGGTACGCGTTTTCGAAATCGCCCAACCCGACGCGGTCGTAAAACATCCCCGCTCCGCCGCGAATCACGGTCTTCGGCGTCGTCTTCTGGGTCGCGGCGGGCGCCCAGGCGAATCCGAGACGCGGCGCCACGTCGGAATGGTCGCTTTCGAGTGTCTGCACTTCATAACGCAGTCCAAGGCTCAGCGTGAAGTTGGGCTTGACCTTCCAATCGTCCTGGATGAATGGTGCGCCATCGTAGCGTGTCTCGCTCACCTTGGCGACGCCAGTGCGAATCGTATATCGCGATGGGCCGCCTCCCAGCGTCTGCATCTCAGCCGCGGCTGTCCCGGCTTGCTGGAGCATCAGGAAGCGGGTATACTGCTCGATCGACGTCAGGTTCTCGGTGACCGGATTTCCATCCGCATCGGTCTCGATCTGGTTGCCAGCCGTCAGCACCGGTGCCAGGCCACCCAGGAAGCTGAACGATCCGTTAAACCCGCCGGGGGAATTATCCAGGTCGCTGTCGCGCCGCACGCGCCCACCGACCTTGATGGTATGCGTGCCATGCGAGATCAACGTGAAGTTCGTCAGTTCGAGGTGGTGGCCGGTGTCGGTCGAATCCCCCACCCCGTTGCCGCCGGTGACAAACGCACCCGCCACGTTAATCGACGGAAATTCGTTGCCATTCGACGCGTTGAAGTTGCGATAGTATTGAAACCGCGTTTCGTTGACCACGTGCGCGCCGAGAACCGAATCCTCCGTGATCATCAGGTTCTGCGCATTACTGCTGGTATTGTATGCTAAGTCGTTCGTGTAAGGAGGCGGCAGATTCGTGCCGCCCAAGCCGGCGTTATCCCTTGAGTTGAACCGTTCCTCGAACCGCACGGTCAACGTGTTGCTCTTGCTCAACTGATAGTCGATGCGGGGCGACAGCGTGGTATAAGCCACGGGCACCACCACCGAGGTTCCAACGGCGACGGGCTCCAGGGTCGTCGGGTCCACATAAGTGGCGTGCGTGATCGAGTTGTCCGTGATATCGCGCCGGTTGAAATCCATGAAGAACGAAGTTTTCTTGTTCAGGCTGCCGCCGAGATTGGCGACGATCATGCGGTTCGAGTAATCCGGCTTGTTCGCGGCCAGCGGGTTGCGCGAGTCGAACTCGGCGTTGGAATCGTGCAGTTGCACCTCTCCATGCAGCTTGTCGGTGCCCGGCTTGGTGAGGATCTCGATGCGGCCGAAACCCAGCCGGTCGAATTCCGCCGAAAACGGATTCTGATTGACGCGAATCTCGCGAATCGTGTCCTTGGGCGGGAGTTGGCCGCCGCTGAAGCCATCGATGTAAATCTGCCCGCCGTTGGGACCTGCGCCCGGCCCGGCCAGCGCCTGCAGCGCGTCCGAT
>Ga0074045_10003540_pt1 | contig 14049 bp, 8 predicted proteins | sample BogForMeECP23OM2_FD_94442 | JGI IMG/M metagenome (GOLD analysis project Ga0074045, IMG submission 94442) | Bog forest soil microbial communities from Calvert Island, British Columbia, Canada - Bog Forest MetaG ECP23OM2 | ecosystem: Environmental > Terrestrial > Soil > Wetlands ... | reverse complement strand
TGAAGCCAGTTAAGACCTGGCACCAGACCTCCACATAGTGACGGAATGAAATGGTAACCACACGCGAACAAAGGATTTTGCTCAGCAGGATGCGGAAGTTACGTTAAGGGCGTTCCTCTAAGTCCCCGTGAAAATCGTTGCTCCAAACACCGCGTCATCGACACGCCTGTGCTCCGCAATAACCTCTGCAGGTCCCAACCTGCATGACTCGTGGTGCAGATCCAGCCTTTTCCTGCGTTGGCCAAAGAACTCTGTTCAGCGTTCTCGCTTTGTGCGAAGCTGATCTCCCATATTGCAACTTCTATGCGTTTGGCAGCGTTACTTCCGCCCCGGCCTTATGGTCCTCTGGGAACTGCTGCGGGATGGATTGCAGTTCCTGAGCGTCGCCGCCCGTTCCCGAACGGCCCAAGCAGCGGAAGTCTTGTTCTTACGTAAGCAACTGACTTATTACCGGGATCACCAGGTCCGGCATCGCCGACTGAGCGATGCGGCACGATTGTCGTTGGTCCTCTGCTCCCGGCTTTTCGACTGGAAAAAAGCGCTCATGGTGGTTACCCCGGGGACCTTTGTGCGCTGGCATCGCAAGGGTTTCAAGCTGTATTGGCGCTGGAAGTCACGCGGCGGCCGACCAGCGCTTCCCAAGGACATACGCCAGATCATCGCTCGCATGGTGAGGGAGAACATAACCTGGGGAGAGGAGCGCGTTGCTGACGAACTTTCCCTAAAGCTCGGCATTCTTGTTTCACCGCGGACGGTTCGCAAATACTGGCCCCTGCAGCCGGGTGGGATCCGGCAGAGACGAACCTGCTCGCAGCACTGGCGAACGTTCGTCAAGAATCATGCCGAAGGGATTGTCGCCTGCGATTTTCTGGTTGCCCTGACTGTCCGGTTCAGGTGTTGTTCGTCTTTCTCGTCATGGAAGTCGGCAGCCGCCGCATTCTCCACTACAACGTGACCGCGCATCCCACCGCCGACTGGACGCTGCAGCAGTTCCGGGAAGCCATTCCCAGTGACCATGGTTATCAGTTCCTGATCCACGACCGCGATTCGATCTTCTCGCGGGAGGTGGACCAGCATACCTCACGGGAAGGGCGGACGCCGGATACGCCCGTGTCACGACCAATCGCAAATCTCCGCTCATTTCGTTGGCAACCTCATTGCCAATCCCTATATCAGACACCAATGGCTGCCTGACTTTTCAGACTCGGGCTCACTGCGGTATGCGGTCAACCTCTGCAAAAACCTGGAATGAAATCATCCGGTGTTTGGGTTCTTGGTTGCAGCGTGCGTTTCGCGGATCCGATCGTTTCACTGCCACCATATCAATTCGCCAGAGACACCTTTGGTCGCCGGATCTCGACCTTTGGAAGGCAGGGGAAGTGAGTATCTGCTAACGTGCCCGACGCTTCCCCTTGATCAGCACGTCCACTTCATCTGGCCGTGCATTCCAGAAATCCAGGCGGATGCGGCCGTCTGGCAACTGTGTGACCGTCGCCGGAATTGAGCTGGCCGTCAGGTACCATCCCTCCGGCAGGACCACGGCGTTGCGCGGACGTCCCAGGCTCCGATCGAACACCAATTCGTCTCCTTCCAATCGGTAGCTAGCAGGCGCCGTGTACGTCTCTGAAATTCGCAGGCGGACGTTCTGCCCCGTTTTAACTGGAGAGAAGGGAATCACCACTACCTGTGTCGCCGCGTCAACCGGCTCTCCCGCGTCGATTTTTGCGGACGCCAGCTCTGCGCCGGTCATCGTTCTTGTGGCGAGTTTTTCACCCGTGTCGAGCACGTAGGCCGACGGATCCGATACTTTGCTGCCAGTGCGGACGACGTTGAAGTATTTGTCAGCTCCTGGGCGCGACTCTGTGTAATCGTGATACAGGCGGAATGCATGCGTTTCCGGCTGCTGAAGGAAGTAAACAATCTCGCGGTCCTCATGGGCACGTTCCGAAAGACGCTCCTGCTCGGTCGCTCCCTCAAACGGTGACTCCCCGCTCTTCGCCGTACCCGGATTCCGCGGCACTGCCGCGGCACCGGTCTGTGCACCCCACTTGCCCTTCACGACCAGGGGAGCCTCCACCCCACTTCCATTCATGAAGCTGATGGCAATCCGTCCGTCTGGTTCGGTCAGAACCTGCGACGGCACGTTGCACCCCACGAGTTCATAGCGCGAGGGCAGCACCACGCTGTTCCTCGGAACGCCCAGCGGCCGGTTGAAGACGATCAGGTCGCCCTCGCGGTAGTAACTCTTGGCATCCCTGCACGTTTTCAGTATTAGCAGCCGCGCCTGTCCTTCGGGCGGCACCGGACGCGCCAGGTACATCTTGATGTAATTCTCCGAAGCGTCTGCGCCCTTCATCAGCAGGTCCTTCACCGCCTGCTCCCCACTGACGACTTCAAACCGCAGTGGCTGTCCAGTCATCAAGTCAACCACCGACTCGCCGCTGGCCACACTGCCCTTGCGGATCGGATTGAAGTAATACTTCGCCCCGGCGGTGGTGGCTGTCACCTCATAGCGGATCGCGAAACTTGCGCTCTCCGGGGATAGCAGCTCGCAGCGGGTATACTCGTCCGTTTCTGTTTGCAGGGCCGCAGCCGCCACCTGCCCGACTGCCGTTCCCGCTGAACACAACACAACCATCAGCCGCGCTATACCCTTGAGCACGCTCACTCTCCAATTCATCGCAAGCACTCTATCATCGGCTGCCCGCACAACCGAATCGTCAAACCAGAATCCGGCCCGTCTGGCGTTACCCGTCGCATCACATCTTGGCGTGGCATTATGCGCCTCACACAACGGGCGATCTGCTGTTTCCTTACGAGACTGGAAATATGGATGGCGGCGCTCTAGGGCAGGCAAGTTATTGCCGCGCGTTTCAGTCAATTCGCCGGCGCTAAAGTGCCGGACGGCGGCCTTTTGAAAACCCAACTTCTCTCCACAAGTTTGCGTGCATAGATCACTGACAAACTCGACGCAATGTAGAACCATAAGCACCAGAGCGGGTGCGGAGGAGGTTTCTGCTTCTGCCGGCTCGCAAAGAGAAGGCTTGTCATGTTGACTGGAATCCACATCTTGTTGACCTATCAATGCACGGGCGAGTGTGATCACTGCTTTCTGCACTGCGGGCCACATTGCTCGGGCACCTTCACCCTACACCAACTTCGCGAACTGCTGCACGAGATCAAGAAGATTCAGACGATCGACACGGTGTACTTCGAAGGCGGTGAGCCATTTTTGTTCTATGCCATTTTGCTGGCAGGACTGCGGATGGTGCGCGAGGCGGGTTTGCAATCCGGCATCGTAACCAATGGATACTGGGCCACATCGCCGGAAGATGCGAAACAATGGCTGCGTCCTATGCTCGACTTAGGCATTGCCGACTTCAGCGTAAGCGATGATGAATTCCACAGCTCCAAGGGCGACGAAAGCCCCGGAGCCATTGCATACCGGGCTGCAAAGAAGCTTGGCCTACCGTGCTCGAAGATTTGTATCGACCCTCCGACAGTCGTGCTTGTATCCGATTCCACTGCCAAGAAGGGCCAGCCCGTCGCGGGTGGCGGAGTTCTGTTCAAGGGTCGCGCCGCGGAAACGCTCACCGCTGGTCTTCCGGTGCGGCCGTGGCAGGAGTTGACCACATGTCCGCATGAAGAGCTGGCCAATCCTGAGCGGGTTCACGTGGATGCATACGGCAACATGCACGCGTGCCAGGGGATCAGCATCGGCAATATGTGGACGACGCCGCTCTCTGAACTGGTGCGCACCTATGACGCGACCAAGCATCCCATCGTCGGCCCGATTGTCGAGGGCGGCCCGGCGCGACTCGTCGAGCGGTTCGGAGTAGAAGTGGCCGACGCTTACGTTGACGAGTGCCATCTCTGCTACATGGCGAGAAAATCGTTATTGCCGGCTTTTCCGCAGCTTCTTGCCCCAGCGCAGGTTTACGGCTCATGAGGATCTCCATGCGCAAAACGGCTTTACCTCAGAACTCCTGAAAGGAGGAAAAGCAAATGGGAGGACCCCCTGTTCAAAAACCCGGCCCAAACCCTGGCCCACCCCAGGACCCCAAGCCGGAGTAGGGTATCACTGCCAACCCTTCAACGCTCGGAGGAGCGGGAAAGTGCGCGCTGCTCCTCCGCGCGTCAGTATCGCGGTTCCGGCATGACCTAAGGACCCCTGCATACGAGAATGTTTAATTGGCGTAAATTGTCGGCGTTATTTTCATCTCATGGGGTCCTTGAGTTTCATGTTATGCGGTCCAACGTAGCCTAAGCCCTTGATTCCGCGTTGTCCCCATTTTCATCTTATGGGTCCACTCACACCTCCTCCCCCTTTTCCTGCGGCTATCCTGTGGTTACCGAAAACTCGGTCCGATCTGAAAATACAGGCGTTCCGATCATTCGTAAGATTATGGTGGCTACCACGATGAGCTCTCTTTTGGTCGCCCTTTTCGTTCTGCTAGCCTCCAGCTTTCGAACCGTGCTGCCCTGCAGCCCAAGATCCCCGGCGCACGATGTGAGACGTAAATCTGTGCAAAAGCCTTTAGAAAGCAACCCTATTTTTTTACTTATCTTTTACCTGTCACTTCCGCACAAAAGGCAATAAAAGCAAAAACCCCAATGAACACACATTCGTTACCAAATATGAGAAAGTAGCTGTAAGTATTATATTTTACAGCCACCTAGGGGCCTGCACTCGCTGGCTACGAAGCAGAACGTCGGGAGTTCGAATCTCTCAGGACGCGCCATCGGGCAACAATTACTTGCCGTGATGGCGTTGCTCTTGCTTAAGGGCCATTTTCGTAGTTTTACCTGTCTTCAGGAAGCGGGGTCTCCAGCGTCATGGCTGGATTTAGGTGACTGCGATGACACAACGTACATCCATCAACAGGGCGACCCCACTCAATTCCATCCACCCCAACATGTCGGGTGTCGAGCGCCAGTTGCCAACGGACATGGCTTTTGGTTTCGTCACGCGTCCATCCGCGAATTTCGTTCACCAGACTCGAGCAGATCCCCGAGCTGCGTGAGCTTCGGGGAACGAGCTGGGACAGTTATTCGAGTCGCTCTTGGCGGCGGTCAGGCGCCGCCGCCTCCATAATCCATCTCTTTCACTTCGAGTTCCTTATCTAGGATGCACTTTGAAGACTATTTTCAGATTTTCCTAAGTTAGCATTCAAATCCAGCAGCACAGATTTTCAGCTCCAACCCCAACTCATCAGTAGTCTCCAAATTCTGGATCGGACTGACACCTATGTCCGACCAGAGAATTCCCACGAGACTCACGTCATTGTTCTCCTTGATAGCAATAACGGGCCCTCCGCTATCCCCAGTGGGAACCACGGTCTTCCACGTTACCTGGGTCTGGCATAGATAGGTTACGTTGGAACCTTGCACGTTTAAGTTTTTGCATGTCGCCGATACTTCCCCTTCGCTGCTACCGCTCTGGGATCCCACCCTCATTACTTTTGTCCCCCTGACGCTCTGGGCCCTTCCGACAATCCGAAAGGTATCTTCCCCGTTCCATTTGCTTGAACCCAAGGTCGGCCGGGCGATGAAGCCCATCGAGCCTCCGACCATATCGTCGAGCTTGATGAAAGCCGCGTCGCTGTAGCGGCAAACCCTTCGGGGCGGGCATTTATCGTTCTTGTCGCGCTCAAAGAACTTCGGGTTAAAGTTTCCGACCCCGACACGGTTCTTATCGCCGATCGCTGGCTGATAGAAAACCGAGTCTTGGGGAGCTCCCTCGTCCTCCAAACAGTGGGCTACGGTGACAAAACCTCTTACCTTCTGACGCATGGCAATAAAACCCAAGGTGCATTTGAGTGCCTCGCTTGATTCAGGTTGCCGGGACTTGATCTGCAAGCTTCCCACCAGCGGTCGGCAGCGATCCTTGAGGGTCTCGGTCTCACATTCTTTTGCGACTTTGTCCAATCGTTCCAGAGAAGAGTCCTGGCCTGAGAATGTTTTATTGGGCCTCACCGGCGCAACCTGCTCTATGTTGACTGCCTCGCGTGGAATGCCCGAACTAGCCAGCTCTGCCTCAACTGCGGATGCCATCGCCAGGGATTCAACGCCAACGTCCAAACGGTTCTTGGCATCATCGATGCCGACCTCCAATACCCCTTGGAGAGCGAGCACTCGCGGGCTCATGCGATCAAGCCACTCCTTGAGTTGTGAGAACGTGTACCTTCCCTCAAGCACTTCAAGCCGGTGCTGCGGCGGACGCTCAGTGCCAAACACGTCGGAGATCGCCTTATCCACTTGGGCAACGTCGCCCATCTCTATAGGAACCAGGTAAACGTAGATTGTGTCCTTTTCCTCATCGACAAAGATTCCGCCAAAGGCGGGGACCTTCTTGCCCACCTCTGCGAGGAGGTCATGGATGGTCGTTACCTTAGCTTCTAGGCCTTGCTGGTTCTGGCACTGAGCACGAGGCTGGGTCACTGGGGACATAAGGAAACCTAGCAGTGCTATCACGAGGGTGCTCCTTGCATGGCTCTTCGTCTCCGTAACTCTCGTTAGGTTCATAGTGACCTCCTTCTGGAAAAGGTTGTTGCGTTCACTGATACCTCCGCCTGTCGTAGTCGAGGGCGTCGCCTTCGTCTCGGAGGCAATAACTCAATGTTCAGCCCGCACGTCGAAGGTATTTTATCCAGAATTTCCCGTTTGAGTTCCCAATAGGGCCACACTATATACGCCGCTCGAAGGAGAGCCGCCTCAATGTCACGGAAAGAACTGCTTCGGGCCTACTTGCATGGAGCAACCGAGTAGGCCGGTAGGTGAGACCCTAACCAAGGTCGCGGTATAGCCATTATTGGTGTGAGTGGGCGCTTCCCAGGCGCCCGGAACGTGGATGAATTCTGGCGCAACCTGGCCGCCGGAGTCGATGCCATACGGCCGCCGAGACCCGAACATCACGCCAGCACTCGGCTTGGTCCCGACGTTCTCCGCCACCCCGGGTACGTGGGCTCCCGGTACTACCTGGGCGACGAAAAGCTCTTTGACGCCAGATCTTCGGGTTCACAGCCGCTGAGGCTTGTATTACGGACCCCCCAGCGCCGCATCTTCATGGAATGCGCGTGGGAGGCGCTGGAATCGGCAGGCTATTTCTCGAAGACGTCAGACTTGCGCATCGGGCTTTTCTCTGCGCCGCGCCGCCTCCGTCAACTTTTTGAATATTGTGCGACCCAACGGTCTCTTTAGTAATCCCTGTGACCCCCTACCCTTGATTGGCAGCTCTACGGGCGAGCTGGGCCCGCAGGGAAAACCATTGCAATTCGCAGCGGACGCCTTGCAGGGTGCGGTGTGATAAGAGCTGCAACCTAGCTCCAGCCTACTGCGACGATAGTTGGCGGCAGCCTGCCGTGATCAGGTGAACAGCTTTTTGTGCTGCTTCGGACGTCACAAACGGACCCATTCCTTTTGCGGTGAACGGGAAACGAGCATCGACGTCACCAAGATGTCCCACCACGTTCAGGGCTTGGTCGCATAGGCCGTGCTCAGCAAGAGATTTTGCTCGCTTCAATCGTAGCTCCACGTAAACTTGCCGAACATTGACAGCGCCTTCTTCCCGTGGAAAGAAATGGCTTGTGAGCTGTTCTTCAGCGCGGTCAAATTCCCCAGATTCCCCCAATAGATGAACCAAACGGAACACGAGAGACGCAGGAGCATTATGCAAATCTGGATATGCAGCAAGCGCTTCAGCACGCTCAGCTACCGCAAGTCCAGCTCTTTCCATGGCTTCGTCGAGCCCAAGATAGATATCCACGTTGTTAGGGTCATAGTGCATTCCTTCGCGGAATATCTCGATCGCCTGCGTGGGCGAGCCGCTGCCGCGCAACAGCGTGTAGCCGATATTCCGCTGCAGGGTTGGAATATCGGGCTTGATGCGCCGGGCTTGCTCCCACTCCGCCACAGCAGGGTCGTTCATGCCTGCAGAGAGGTAAAGCGATCCCAAGAGGAAATGTGCGGTTGCGTCTTGTGGATTGACGGAAAGCGCTTGTTCTAAGATCTGAAAGGAGTCAGGACGACTGGGAAAAACATATGTCGTTGGCATGCTGGAAGCGGCCTCAAAGTCGGCGTGCCCATTTTCACCTAGCTGATGGCGGCAATAGCCGCGGTAGTACGCAATCAAGGGGTAAGAGGCTGGAGGCAAAGTCCCAGGTTCACTCACAACCCGCGGCCCCGATGGATAGGTTCTTGCCAAGAGGCCGACCGCGTCGCGATAGAGTCCGAAGCGCATGTAGTCCGATGCAATCCCCAAAATACGTTCCGGATCCCCCGCCAGGTGGGCGAAGAGCGTCGAATCACTAGCGCCCAGCAGGACAGCCTCGTAGCGCAGGAAAGAACTGGTTGGATCTTGCCGTTGCCATATGACGAGCTGCCCTTTCGCATCATCTGTACGGTGAAGGTTTCGTAACAGCGCAACTTCCATGCCGCCGAGACGAATTGAATCCAGATGCTCGCGAGCAGCCTTTTCCATCAGGTGTAGAGATTTATCCAGATTTCCGCTTCGTGCTTCGTCGGCCGCCAGCGCGAACAATGCGGAAGCCTGAAATCGGCCGAACTGCTGAGAGGATTCCCAGAGTCTGCGTGCTTCGCTGGCCTCGCCCAAGGTGCTGAGGGCGAACGCCCGATAATACGCGGCTTCAGAATCGTTGCTCACCCGCGATAGGACTTTCGCAAGGTGTTCTGCCCCGGCTTGATATTGCTTAAGCACAACTTCAAGCCGGCCGGCTGCCTGGTTGAGGGCAAGGCTTTCTGGAAAAGACTGAAGACCTTTAAGATACGTGCCGTGTGCCGCAAGCAACTCCCCATTCCGTTCCTGATCGGTTCCGATCGCAACAGAGTCATCTGAACTGCGGTTTTCCTCCGCCGGGAAAACCTGCGTAGGTTGTTTTCCGGTTTTCACCTTGTCTTTGGCGATAAAGTCGTAAGCGCCTTCGGTGTGCCGCAAGAGCACTCTGCCAGCCTCATCACACACTTCGACGGTGTAGGATCGTTCTGGAGGCAATCCAGCGAATGTTCTCCTGAAGGTCTTGCGCGGAGAAAGAGAAACGAGGTCCGAGTCCACCATGCGTTGTTCATCTAATATCTTGATCGAGGCATTCGGGATTTCTCTCGTGACGTTGAGAACCGCGCCGAGTGTGATGGTGTGGGCGTCATTATCGTTACTGCTCTCGCGGGTCAGATTGAGAACGACATAAGGCGTTGCACGCGAGACGCCACCAAGATTGCGGATTGGAATCCAGGTTTCGGCAAAGGAGACTGCCTCCTGCGGCTCCAGGAATCCATATGTTTCCTGGTCCCTGAAAAGGCCGGCTTGAACCTCGACGTAAGCACTGTCATTGTCTGAGAGCGCACTGCGCCAGTCCAAACCATCTTGGTCTTTGCCCCACGACCAGATCTTCTTGGCCGGCAAATCAAGCGGGCTGGAGTAGTGAACGACGCCGGCCTGAGTTCGCGGATGATAGACGGCCATGTATGGCTCGCGACTGCCGTAGCTGAAGCGGGAAACCCAGCCTGAGGTTTGATTGCCAACGACGCTTAGGTCGACACCTGATGAATCCACCGGCCAGGTGTCGATATCGGCGAAACCGTGACCCGCTGTGAATTGCATTGGATACAGAATCTGGCTGTCGTCCCATACTTGAACCGCCGCGTTCGTCCACCAGTAAAAGCGGTGGCGCACATCGCTGCGGTTATACAGAGTTGTTCGTTGTTCCAATGAAGCCTGGCCGGGGCGTAGGGTAAGTTGCACGCGCCATTGCATGTCGTACACCCTGTCAATGTTGCCCACCCAAATGGAAGCGCTGCCGTCCGCCTCGCTTGTCATGGCCTGATCCACTGGAGAGACTGTCATCCAATTGTGTGACACGGGAAAGTTGAACTCGACCCCCAGTGCCGCCCACATCCCGCGATACGCGATGCGCGCAAACTTAATGCTTGGGTTGGCATAGAACATCGACGCGCCGTTGATCTTGTCGATGCATGTGTACACATGGCCGCCTAAGTCCGGAAGAACCGTGCACTTCAAATACTCATTCTCGAGGTTTAGTGTTCTCCATTTCCTCGGCTCGCGGCGATCGATCAAATTGTGTCGCAAGGTGTATGGGTAGTTGTAAAAACGAGTGGTGTTGAAGAAATCAAACGGAGAGTTGGGATCGGGAAAGCCCTCGACAGAAGTAGGGATCATCGTGGAATCTTCCCATATCCGCACTGGGGTTTTGGCAATGTCCTGTCCAGCACAGCAGAAACTTGCGGAGAAGAAATAAATCAAGTAACACATCCGACGACAAGCACGTCTAACTGCCATAATATTTGATTTTCTTCCAGGCCTGCATCATTCAGGAGGCATGCACGCCACCATCGATTATTCAAGTGGGGAATATCAGCCGTGCTGCCACGATGTTTCCGAACAAACGAGGTCCCTCACGACACCAGTTCCATTGTCCATTAGCACATCCTCACCCAAATTGGCAGAAAGCCCGTGCGATTCGACTTGATCGAAGCCGAGCCCTGGAGAAGTGTAGACCAGACGCTCGGCGACAAACTTGTCTGCATTTTTTGAACTTGCGACACTACCATCCGGCGCATCCCTCAACGTTTCACGGGTTGGATATGGTCACCGTAGAGCCATCCAACTTCGTGAGCGATGTGCTGAATTGTTCATTGTACGTGTGCGCACGGTTCCGCAGATAGCTCAGCGCGAACGCCTCGCCCAACTGGATCGAGGTATCGGTATCGCTGCGCCAATGGATCCCGGCATGGATGCCATGACCGAGGCTGATGTTGTGGGCCAGTTTGTGCAGTTCGCCGTTGACGGTGATGTGGCGGCTCACCCGTACGGGCCGTGTAGGTGGCGGTCGCCCTGCCGTCGCTGGACGGCATAATTAGTTTCAGAACGGGGAACGTGCTGTCGAAGAATTTTGCTCACTTGGCCCTGGATGGTACCCCCTTGGCCGGTTTTCATCAAATACACGATCGCAACGCTGGATGGTATGGAAGAGGTCATCGGTTCGAACCCGACCAGGTCCACCAACCTTTCCCACAATGAAATAAAGCACTTGACGAAACGACAAACCTAAAAGCTGCTCAGGAACTGTTGCAGAGCAGTGCGATATTGAGTTGGGGCGATGAGGGAGGACTCTTCGTGGCAGTAGCCACTTATTTCAAGGAAGTTTTTGGGAGGAAGTGCGGCGACATACACCTCCTGGCCCAATTGAAAGGGAATAACGGGATCCTGATTGGAGTGGACGATCAGAATGGGAGCGTGGATTTCCTTTATCCAGGCTTGCGTGTCGAACTGTCCTCGCACAAGAAGGCTGAGGCCGGGAAGAAACCAGAAAACCTTGTGGGCGACTCGAGAAGCAGAAGGAAACGCGGCCTCAAACACCACGCCGGCGACCTGGCGGCGGGCTGCCAAGTGAGTGGCAACGGCGGTGCCGAGCGATTGGCCGAAAGAAATGATGGCTTTGCGGTCGATACCTCTTGTGTTCACAAGATAATCGTAAGCTGTTTCGGCATCGCGGTAGAAGCCGGCTTCACCCGGTTTTCCTTCGCTCCGGCCATAACCGCGGTATTCCAAGGCGAACACGTTCGCGTGCGTGCTGCGAAGAAACTCATAGATGGGTGCGCGGTTGACGATGTTAGAGGCGTTACCGTGAAAGGCCAGAAAAGTGAATCTCGCATTGTTGTCAGAGATCCACCACGCGTGGAGCTTGATGCCGTCAGACGCTGTGAGCCAAACGTCTTCAACAGGCAGAGCGTGAGGATGCCAATTGCCTTCGAGTCGGCCGGGGTAGTTCGGAAAGAAGATCAGGCGCGATTCGAACATGCGGACAAGCGCTAAGACCAAGAGGTAGGCGACAAGGATTGTGAGAAGGAGGCTCAAGAGACGTCGGTGGAAGTGTTTCTTGCGGGCATTCGAGCCTTCCATTGGGGTGACGCGAGAATAGTTAGTGACGATCGGAAAGTCAATGTCCTAGCCACATCGAGGGTTCGAATTCGGGTTTCCGAAGCACCTGAAGCCGCGTGAGCTGTACTTTCAGCCCGTACCTGAGGAGTTTCAACCGCGAACCATGTGGAGTCTCTCGAACGCATTCACCAGCGCGTTCAAGGAATTGGAACCAATTGCTCAGTACAAAGCAACGGCGAAGTTGGCTGGTTTCGCAACATGTTGAGGAAGGACAAAAGTCTTGCCCGCCACCCTGGATTCGCCGAATATAAGGGTCGAACTGGCCTGCTTTTTCCAAGCGTGTTTCGTGTTGCGGCGAGGGCGGCATCGTCGTCGCGCTCGTAAGGCTTCCATCTACCGAGCAAATATGCTCGGTAGATGTTGTTAAATCGCCATTGCACTTAAAACCGCAGAGTCTTCGGCCAGTTGGCGAGTCGTCACCCAACAGGAGGTACATCGCTTACTTCCTGTTTGCCCGTGATCCGGGAGCTCCACGACTCGATTCGGAAAGTCCCATTTGTCGTATGCGTCCCAGGGCACCTACTCCGGAATCATTCCGATCGTCCTCAGCCACGTCTCCACCAGCTGAGGCCATCCCGTTATTGGCAACTTCGTGCGCCGCAGCCCAAACGCATGTCCGCCTTGCGCATACAAGTGCATCTCTACGGGAACAGCGGCATTCTTGAGCGCGATGTAGTATGCCAGCGAGTCATCTACATTGTCGACGTGGTCATCCTCCGCCTGCAGCAAGAACGTGGGCGGCGTTTGGCGGGTGACATGCAGATCGGGGTTCAAGGCAAGCTCTTTATCGGCATTTGCTGGATGAGGAACCACAAACTTCTTGACGCCCTGTTTCGCATCCCACTCCGCCGCGGACAGCGACAGATGTCCCGGATAAATAGCCACCGCAAAATCGGGACGGCCGCTCTCTTTGTCGGCTGCATCTACGGCCGGATACAAGCGGTGATCAAAATGATTGCTGATCGCTGCCACCAGATGGCCGCCAGACGAAAACCCCAGCACTCCAATCTTATGCGGATCGATATGCCACTCCGCGGCGTGAAAGCGCACCAGACCCACTGTCCTCTGCGCATCTTCGAGGGCCATCGGTGACTCGGGATAGGGCCCCGATTTCGGATACGGCCCCACATCCGTCACCCGGTATTTCAACAGCACACACGTGAACCCTCTTGGCGTCAGCCAATCACAGACCTCCGTGCCTTCAAGATCGATGGCCAGACCCTGATAGCCCCCGCCCGGGAAGACGACGACCGCCGCGCCCGTATTGTTTCCCTTAGGCGGATAGACCGTCATCGTAGGCCGCGTGACGTTGCTCACCCCAGTCGCCGGCCTGCCCGTATCCATCCACGGCTTCGCCGTCGTCTCAGCGAACTCCGGCCCCGCAACCGGCTGGGGATCAGGCACTCTCCCCGGCCATATCGGCACTTGCGAATGTCCGGGCGATGGCTGCCACACAGGCTTCTGCGCGCTCAGACCGCCAAACGCAGACACAACAAAGAGAGCAAAGATCAAAAGCTTCATGACAATTCCCAAAGGCAGGATAGAGCAAGCCGAACTCTCATCTGAAAACCGGTCCTGATAACCAAATAGGTTCCGATAGCCGCGCTCCACATGACATCAAGTGACATTCCAGGTAGTTGAAGCGGACACATTCGTAAACACTTGCCGACTTCCCGGTACTAATCGCGTCACAAGGAAGCCCAGATTGCTCCGGATTGCCGAATCGCGAAAAGGGGTAGCGGTGAGATACATGTCTATATCAGTTTCACCACGGTCTCTCTCCAACTTTTGGTGAGGGCGCGGCTCGAATACCGACCACCACAAGATGGGCTCACCCCTCGACGAGCTGCTGGCCGCCGTCGATGTCGAAGGTCGCACCGGTGACCGCCGTGTTGGTCATAAGGTGGACGGCCAGTGCGGCGACGTCGGCCGGGCCGACGACGCGTCGGATTGGCAGTGTCGTGCGGAGGTGCTCCCGGCGCGTGTCCAGCTGGTCGTCGAGGATCGCCGCCGACAGCGGCGTGTCGACGAACCCGGCCGCGATCAGATTCACACGGACGGGCGCGAGCTCGAGC
>Ga0074045_10003539_pt1 | contig 14051 bp, 11 predicted proteins | sample BogForMeECP23OM2_FD_94442 | JGI IMG/M metagenome (GOLD analysis project Ga0074045, IMG submission 94442) | Bog forest soil microbial communities from Calvert Island, British Columbia, Canada - Bog Forest MetaG ECP23OM2 | ecosystem: Environmental > Terrestrial > Soil > Wetlands ... | reverse complement strand
GACCCGCTTGTTATGCTTGTAGGCGGCCTTCAGCACGTTCTGCGTGCCGTTTACGTTTACGTTGAGCGTTTCGTAGGGATCGGCGACGTAGTGTTCGACGCCGACGACGGCCGCGAGATGGTAAATGAGATCGACCTTCGAGACCAGGCTGTCGATCAACTCGAGGTTGAAGACTGAATCGTGCACGTAATGAAAGCGCGGATTGTCCAGCAGGTGACGCACCTTGGCGATCGAGCCGGTGTCGAGCACAAAGACCTCGTCGCCGCGCGCAATGAACGCATCCGAAAGATGTGATCCGAGAAATCCGGCGCCGCCGGTGATCAGAATCCGCATGTGACCTCCAAGAAACTAATCGAATAAAATAGCATGTTTCGCGCGCGCGGCCTCGGAAAGAGCCTCGCGGGCAATGCCTTCGGCGCCGCCCTCGAACTGCGCAATCTTCACGATTACGCTGCCCTCGCCGGCCGCAATTTCAAGCGCGCCGTCCGCCGTTTCGCGCACGACCCGCCCCGGCTCGCCGAGCGATCCGTTTTCCGCGCCAATTTTCGCTTCCCATACCAGCAGCTTTCGCCCGCCGACGAAACAGAACGCGCCGGGGTACGGATGCGTCACGGCCCGCACGAGATTGAAGATCCTTCGCGCCGGCCATCGCCAGTCTATCCGTCCGTCCTCCGGCTTTCTGCGCCCGAAGTAACTTCCCTTCGAGATATCCATTTTCCGCCGCGGTGCGGCGCCGGCAACGATCTTTGGATGCAGCTCGGTTATCAGCTCGACGCCCAGCGGCACCAGCTTGCGGTATAGCGTCAGCGCGTTGTCGCTGTCGTCGATCGCAACAGCACGCTGCCCGAGGATATCTCCGGCGTCGGCGCGCGCGACCATTTGATGCAACGTGACGCCCGCCTCGCGTTCTCCATTCACCAGCATCCAGTTCACCGGCGCACGGCCCCGATAGGCCGGCAGCAATGACCCGTGCAGATTGAAGGCGCCCAGCGGCGCAAGCGCGAGCACGCTCTCGGGAATCAGATGGCGGTAGTAGAAGGAATAAATTACCGCCGGCTTCAATGCGCCGATCCTGGCGGGCGACCCTGAGTCGGCGCCGTCATCAGTGTGCACCGGGACGCCGTGCCGTGCGGCCAGTTCCGCACACGATCGCCACCAAATCTCTTCATACGAATCGTCGCGATGAGTGAACAGTGCGGCGATCGGCGCGCCCATTTTCAGCAACGCGTCCATGCACGCGTAACCCATCTCATGGTACGCGAACAGCACGCAGACGGCGGATTTCACAGTCGCGCCAGAGGCGGCGCTCGAGACGTTGGACTTCACGGTTGATCGATTGCCGGCTTCGCCGTTAGTTGCGGTCCGGCGCCGGCCCGACCTGGGAATCGACCGGGATGCCTTCCCCTCCGTGCACCGCGCGCACGATGTACGTGGGTCGGCGGCGCACTTCTATATAGATACGCCCGGCGTATTCGCCGATAAGTCCGAGCGCCAGGAATATCATCCCGACGAAAAAGAACAGGATCGCAAACAGCGTCCACAGCGCGCCCTCTTCTTGCGGGCCGTAGATCAGCCGATGCGCAACCAGCACCATCGCCATCATTACGGCCAGCACCGAAATCCCTATCCCGGTCATGCTCAGCATCTGGATCGGAACCAGAGAAAATCCGGTAATCAGGTTGAGACTGAGTTTCGCCAGTCCAAAGAGATTGTACTTCGACTGGCCACCGGCGCGATCGTGGTGGCCGACCGGGATTTCCGCGACTCGCTTGGCGAACGTGTTGGCGAGCGCGGGAACGAACGCCGCCTTCTCGTCGCACTCGACCACGGTATCGACGATGTGCCGCCGGTACGCACGCAACATGCATCCGTAGTCGTGCATCGGCACGCCGACGATCATCGACGTCAGCCGGTTGTGCAGACGCGACGCGTAGCGCCGATACGCCCGATCGTGACGCTCCTCGCGCCATCCGCCCACGACGTCATTGCCTTCATCGATCGCCGCGATCAACCGCGGAATTTCCTCCGGCGGATTTTGCAGGTCCGCGTCGAGCGTGACGACTATGTCGCCGCGCGATTGCCTGAAGCCCGCGAGGATCGCCGAATGCTGTCCGAAATTGCGCGCCAACTCCACGACCCGCACGCGGCCCTCTTCGCCCGCCGCAATTTCGCGAAGGATGCCGAGAGAATCGTCGCGCGAGCCGTCATCGATAAAAACCGTCTCCCAGGGACGGCCCAGACCCTCGAGCACCGGCTTGAGGCGCGACCAAAGCGACGCCAGGTTCGCGGATTCGTTGAACACCGGCACAACGACCGACACCAATCCGCTCGGCGCTCGCGATACGGCCGAAGTGCCTCGAATCGGTGATATTTTGCCCGGGAAGCTCAAGGAACGTGCGCGACCTGACCGCCAATCAATCCGTGCGAAACCGCCGTCGCGTAAAGTGATTGTTGCAGACGGCCTCGGGGAATTAAAGATAGCGACGGCCCGCCCCGGTTGACCGCGCGCGATCACCTCGCGAGACTGCATCGACGATGCTCGCCGCCAACCGCACTCTTCGACTCGCCATCTATGCGCTGCTTGCGGCGATCGTTTATCTCCCCGGCCTGGGCAGGCCGGCGCTCTGGGAGCCCGACGAAGGACGCTACGCCGAAATCGCGCGCGAAATGGTCATCTCCGGCGACTACGTCACGCCGCGCGACGACTTCGAACTCTACTTCGAAAAGCCTCCGCTGGTTTATTGGGCCAACGCCGCGTCAATAGAAATTTTCGGCGTCAATGAGTTCGCGGTGCGACTGCCCGCCGCGCTGTTCAGTGTCGGCCAGGTTGTCGTCACCGCGGCATTGGCCGAGATGATGCTCGGTGCCGCGACAGGACTCTGCGCCGCACTTGCGCTAGCGCTCAGCCCGCTGTTTTTCGGCTTTGCGCGATTCGCGACGCTCGATCCCGCGCTCGCGTTTTTTCTGACCGCTGCGCTCGCCGCGTTCTACGTCGCCGCCCGTGACGATTCATTCTCGCGCCCGTCGTCGCGCAAATGGATGCTGACTTCCGCCGCGATGCTCGCGCTAGGCACCCTCGCCAAAGGCCCGATCGCATTGCTTCTGGGCGGCGCGATCGCTCTGGCATGGATGGCAATTGAGCGCCGCCTGCGGCAGGTCGCGCAGATGCCGCTCGTCTGGTGCTTCATTATATACGCGGCGATCGTCGTCCCCTGGTTCGTGCTGGCCGAGGCGCGCAATCCCGGCTTCATGCACTTCTTCATCGTCCACGAGCATCTCGAGCGCTACGTCACGTCGAGCGAACACGGATGGGGTCCGTGGTTTTTCATCCCGATCGTGATCGGTGGAACTTGGCCCTGGATTTTTTTCGTTCCGCTTGGATGGTCCGCGATGCGCGCCGGCGACGGCTTGCCCGAGAGCGCACCGGCCTCATCCCGCCGCGCGTCCGCGCGCTTCCTCGCTATCTGGTTCATCGTGATCCTGGTGTTCTTCTCGATTCCCCGCTCCAAGCTCGGCAGCTATATCCTGCCCGCACTTCCTCCGCTTGCGATCGTTGCCGGATACGGCCTCGCGCGCATGGCCGCGCTCGACGCCGTGAGTCGCCGCCGTCTTCTCGCCGTCGTTGCTATCGCGAACATCGCAATCGCGGCAGTACTTTTCGTATTTTCCGAACTCGCACTGGCGCCGATAAATCCCGAGCTTGGCGTCGACGGATTGCTGATTGGCGCCGTGCTGGCCGCCGGCGCAATTGCGATGTACTCGCTCGGGCGCGCAGCGTCGCGCGTTCCGCACGCGATCGGTGCGATCGCGCTGGCGATGCTCGCGGTGGTGCCGCTTGCCGCGCGCATGCGCGAAGACGCGTCGTCGATTTCCACCTATCGCAACCTGGCAAGGGCCGTTCAGCCCTACCTTGCGGGGGACTGTACGCTTGCCTCATACCGCCATTACGTCCAGTCGCTGCCGTTCTATACGCGCCGGCGCGAGACCCGGGTCGAGTATTGGGGCGAGCTTTCGGAATTTTCTCCCCCGTCGCAGGGCAAGTCGCCGTTCCTTATCGGCTCCGACGCTCGCATCCGCCAGGTCTGGTCGTCGGGCGCGTGCATGATTCTGATCGTGAACGATCGCGACCGCAAAGCGCTTGCAGACTCGCTCAAGCCCGCGCCGGCCGTGATCGGATGTGAGGGAAAAAAGCTGGCGCTCTACAATGGCGCGCTGGCGCCGCCGCCGGGCGCAGCCGATTGTCTCAAATCCGAAACGAAAAATTATTAAATGCCGGGATCGAGGTACTTGGATTCGGACTCATTGGACTGTAGCTTTCTCGCTGTAGCTTTCTTGCGGCCGTTTCCCGTGAAAAGTGAAAAGTGGAAAGTGGAAAGTCAAAAGTTTGGCCGTAAGCAATTTGCCCGGGAGAGATTGATCACAGGTGGCTGACAAGAAATCCAAATCCAAACTTCAGGCTGCGGATTTCGGAGCCGGCGGCGCCGAGTCCGAGCCTTCGCTCGGCCACTTGATTACGGAAGCCCGCGAACGCAAAGGCATGACTCGCGAGCAAGTCGTCAGCGAGGCTCATTTGCCGGCGCATTACATCAAAATGATCGAGACCGACAACTACGATCTGATTTCGGATCGGCTCTACCTCGTGCCATTTCTTCGCCGCTACGCAACGTTTCTGGGTCTCGACGCCGAGGAAATCGCCTCCCGTTTCGTCAGCGACGTTCAGCATGCCGAGGCCAACGTGGTGCGAATCTCGCAAGAGATCACGATGGTCGCGAAGCGGCCCGGCGCCGCCAGCCGAATCGCCTTCGTCGTGCTGATCGCCGCGGTGCTCTTCTTGCTGGCAGATTTCGCGTGGCGCCAGTTTGTGGAGCATGAAGCGCCAAATCCGGCTCCGGTCGCATCGCCGGCTGCGATGGCCACAGCGGCGGAGCCCAATGCCCAAGCGCCGAACGAAACTCTGCCGCCAGCGACAATCGTGGCGAATCCCGAAGGCGCCGTGCCCCCGTCTTTGCCGGCCGCCGCCGCGAATGTCCCGCGTTCTGCGAGCGTCCCGCCCGCGGCTAATCGTCCTGCCCCGTCGCGACCGATCCCGCGCGCGGCGACCAATGAGTAACGGCCGCTAGTGCAGCACGGCGTTGGCGATCTCTTCGGCGACGAGCTCCTTGGCGCGTCGCGCGTCGTCGCCTGAGTGCACGACCGCGACCACCTTTAGCTCCTCGGCTGCGCCCTCCAGCGACGCGCGTGCGACGATCACCGTGTCGTAAATCTGGTTCTTCGGGATATTGTCATACGGCGTCGGCGCGTTGATGCCGCGCAACGCCTGCTGACTCGCCTGGTAGGCTCTGAACTGTTCCGCAGCCGTATCGTCGGGATACAACGACTGGCGGCGAGCCTCCTGTGCGAACGGATCGATCGGTTGATTGCCGCTGTCGCCCAGCGGCGGCGGTTCCGCGCCGGCCGCCTTGAGCAATTCGACCATCGAGGGATCGCCCGGGAACATCTGATTCAACGATACTCCGGGCGCAAGCATTTGCTGATTCACCGTCACGGTGAGCGTCACCGAATTTTCCGGATTGGACGCAACACCATGGCGCGCCGCGCTCAGATCTTCATTCAGCACGTTCTGCACAACGGGATCGGTGCAAATCGCAACCACGCCGGCGTTTGCGGGCACCACCAGCCTGCCCGCCATCTTGATGTCGGCTGCGTGCGCAAATCCGCAACTGGCTACTACCATGGCTATCGCGGCGATCGCGCGCCCGTTGGCACGGGAGGCCAGTATTAAGAAAGGAAAACAGGGCGCGCTGTACAAGGACCCTCACCTTCATCCTCTCCCTTGCAGGGAGAGGAAACAAAAGCCTCGATCACGTTATGCAAAGCCCTCCTGCTAGGGAATCTTCTGCTGCAACAATTCCTGCGCCCGTGCAGCCCGCCATTTTACCAGCCGTTCGCCGAGCTTCGCGTCGCCCAGCGCGATTATCTCCGCCGCCAGCAGCGCGGCATTTGCCGCGCCAGCTTTGCCAATCGCCATCGTCGCCACCGGCACCCCCTTGGGCATCTGCACGATCGACAGCAGCGAATCGATTCCGTTGAGCGACGTCGTCGGCATCGGCACGCCGATAACCGGGATTATCGTCTTCGACGCGACCACGCCGGCAAGATGCGCCGCGCCGCCGGCGCCGGCGATTATCGCGCGCAGGCCGCGGCCCGCCGCATTCGCGGCATATTCCAAAGCAAGGTCGGGCGTGCGATGCGCCGACACGATCCGAACTTCATGCGACACTTTAAGTTCTTCCATGACCTCGGCCGCGGCCGACATGTATTCCCAGTCGCTCTTGCTGCCCATGATCACGCCGACAATCGGTGCCTTGCTGTCCGCCATCGTGGTTCCTCGTGCGCTGCCTATGTATGCATCATCTCACAATCGAGATAAGGGACGCAGCACTGTTGGAATCTGAAGGCTGATTCGAGCCCGCCGCCATGTCAAGCCGCAGCCGGTATGAGCGCCCTGGATAATTCGGCACAATGTATTCGCGATGGCGACGCCGATTCCCAGCAATCAGTGCGAGTTCACGCTCGCCGAAGTTGTCGAGGCGACCGGCGGTACTCTGGTGCGCGCCACTTCGACTGTCCCGGTCGGCGGCGGCGTCCGCGCCGTCAGCATAGATACACGCTCGATCGGAGCGGGAGCGATATTCGTCGCACTCCGTGGCGCGGCGTCCGACGGCCATGACTACCTGGCAACAGCCGCCGCGCAGGGCGCCGCAGCCGCGATCGTCGCGACCGGCCGCCGTCATCCTGGTCTCGATTGCATCGAGGTCGCCGATACCCTCGCGGCGCTGGGCCGGCTCGCGCACCGCCATCTCGTGCGCACGCGCACGGCCCGCTCGCTTGCGCTAATCGCAATCGGCGGAGCAGTCGGCAAGACCACCACCAAAGAACTCACCGCCGCCGTCGTTCGCGCGCTGTTCGGATCCACGCTTTCAACCCCCGGTAATCTGAACAATCTGATCGGCGTACCTATGACGATTTTCACGCTCACCGGCGAGCATCGAGCGGCCGTCCTCGAATGCGGCACTAACACGCGCGGCGAGATTCCAAAACTGGCGCAAATCGTCGAGCCAGACGTCGCAATGGTCCTCAACGTCGACCTCGAGCACAGCGAAGGTCTCGGCACGCTCGACGATATCGCCAACGAGGAAGCCGCGCTGTTCTCGACCGCCAGGCGCTATGCGGTCGCATCTGCCGACGAACCAATGGTGCTGGCGCGGATTCCGAAACATCTAAGGCGAATCACCTTTGGCAAGTCGCCCGACGCTCACGTGCGGCTCGTCAGTCGAAGCGTGGGCGTCCGCCCGCGCATCCGCGTGGAGATCGCGCGCGCCATGCTCGCCGCGGGAGTCGAACCTTTCATCGAAACTGAAATAGCGCTGCTGGGCGAGGCCGCCGCTCTCAACTGTGCCGCCGCGATCGCCGGTGTCGCCGCGATGCATCCGCGGCCGCTTGCATCGCGCGAGCTGGCCGCGATCGCCGACGCGCTCGCGGTCGTCAAGCCGGTCGCCGGCCGGCTCGCCAACACCTCGATTCACGGCATCTTTGTGATCGACGACACTTACAACTCGAACCCTCGCTCGCTTCGGGCCGCGCTGGCGGCCGCGCGCGAGGTGGCCGACGGTCTCGGCGCCCGTCTCGTGATCGCGCTGGGTGATATGCTCGAGCTGGGCGAGCTGTCGGCCGGCGCGCATCAGCAGGCGATACGCGACGTGATGCTCTCGCGTCCAGCCGCATTCGTCGCCGTCGGCCCTGAGATGAACGCCGCCTGCGCAGTCGTATCCCGCGATGCGAATACCACCGATATCCTCGTCGCGCCCGACAGTATCGCCGCGGCAGGAATAATTGCCGGACTGCTCCGGCCCGGCGACGTGTTGCTGGTCAAGGGTTCGCGCGGAATCGCAATGGAACGAGTTCTCGAGAGGCTCGGCTGACGCTAACCGCAGAGCAGCCGCGTTTCGATCAATGGCCGCCAATCGTGCCTCAACGCGATTAACGGCAGATTATCATGAACCGGAACTGCGCCATCCTTGGGGCGGGGAGATTAGGCCCGCAAGAAACTGCGGATACGACCAGTCGAAAGCCCGTTCCGGATGATGGTCGATATCGGCGACGACATTCCATCGATTCGTCTGAGGGAAGGCGCCTCGTGCGTTGATCGCGATGCTGCACGCCGCCAGCGCAAGTCCAATGCACGCTTCCACGCGGCCGAGCTTTCGCACCGGCAACGGGGGCGCTGCCGCGAGGCCGAGGATCGCGAGCAAGGCGAACCACGGCACCGTATCGGTCAACACTCGGGGTCCATACGCCCAACCGCCCCACCATTCGGAATAGCCCGCGGTTGCAAGTGTAAGCAGCGCGACGACCAGTATCGCGGCTCCCGCCAAACGGCGCTCAGGGAGCCACCTCCAGTACCGCGCCACTCGATACAAAACAAACCCGGTTACGGGCACGAAGACGAACAACCCGCGCGACGGGCTGACAAGCAGCCCTGCCAGGTGGACCGGGAGGTCGTGAAACGTGAGCCGTGAGCCCGCGTAATAACCTGGTATCCAGGTACCGAAAGCAAGCAGCGAGTACATGAAGAACGCGATTGCCCACGCAGCGCCGGTGGCGGCGTAGACGATAAAACTGCGGCGATGAAACCAGAATACGTAGACACTGAGCACCGCAATCGGAATCGACGCGGTGGGCCGGCAAAAGTACATCCAAGACAGGATCGTCGCAAGCGTTGCGGCCCGCGGCGGCCGCTCGGAAACCTCGGAGCGCAAGAGCTCAAGTATCGCAATCTGGGCAAGCAGTATAAGCCACGTGCTTGACCACATCCCGCGCGACGCTGAACTCCAAACCTGCGTGCCGAACGCGCAGACGATGGCGATGATTGCGCTCTCGCCCGCGGGCAGCAGCACACGCGCGGTCCAATATGTTATCACCGTGAGCAACGCCATAAGGAAAGTCGCAAGGGCCTTCTGGATTATAAATTCTCCGCGGCCGTTATAGCGCCCTTGCGCATTTGCTGTGTGCACGCCAAGCAGATTCGCAACCGCGACGAAGGGTAGCGACAGGAACGAGGTGCCGTGCGGGAATAGACAAATGACGTGCCCGTTGACGATACCGAGCTGGAACAGCGCACTGCCTTGGGGACCTATCGGCGGTACGGCTCGCTCAAGATGCGGGATCTCGCCGGGAAACTTGTATCCATCGAGGAAGACGCTGCGACGGTGCAAGATGCTTTCGCTGAGCAGCATCGAAAAAGCTGAGTCGCCAACATCCAAGTTGCGAGACAACCCGAACACGGCAAACGCCAGCAGGAACAGAAACGCTGCGATCGCAAGTTCCCGTGTCTGCCTGGGTGTAGCGCGCATCATGGTTTGACCCGAGCCGCGGGCCATGTCGGGGGCGTGAGGCGTCGATGTATCGCAGACCCTAATGGTCGCTGGCCGGCGCCGGCGGCTCGGCAAGGCGTCCACATTGCTTATTGACCTATCGCCGTGATGTTGCAGGTTTCGGCAACCATCGCCGCGTTCGCCGGGAGTGTCAGCGTGCTCGCAGTCGAGCTCGGCTCATACGTGCCGCACGACGCGAGGAGGTTAGGTGCGGCGGAGAAATTCACGCCGGCGAGGTTTGCGGTACAGCCGCTCCCGCTGAAGCACACAGTCTGAGCGGTGCCGGTCTCCTGGTAGGCGTTCAGATAGCAGGTCGCAATCGTGAGCGTGCCCTGCATCGATTGCGAGCAAACCGCGGTCCCGGCGGTGCCGGTGAGCGCAATCGCCGCTGGCGCGGAATTAAGCATAGCCATCTGATTTAGCGCGGTTGAGGTCGTGGCGTATCCCACGGTTCCGCTCGGACTGCCGGTATTGATCGCAAGGAACTGCGGAACCGTGTTGAATCCGTTGCCGTCATCGAAGGGCAACAGTTTGGGGGTCGCGGGGGGCGCCTGTGCGTTAAAGGGATTCGCCAGCGCATACGCGAATGAGTTTTGAGTCACCAGTATCGACGACGAGGAAGATGAAGGCAGCCCGATCTCGTTCGCAGTGCCGTAGATAGGTGCCCAATTCATATTATCGACTTCGTTGGCGCCTTGAAAAATAGCAATATGCCCATCGGGGACGCCCTGTACATTGACACGCCAATTTGCGGTCCTTAATTGCCCTGTGGCGGTGCCAAATGACCCAAAATACTGTGCGTTCTCCGATACCCCGCCGTCGATTTCGCCAGTGTTGGAGATTGTGTTGGTGTAGAAATCGACCACATTGGCCGACATATTCTGATCGCGAACCTGAAAGCCACCGATACCACCGAAATTAAACCCGAAATCGCGCCAAGTGTTGCCACCACCGTTGATGACCTCATTATAGGTCTCCTGCGAGCTGCTGAAGTAGCACGACCAGCCACCGCCGCCGCCACTGCCGTCGCAGGCGTTGTTCGTAAACGTCATGTCCTCGACATTGCTCTGACCGCCGAGATGATAGCAAAGGCCGACGTTATTTCCGCATTGAGTGTTCGCCACTATCCAATGCGTTGGCGTCGTAACCCCGGTAGCAGAACTCGCTGGAGCACCCGGCCCGGCATTCGCTTGAGACATACCGCTGTTCGGGTAGCGGTCGATGTCGATGAATATGCCGGGTGAGTTGTTTCCACTCCCGCCCGGATATGCGATTCCGTCGATTCGCGTGCCGCCCGAATAGTTGCCGTTGATGACGATGCCGCCGATCGGACCGTCCCATTCAAGCTGTACCGGCTGGGCGTTTGCGCCTTCTCCCACCGCACCGGTATGGGCGACGAATCCTGAACCGCTCAGCCCCCAAAGGGACACAGCTTGAGAAAGCGGATAGGGAGACGCGCATCCCGGTACGAATACCGGAGCGCAATTGTTGCTCGCTCCGTTCTGGCACGACGCATTAACCGCCGCTTGGAAGGCAGGCGCGTTGTCGTGGCGCATCGTTGCGGTGCCCGACCGCGCTGGCGCATTCGAGAGGGTCACGCTGGTCCCGCTGATGCTGACAATCTGGGCGTCGTCGTCCGCCGCAACCGCAGCCGTGCCGCCGATGCTGTCCTCGTCCGTGCCGAAATGGTTGCCCATGTCGGCGTAGTAATATGTTCCCGGAACGTTTCGCAGAAAATCGACAGGCATCACCGCGACGATAGAGCTTGGCGTGCAAGCGCCTGAGCCGGTGCATCCACGAATGATAGTCCCGACTGTGTTCGCATCGACGCTGTAGGCGACAATGACATTGTTATCGACCGAGAGTTTCGACGGCCCGCTCGCCACGCACACCGCAGCGCTTTGTGCCGAGCGCATCCCGTTCAAGCCCGTGCCGATTCCCGTCTGCCCGGTATTCTGGACGGTATAGCAATACTCGGTGGTGCAAGTTGCGTTGTGTGTCGGTAGGGCGGTGAGAGTATCGGTCTGACAGAAGTTGTCGGGATTTTCGCAGATATAACTGGCCGTGTCGTTGCAGATTTGAGCGATTCTCGGCCCGTTGTTCGTCCCGAAAGCGTTGAGCGCGACGCTCGAAATCGTCGGCGTCGCAATCGTGTTCGACGCGCCCGCTTGATCGAGCTTCACATATTGCCCGACTTTGAAATCGCCGATTGCGCCGACCGTGATAGTCGCGTTGCTCGCAGTCGTCGTCGCCGTTTCTGTGGTGTTCGAGCACACCGCGCCGAACGATTGCACATTCAGCACGCCGTTGAGGCTGACCTTGTTGATCTGGTCACCGCCGGAACTCGTGTTGCCGTTGATTGCGTGACCGCCCGTGAACAGGTTCTGAGTCAGAGATGCCGGCCACGCGGTTGCGGCGCCGGCGCAACTCCACAGGCCGCCCTGGCCAAATGCGAATGCGCCGCTGCCGCCGCTCGCGCATGGCGTCGCGCTCCCGCAGTCCTTGCAGAACAACAGCATCCCGTCCTGCTCGGGCGGCAGATTGGCGAAGGCCGGACTGGCTATCGAAGGTGCGATCGGCTGGGCGCCCGAAAATCGATCGTTGATCGCCTCGCGGAACTGCAACCCCGCGCCCACGCCGGTGAAGTTGGGGATCGGCTGATAGGCTCCGGGCGGTGGCAGATTCTGCGCCAGCGCCTGCGCACTCGCGACCAGCAGGATCGTCGCAGCGAACGTCACGGCTCGAAGCGTTCGTGAAATCTTTCGTCTCAATTCCATCACCATTGCACCTGCTCGCCCGCTTCCGTCGGTAACCTCAGAACCCGATCGCAAACCAGTAAAAGCCTTGCGAGGCATCCGTCGAGTCGGGACCGGGATTGTTGTTCCAGACCCAAAACTGCGAGGCGGTTGGGAAGTAGCTGGCGCTGACCATCGCAATGTCATCACCGGCCGCGGCATGACCCGCCGACTCCGGCGTCAACGTAACCGGCATGAAGACTTCGCACGCGTTAGGAAAAGCGATCGGGAAGGTATAAGGCCCATAGAGTCCCTCGCTCTGCTTGGCGCCCCAGTTCACCAGACCCCACTGGATAACGTACTGGATAAGCCCCTTGTTTATGTCCGCGACGGGGATCTTCAGATAGCCATTCTGTGCCATCAGCCCGGTGAACAGCGCCTGGAACGCCTGCAACACGCCGATATTCGAGATATTTACGTCCTGACGCTGTTTCAGAAACGCGGTGCGATTAGCCAGTTGCTGATGCGGCTGATTGGAGATACCTGTCCCGCTGAAACTCGCGCCACTGGCGGCGCCTTCGACCCGATCGGTTGCTTGAATTTGATACACCTCGTTGGAGGTGAACTCGGCTGCGTCGATTAGTGTAGCCATTGACTACCTCAGAAGGTAAGCGTCCACGTACCGCTGATGCTCATTCCCGCGCCGAAAACTATTGGTGCGATAGTCTTGCGCGCGAGCATCGGAGTCGGCGCGGTCGTTCCGGGCAGTCCCGCGCCGGCATGATTGGCGAATATCGCCAGCTCCTGGATGGTTATCCCATTCGCGCCGGTGTCCGCCGTCGTCAGCGACCAGTTGAAGGTCACGCTGCCGTTGCCGTCCTCGCTGTGACTGTCCAGCGCTTTGTAATATGCGCGGGCGGTCAGCGCGCTGTCGGTCACCGTCGGTGCGTTCGATCCCGAGCCGAATCCCACCGCCGCCGCGAATTCGCCGGTCGTATCGCCTCCGAGCAGCGCCGCAAGGGCAGGCAGCCCGGCGTTCACGAAAAGATTGCGACCCTCGTATTTCCACACGATACGTCCTTGCTGGACAAGACGGATTCGCACGATTCCACTCGGCCTTCTCATTTTAACCTCCGTGCAAAACGGCTGCGCCGTTGACGATCAGCGCCGAATCTGCAACCACGGGTTCGTTGGCGCCGTAAGTAATCCCGCTGTGCAGATAGTGAGCGTCGTAAGCGGGGACAATCGGACCGTACGCGTCGGTCAGCGGCGCCGTCCCGATCGCAAAAGCCAGTGCGGCGTCATTGGGCGCCGGCGCCGCGTCGAGCTGGTACTGGGCAATTCCGCCGAGCGTCAAATTGTCTGACGGCGCCGGCCCCGCCTCGGATATCGCCGGCGTCACAAACCATAGCGAGTCCATCCACGCGCGCGCCGGTTTGAAGAAATTAACCGCTGCTGCTGCCGTCGATGCCGCGCCACTTGGAACATCCTGCCCGGCCGCGAGATTGATCATGACCCGGAACACCGCCCATCCCTGGTTCGATGGATACGCATTGCCGCCCCAGCTCGACTGTCCTTCGAGCAGAGTGACCTCCGTCCAGCCCAACGACCCGAGCGCCTGCTTGATCGCCCACGGCGTACCGCGAAATCGATGCAACGGGATGGCGCTCATGAGCAGTGCGCGCTCCGCCGCCTCCGTCAGCGGCTGCTCCGAAACCAGCCCGCCGGATTCGATCAGATTGTCCACGTCGGTCAGCAAATCGATGTTCGTAAGCGCGTCGACCCCGAGCGACACCGGCGCGATTAGTTGCCACAGCGGCGACAGGATGTCGAATTGCCACGCCAGAAACGGCAACGCGCTTTCCACCACCGAGTCGATTCG
>Ga0074045_10003538_pt1 | contig 14052 bp, 9 predicted proteins | sample BogForMeECP23OM2_FD_94442 | JGI IMG/M metagenome (GOLD analysis project Ga0074045, IMG submission 94442) | Bog forest soil microbial communities from Calvert Island, British Columbia, Canada - Bog Forest MetaG ECP23OM2 | ecosystem: Environmental > Terrestrial > Soil > Wetlands ... | reverse complement strand
TGTCAAGGGCGGAGCAAAACTAGACCACCGGGGCGGAGAGAAAGTAGACCACTTCCTGGGGAGTTGGGGCTTTGGCATGAGGGATTTGCGGGGGCGGCTGGAGCGTAGGCCTGCGGCGCCCGCAGGGCGACGCGTTTAGGCCGGAGCGGAAGCCGTCCCCGCAAATCAGCGCCGTAACCCGGCCGGGCTGGCTAGGTACGTGGCTTTTCGGGACGCCGTTGCTTGCTGTCTTTCAGCCGGTAACTTTCCCCGTTCATCTCCAGGATGTGGACGTGATGCGTGAGCCGATCCAGCAGGGCTCCAGTCAGCCTCTCGGATCCGAAGGCTTCGGTCCATTCGTCGAACGGCAAGTTGCTGGTGACCAACGTGGCGCTGCGTTCATAGCGGCGGCTGAAGACCTCGAACAGCAGTTCGGCTCCGGTCTTGGACAGCGGCACGAAGCCCAGTTCGTCGATGATCAGCAGCTCGAAACTGGAGAGCATCTTCTGAAAGCGCATCAGGCGCCTCTCGTCCTTGGCTTCGATCAGCTCATGCGCCAGCGAAGCCGCAGTGGTGAACCGGACGCGGTGGCCTTTTTGACAAGCGGCCAGACCCAGAGCCAGTGCGATGTGAGTTTTTCCGGTGCCCGAGTTGCCTAGCGCCAGGATGTTCTCCTTGCGCTCGAGAAACTCGCAGCGCGCCAGATCCAGCACCAGCGCCTTGTTCAAGGATGGGATCGCCAGGAAGTCGAAGGTGTCCAGGCTCTTCACCACGTCAAACTTGGCTTGGCGGATGCGGCGCTCGGTGGCCCGCCGTTCCCGGTCGAGCAGTTCCAGTTCGCTCAATCGCAGCAGGTAGCGCGGGAAGTCCACGCCCTCGGCGGCACACTGCTGCGCGACTTTGTCGTACTCGCGCAGGAACGTGGGCAGTCGCAGTGTTTTCAGATGATGGTCGAGTAAGACCTGGGGCGTGTCCATTAGTAGACTCCCTGGCTCAGCAGAGCGAGATAGTCGGCGGCCGCGGTGGTCGCCACTTGCGCTGCCGGCAGGTGGGGATAGTTTTCCAGATCCAGTCGCGCAGGCCGCTGCTCGATGCGGCACAGCAGCAGGTGCTTGACCGCATCGAAGGAAATCGCACCCAACCGCAAGGCATCCTCGATCGCCCGCGTTACTTCCGGTCGCGCGAACGTCTCCAGGAGCCGCAGCACTTGCACGTACTCGCGTTTGCCCTTCTTGCCCAGACGCGCTTCCAGCAAACGGCGCAGTTGTGTGAAGCCTTCCGGCAGATCCCAACCCGCCAGCGGCGCGGCCTGGTCCAGCGCATTCGGCTTCCGCTCCAGCAGCGCCAGATAGTGCAGCGGATCGAAGATCATGTCTTCGCGTTCATAGCTCCGCGGATGGCGCGCGATCACCTCGGACGCTGCGCAGATTACCACTTCATGCACGAACCCTTTCACCAGCACTTCGCGGTGTCCCCACTCCACCGGCACCGAGTAGTCGTTGGCGCGATAGCGCACCAGTGCCATCGACGTCACCCGTGTGGAACGCTTATCGCAGGCTTCGTACCGTGCCGCCGGCAAAGGCAGCAACTGCTCGCGGTCGCGCTCGAAACGCTCGCCGATGGTCTGCTGGTGTCCCCGTAGTCTGCGCTCGCGCCGCTTTTGGCATTGCGTGAGCAGATGTTCGTTGAACTCCTCCCATGTGGCGTAGCGCGGAATCGGCACCATGAAGTTTCGCCGCGCGTAGCCCACCAACCCTTCCACCTTCCCCTTGTCGTTGCCCTTGGCCGGGCGTCCGAACTTCTCTGCGAACAGGTAGTGGCTCTGCAGTTCGCTGAACGCTCGTGTCTTGGTTCGCGTCCCATCGCCCAGAATCCGCGCCACCGCCAGTTTGGTATTGTCGTACAAGATCATGCGTGGCACTCCGCCAAAGTACGCGAAGGCGTGGTTGTGGCCTTCCAGGAATGCTTCTGTCGTCTCGGCCGGAAACGCCATCACGAAGCAGTCATCGGACTGGGGCAGGTCCACCGCCAGATAGTGCGCCTTGCGCTCCACGCCGCCGATTACCGCCAACGCTTCACCGAAATCGGCCTGGGCATCCCCGGGAGGATGAGCCAGTGGCACGAACATCTCGCGCTGGCCCAGCTTCCTGAGTCGCACGTAGTCCTTCACAATCGTGTAGCCGCCCGCGTAGGCGTGTTCGTCGCGCAGTCGCTCAAAGATCCGCTTAGCCGTGTGCCGCTGCTTCTTGCCGCGCGACTTATCCCCTTCCAGGATCTGATCGATGACTCCGATCCAGGCGCCCAGTTTGGGTCGGCGCACTGGCTGCTGTCGCTGATAGCCGGGTGGCACTGCGTACCGCAGCATCTTCCGCACTGTTTCGCGCGCCAGCCCGAACTGCCGGGCCGCCTCGCGTTCGCTCATCTTGTCGACCACCACCGCTCGCCGGACGCGCGCATACAGCTCCACTGTGTACACCTCTCAGGTGTTCCACAAAACATAACTCTATGGGAATGTTCGATGGAACCAGTCTCCTGGTGGTCCACTTTTGGACCGCCAGCAACGTCGCTCACGCGGCGTTTACTGGTCCATTTTCGCTCCGGCGCTTATACGCGGACAGACGTCGGATCCGCGAGAGCGATATCGCGCCATATCGGAAGGACTCCGGATCCGTCTTGAATTTGATCTTCCACGCAGATGGGCCCCATGGGACAACCCGAGGACATCGCCAACGCGTAACTGTGGCTGGCATCGGACGTGGCGTCCTTCGTCACCGTCGTGGTGCCCTAGAGCGTCGACGGCGGTATCGTGACGGGAACGTGGCGTTTCCCCCGGGGTTATGAGCGTAGCGCCTGGTTCGGGTCGATGCCGGCGGCGAGGCGAGCAGGGAGGTAGCTGGCCAGGGCGGCGATGGCGGCCAGGAAGAGGAGCGCGCCGGCGAAGACCAGTGGGTCGGCGGCGCTGACCTGAACTAGCGCGGCGGCGACCACGCGGGTGACCGCGACAGCCGCGACCATGCCGGCGGCAAGCCCGACCAGGGTGAGAGCCATGCCCTGCTTGACCACCATTCCGACTACGTCGCCGGGACGGGCGCCGAGGGCGATACGGATGCCGATTTCGTGCCGGCGTTCGGCGACGGCGTAAGCCATAACTCCGTAAAGCCCGAGCGCCGCCAGCAGCAGCGCCACCGAACCCAGCACGGCCAGCATGGTGGCCGCCAGCTTTTCGGTGAACAGCGCGGCGTTAATGTTTTCGGCCAGCGGCATGGAGTCGAAGACGCCGGCGTCGGGATCGAGCGAACGCACAGTGCGGCGCACCGGTTCCACCGCCTGCTGCGGGTCGCCGGCGGTCCTCGCATAGAGGCGAATTCCCATGTCTTCGCGTAAGCATTGGCGGAAGGGAACGTAAAAATATGGCTTGGCCGCCTCATCCAAGTTTTGGTACTTGCAGTCCTTGGCCACGCCAACCACATCGAACCACCGTCCCCACCCATGCACATGCTGGCCGATGGGGTAGCGGCCGCCGAAAAAGTGGCGAACAAACGTCTGGCTGACGATCATCACCGGCGCGGACTTCTCGTCGTCGTGGTCGGTGAAATCGCGCCCCTCAACCAGCGGGATCCGCAGCATGTTGAAGTAGCCCGGGGCCACCACGTTGCGGAGGATCTTCATGTTCTCGCTGGGACCGGGCACGTAGCCTTGAATCTCCAAGGGTTCCCACCACTGGCCGGCAAAGGAGAGCGGAACGGTTTGAGCATAGGTCACGGCGGTTATGCCCGGCTGCGACCGGACGCGATCGCGCAATCGTTCCACAAACTGCTTCCGCTCCGGAACGGAGTACCCGTTCAGGGACAGGTGCGAGACTAGCACGTTACTGGGATCGAAGCCGGGGCTGATGCGGCGGGCGACCTGGAAGCTGCGGGCGAAAAGACCCGCGCCGATTATGGTCACCAGCGCTAGGGCCACTTGGGAAACTACCAGCAGTCGCTGCATGTGGTGTGAACTGGCACCGCCAGATCCGCCGCGGCCGCCTTCTTTCAATGATTCGTTGAGATTGGCGCGAGCCATATGCCAGGCGGGTGCGATGCCCGAAATGGCGCACGCCAGCAGGCACAGCAGAAAGGTGAAGGCCACCACGTCGCCGCTCAGAGGGATATCGAGCGTCACCGGAAGCCCGGAGGGTGGCACCATGCCTCCCAGCGACTGGCTGAACCACGAAGTGGCGGGGATGGCCAGCAGCCCGCCCAGCACGGCCAGCACAAGATTTTCGCTAAGCAACTGGCGCACCAGGCGGCTGCGGCCGGCGCCTACCGCCATGCGCACGCTGAACTCTCTATGGCGGGCCGTCGAGCGAGCCAGCAGCAGGTTGGCGACGTTGGCGCAGACAATCAGCAGCACCACGCCGCAAACGGCCATCAGGAGGATGAGCGGCTTCAGCAGCGATGTCTGGGCGCCGGAATGGGCTTTCCAGATGGGGAGCACGGTGGCGCCGATACCGCGATTGTGATCCGGGTCCGCTTCCGCCATGTGGCGCGCTTGGGATTGGATTTCAGCGCAGGCCTGCTCCAGGGTGACGTCCGGCCGAAGACGCGCGAAGCCGAACATCTGGCGCGTTCCGCGATCTACTAGCGACCAATCCGGCAGCGCCTTGAGCTGCGCGCCCATCGTGATCGGAGCCCACATGTCGAACGTCAGTCCGGGCACGGAGCCGAGGAACTCGGCCGGCGCCACGCCCACTATGGTCAACTGCTGGCGGTTCACGCGCAGCAGTTGGCCGACCGCACCGGGATCGGCGTTGAAGCGGCGATTCCAAAGGCGTTCGCTGATGATCAGTACGGGGTGGGCGCCCTGTGCGTCGCCATACTCATCGGGAGTGAACATTCTGCCCAGGATTGGCTTGACGCCGAGCACGGCAAAATAATTGCCAGTGACGAGTTCGCCCCAGACGTGCTCTGCGTGCACGTCCCGGCCGATGCTGAAGGGGAGCATCGTGGCACCTGTCAGGCCGCTGATCAACTTTAGGTGATCGCGGTAATCCCGGTAATCCGGGTAGGAAGTGAGTAGCGCGTCGCCGTTCGGCGCCACGGTCTCAAAGGCGACCAACCTGGCTGGGTCGGCCACACCAGGCACCGGATGCAGAAGGACGCCGTTGATCCAACTGAAAACTGTGGAATTGGCGGCGATACCGGCGGCCAGCGTCAGCACCGCGATCAGAGTGAAGCCGGGGCTCCGCAGAGCCATGCGGAAACCGAAGCGGAGATCCTGGATTAGGGTTCGCACGCTGGAACTTGGGGCAATTGTGATGCCAACGCGGCGGGCCGATTCCGGGGCCGAAAACGCACGGCAGCGCGCCGGTGCCGCCAAGAGCGTTCGGAATTGGGACGGGCTGTGCGCAGCCGAACGCGCACGACGTCGAGGACGCCACCTGAATTCGTGGACGAATCGCGCACGCCGGACGGTCCAGGATCACCTAGCATCGAACATCTGTTTCACCGGACAGCTGAGACCTCCACGCGTCCCTCAGTCGCGCCGCCGAACTTGAAAAAGACGAACTGCAGCGCTTGCCAACGGGCACAAACGGGCCGCCTGCGGGCCGCGATACCTGAACGTTAAGACCTGATATCGGTAGCCCTGCGCCGGCCCGCGCGGTCGCTATTCGTACCAAAGGTCCCGTGCTCCTGTACGCGCTCCCGTCCGCGTCAGTCGTTCTTCGCCGCGATGCCTGCGGTATAAGATAAATCATGCGGAACATGATTGCCGCGGCCGGCATGCTGATTCTGGTCGGAATGGCTGCATGGGCGCAGACGGCGCCGGCCGGAACAACCTGGCAACTGCTCTGGAGTGAGGAATTCAACGGACCCGCTGGATCGTTGCCCAACCCCGCCTATTGGACTTACGACCTGGGTACGGACTGCTGCGGCAACGACGAGTTGGAAACGTATACGAGTTCGCCCGAGAATGTTCACCTGGACGGGCTGGGCCACCTCGACATTCACATAGAGCATCCGTCACCGGGCGTGTACACCTCCGCGCGCATCAAGACCGAGGGCCTGTTTGGAGTGGAATATGGGCGCATCGAGTCGCGTATCAAGATCCCCTACGGGCATGGAATGTGGCCGGCGTTCTGGATGCTGGGCAGCAACATCACCACGGTCGGCTGGCCGGCGTGCGGCGAGATCGACATCATGGAGAACGTGGGATATATGGCAGCGACCGCATACGGCAGCCTGCACGGTTCGGACAATTTCAACGAGACCGGCCAGTATCAACTGGCGAGCGGCGCACTGGCGGATGATTTTCATGTTTATGGCGTGGAGTGGTCAGCCGACGAGATCGACTTCTACGTGGACGGAAATCTGTACGAAACGCAGACCAGCGGTGCGGCGGGCTGGGTGTTCAACGTGCCCAATAATCCGTTCTTCATCATTTTGAACGCCGCGGTTGGCGGTGACTGGCCCGGACCTCCGGACGCCACCACGAAGTTCCCGCAGGACATGCTGGTGGATTATGTGCGCGTGTACCAGGCGGTGACTTCGCCGGGGCCAGTGATCAATACCGGCGGGGTCGTGGATGCGGCGACCTTCGGGCCGGCGCTGGCGCCGGGCAGCCTGGCGAGCATTTTTGGAGAAGGGCTGGCCACAGGCGTCAACGCTGGCACGTTCGACTGCAGCACGAATGCGTTTCTAGAGAGTGCTTCCGGTGTGCAGGTGTTCGTGAATGGCGCGGCCGCTCCGCTTTTGTATCTGTCGCCCACGCAGATCAATTTCGCGGTTCCGTGGGACAGCCTAGTGGGCACACCTGTGAACGTGGAGGTGTTGCTCAACGGCGTGCTGAGCAATGCGGTTCCCATCACCCTGACCAGCACGGCGCCGTCCGCCTTCGGCCAGGTGATTGAGACGCCCGGACCGTTTTACAGCATGAACATGGCTTTCCTGGAGTGCCTGAACATGACGGAGCCTTACCCACAGCCCGGCGAATATTGCACGTTGTGGGGGAACGGGTTCGGGCCAACGAATCCTCCGCAGACGGATGGCACGGCGGCGGCTGCATCGCCATTGCCGTGGACCACAAATGAATGTTCGCTGACCATCGGCGGGGCGCCTGCCACTGTGACGTATTGTGGCGCGGCGCCGGGCGAAGTGATTTACCAGATGAACTTCGAGTATCCGTCGGGCGTGCAGGTGGCGTTATGCCCGGTCAAGTCCACCATTTCGATTAACGGCAATACCGGGGATATATTGATGTGGCCGCCGCAGGCTTGCGGGGGTCCGTAGCCCTGTGGATCCCGCCGCAGCGCCGTTATTATTCAATAGGCGCGATTCGTTCCCAACCAGCCGAAAAGCATCGCTGCTGCTGGGCAGCAGCCGCGCCGGTCACTTACAGGTTACTGAGACAACCTGGGATGTCTGTTCGAGATGGGTATTCCCCGAGTTCACGAACAGCTTCACCGAGAGATCGTAGTGCTGCCCAGCGGCACCGAGGGTCCATGGTTCCTTGAAGATCAACATGTCTTGGGAGGGAGACGGCCGCACAACATTTACGGGACCTTTCGCGCCGTCGCTTCTGACCCAGTAGTAGTTGAACGAAAACCCATTCGGGTGTGGCGAGTTTAGGTTGATATTCCCGGTAAAGACGACGTCGACCGGACACCCGAATCGTGGCCCACTCTGACAATGGCTCCCCGCAAGGGGGCAGCGAGCGGGTGTGTGGACAGCGATATGGTTCCTTCTCGGTAGCCAACTCCGGAAGCAAGCCGCCGCTGGGACTGTTTCCGAGTCGCCCGTCATCCGAGGACGCTCAGGCCTGTGGAACTCAAGACGTGTCCTTGACGGTTACGAGCCGGATTTTCTGGACTCGCTGGAGCGCCTCGCGCTGGCCTGAGCGATTCTCGTTGAACGGTCGCTCCAGGTCTGGTTCGAGCCAGCGGTCGTAATTGAGGCGGCTGATAGCTCAATCCGCCGGTACGGACCCATACGCCGGGTGGTGTAACAGGAAAGCGGGCGACCGCCTACTTATGTTCATTCGGACCGTCGAGTTTTACCATATTGACGCATACCGGTTGGTATGGCAAACTAGTGGGCGACTAAAGGAGGCAGCCATGGATCAGGTTCAGGCTCTCTTACAGCGTCCCGCGCTTTACGACAACATCGACGGCACCGGCGAACTCGTCTTGGGTCTCGGTGCCTTGGGTTTCTCGCTCTTCGGCTGGTTGAATCTGCACGCTCCGGCGGGCTCCGTCTGGCATGGGATGTATGCGTTGTTCCTTTTCGCTGGCGTGATGCAGGTCGTCATTTATCTCGTCCACAAAGGAATCAAGAGCCGCATCACCTACCGCCGCACCGGGTTCGTCGCTTATAGAACTGGCAAGGCTTGGGTGGTGATGGCGGTCGCGGTAGTCGTGAGTGCGCTGGGATCGGCTGGGCTGTTCATGGCATCGCGGAGGCACTGGGACTTATCGGTGCCCGTGCTCCTGTTCGGCCTGGTGATGGCCGCGTTGTACATCAGAATGATCGGGGCGGTTCGGTGGAAGTGGGCGATGTGCTCGATCTACGTGGCTGCCGTGCTGGCAATTGCCGTCCTGCCAGCTGACCTGGTGGAGGCGTTTGCGAACCATCAAAGTATCTCCCCGCTCCTCACGGCCAAGGCACTGGGAGCCTACTGGCTGACCTTCCTGGCGTACGGCGCCGTGCTGGTGATATCGGGCTCAATCAGCCTGTGGCTCTACATTCACCAGACGCAAGCCCCGGCACAGGAGGCCTGATGCAACCGCTCGGCGATTATCTGAAACGCCCGCGAGCGTTGGAAGCGGCATGAACCGGCAAATCCAGGCCATCGCGGAGCTCGACCGGGTGATTCACGAACCCGGACGGCTCATGATCACTGCGCTGCTGTTCGCGGTGGAGAGCGCCGACTTCCTCTATCTGCAATACGAGACGGACATGAACAAGGGCACACTCTCCAGCCATCTGTCACGCCTCGAGGAGGCCGGCTATGTGGAGATCACCAAGACCTATCGCGGCAAGGTGCCGCAGACACTGCTGCGACTCTCCGAGGCCGGCCGCAAGGCGTTCGCCGAGTATCGCCGCAAGCTCAAACAGGCCGTTCTATAGGAGCAGAAACATGCGCAGGCCCACTCGTCTTGCCGACACGAGAGACAGCGTTTAGCGCGGCGTTATTCGCTATTGTCGGACACTGTTTTCCGACGGCGAAGCGCCGTCGTTGGGCGTGCGCACCGCGCAAGCGGCTGCCCGGCAGAAGCCGGCGACCGCTCAATTCCCCTTTCGGCTGATCGGAGCCGACCTCCCGTTCCCGATCCAGGCCGAGATTGTCCGCCTAAGGGCCAACGTGTGGCCGCATGTCACGCTGAGCCAACAATCCAAGCAGGTTGTTGTCGGCGATTGCCTTTTGTCGGCGGTTCCCCTGCGGATCTTACGCGCATGTTGTATGCTTGCGGCGATGAACGGCATTCGGGGTTGGATTGCGGGCGCTGGGCGTTGTCCGGCGTCGCCGGAAGAAAGGGAAGTCGTCGACGACGGCTTCCGAATCCTCGATGAAACGCTGGGCCGGGCCCGGATGAAGAGCGCGGTAGTGGTTGAGCCTACGGCGGAGTTCTTTCCCGATCGGTGGGATGGGTCGGTCGATGCGGCGGAAATCTTGTTTGGGCGCGTGTGCGGATATATGAGCGTCAGCCGGGCCGAGGTCGAACTGTCATTCTGGGAAGACACCGGACGAATCGACAGCGTCGGGCCGGCGACCGCAGGCGAGAGAACGTCGGGCGCAGGCGGGTACTACAGCAGCCACTGCGGGAAACCGCGCGTTTCGATCAATTCGAAGTACATGAAAGATACCGAATCGCTTGTGTCGACGATGGCACATGAATTGGCGCACTCGATTTTGCTCGGGCAGTACGGGTTGTCGCCGGAGAGTCCGCACATGGAGGCAATCACGGATTTAGCCGCTATTTACCTTGGGATGGGGATCTTCACGGCGAACTCGCTGCTGCGGAGTAGGCGGTGGACGGAGGGAAACGTCGAGGGCTGGAGCATTCAGCGGAAGGGGTACATCAGTCCGGAGATGGCGGGCTGGGCGCTGGCGCTGTTTTGCTGGGCTCGCGGGGAGTTGAGGCCGCGGTGGGCGCAGCACCTGAACACCGATCCGCGGAGCTACCTGAAGATGGGAGTGCGGTATCTGAGCGGGTCGAACGGGGGAACCCGTAATTTGTTGAGGTGACAGACAAGTGGCTGCCAGCGTGGCCGTGAGGCACCACGTTCGGTATCGGTTTCTTATCTACGGCATGGAGTGGCAGAGCGTGATTAGCGCAGAGAAACGCGCCAGGACCAGCGAATCGATACTGCCAGTCCCCAAACCGTTGAGCGCACCTCTTCCAGCTAAGGGCGGCGCCCGGTTGACGCGGCGTTATTTGGAAATATCGGACACTGTTTTCTAGCGCAGGCGTCCGGTGGCGACCGTCTTGATCCCCGCAAATTGCCGTATGCTAGCCAAAGGATGCGGATTACGTGGATTTGCCGCTGCCCGCTGCTGGCTGGCATTGCGCTGGCAATGGCGGCGCTTGCTCAGCAATCGGTCGAAACGGTCTCATTATCTGGAGCAGTTGTCAACGCGGTGACGGGAATGCCGATACGGAATGCGCAGGTATCCCTGTCCTCCGGCGGCGCGACCACCACCGATGCCGGCGGAGCGTTCCGGTTCCAGGGGCTTGAGCCGGGTGACTACTCAGTCTCGGCGGGTAAGACCGGATTCACGGGGACGGACGAGCTAAGCGTCTCCCTGCGCACGTCGCAGGATGGGTTCGTGATTCCGCTCTCGCCGCTGGCCTCCATCCGCGGCCGCGTGACGGACGAGGATGGGGAACCGGTGCCGGGGGTAACCATCCAGGCGTTCGATGCCGGCGCTTCGAGCGAACACCCACGAGGCGAGCTCGCGAGCGCTGTAATGACCGACGACCGCGGGGAGTTCCGCATTCCCCTGCTGCGGCCGGGCAGGTATTTGGTTCTGGCATCCGGACAGGCATCGCAGCACGTGTATTACGGGTCCGCCAAGCCGGTGCACGGAACGCAGGAGGCATTCGCGCCGGTATACTTCGGAGGGTCACGAGACTCGATCGACGCGCTGGTGGTGGAACTGCGGGCCGGCGTCGATGCCCGTGCGGACATCAGCGTGACGATGCACGCTGGGCATGCCGTCAGCGGCCGCATATCGAATCTCGTGCCGGGGCGGGTGGCCGATCTCCAACTTTGCAGCAGCGACACCGACACAGGAGACAACCGTAACTCGGTGGAACTGGCGAGCGGGCGTTTCGAAATCACCGGCGTCCTGGACGGCCGCTACCGGTTGCGGGCGTGGCAGCGCAGCAACAACAATGAGGTACTCTACGGCGACCAGGAGGTTGTGGTCAGCGGCCGCGACGTCGAGGGCATAGCGCTCACGTTGGGCGCCGGGTCCACGCTAAGAGCCAAATTGCGGGTGGAAGGCCCGCAGGACGGATCGAAGCTCCAGGTGATGGCGAGACTTCACGCGCAGACAGTGTTCCCCAGCGCGTTTCAAGACCTGAGCCAAAAGGCCGGAAGCGGCATGGCGGGAGAGACGATCGAGATTCCGGGAGTCATTCCCGGAAGATATTGGATCGCCATTGACGTGGTAGGCAACGCCTACGTCAGTGCTGCGCGCGCGGGAGAGACCGACCTGCTTGCCGCCGGGGAGCTCGTCTTCGAGAACGGGGTGGCACCGGAACTGGATGTCGTCCTTCGGACCGATGGCGGCCAGGTGTCCGGAACCATTGCCCCGCCAGACACGGAGGCGGCCATTCTCCTCGTACCGGACTCCTGCGGTCGCCCGCCTGGCTGGGGCATCGCGCAGGCCGGTGCCTTCACCGTGTTCGGGCTGGCGCCGGGAGGCTACCGGGTCTATGCGTGGAAGCAGCCGGCGAAGATGGATTACACGTCGCATCAGGCGATGTGCGAGTTGGCGCAGGGCGGGACGCCCGTTGAAGTCAGATCGGGGGAGATGACGAAAGTGCAGATCCAGGGGCTTTCCGAGGAGCCCAAATGATGAAGATCGCAGCGTGTAAGTGGATCGCGGCCGTCGCGGTCGCAGTCGTGCCGGCATTGGCAGCGCCTCCGGCGAAGCAGGCGGAGTCCACGTTCAGGATATCGGGAACGGTGGTTAACGGAGTGACGGGACAGGCGCTGGCAAAGGCGCGTGTGACGGTGGCGCCGGACGACCGCAGCTCCCAGCCGATGGAGATGACCACCGGAAGTGATGGGCGCTTTCTGTTCGAGGGATTGCCGGCTGGTTCCTGGACGCTTCATGCGGAGCGTCGGGGATTCATCGGCCAGGCTTACGGCCAGCGTTCGATTCTCAGTTCGGGATCGATTTCGATCGTCACCGGTTCGGATGGGGGATCGGAAAACATCCGGTTCGCGCTGAATCCGCCGGCTGCCATCACAGGCAAAGTGGTCGATGTGGACGGGGAGCCGGTCATGAACGCCTTCGTGGAGTTGCTGGTGCCGCTTTCCGGATTGCGGAAGGAGTACCGGGTCGCCAAGACGGTGCCTACCGATGACACGGGGGAGTATCGTATCCCCGATCTCCCGGCCGGCAAATACTACCTCTTCGTCATCGTTCCGGCGCCAACCGGAGACGGCGGGTATACGCCCCAGTATTACCCGAACGGGGCCGATGCCAATTTGGCCAAATCGATCGCGCTCAAGCCAGGCGAAGAATTCTCCGCGGACTTTTCGCTGCTGCGGACACATGGGGTTTCATTGCAGGTGGAGGGCTTCAGCGGAATTCCGGGAGGCGCGGATTCCGAGTTGCTCGTTCTGCTCGCATCGGGTCCGGAGAACTCGGCGGTGTCGATCAGCACTTTGGGGTCAGGACTGGGCCGTACATTCTCCCATCTCGTTCCGGGCCACTACAAACTTGTGGTCGCCGACCTGAAGGGCACGACTGCTACGACGAAGTGGATCGACGTCGGAGCCGAGGGCGGTACGGTCACACTGCCATTCGCCAATCCGCCCGATATCACCGCGAAGGTGCGTATGGAGAACGGGGACGCAAGCCTGCTGCCGTCGGCGCTGTTGGGCTTCACAGCATTCGGCGATCCCGGGCAAAACTACAGGCCGATTCCACGGGACGGGGCCGTGACGTTTCCGGCGCTGGCGTCCGGACGCTACATGATCCTACTTGAATCGAAGGATCTGTACATCAAGAGCGTGACGGCACGCAATGCGCGGGTGGCGGACGGCATGATCGACCTGCCTGAGAGCGGGCCGGTGCAACTGGAGGTCACCGTCGCAGGAGATGTTGGGCGAGTGAAGGGGAAGGTCCACGCAGGCGACAAGCCCGTGAGCGGCGACCAGGTGGTGCTGGCGCCGAGCGAGGAATCGGCGGGTATCGCTGATTACCACGCCTACATATCGGATAGCGACGGCACCTTCGATTTTCGCGGCGTGAAGCCGGGAGGCTACGTGCTGTTCGCTACTCCGGACCTGGACATCGAATACGGCGACCGAGCGGCGCTGGCCAAGTACCTCCCTTCGGCGAAAACCATAAGCGTGGAGCCGAAGGGTACGGTGGAGTTGCGAATCGAACCGTGCGGAAGGTGACGGCGGACAAACGCCAGCGCCTAGCTCTGAAGATCCTCAATAAGGGCAACGCCGGTCCAGCATCGATTAAGGTTACACCGCGAATGGCGGGAAGCCGCTTTCCGCCGACGTCGCGCCGTGGCACGGCTTCGTTGCAGGTAACGATTCACTCGGATGTGTAGTCGTCCAAACCGTGGAATGGCCTTGACCCGCCACGGGCTTCGCCGGTCCCGCGCGAGCGTTATCACCTCATATCGGTAGCTTGCGGTAGGCAAGGCAGACTGCCCGGCGTGTTCGTGCGAATCAAAACGGAATCGCCAAAATCCGCCTGCGCGGCAGGAAGGTATGTGGAAAATGACGACGGGCGGGAGTGGCCCGACGGATGAAGTCCACAAACCCCGTTTACCAACAACTTGTGTTCGCAATGTGGGCATTCTTTCGCTAATCTAATTGTCGATGTCCTTGCCTG
>Ga0074045_10003537_pt1 | contig 14053 bp, 6 predicted proteins | sample BogForMeECP23OM2_FD_94442 | JGI IMG/M metagenome (GOLD analysis project Ga0074045, IMG submission 94442) | Bog forest soil microbial communities from Calvert Island, British Columbia, Canada - Bog Forest MetaG ECP23OM2 | ecosystem: Environmental > Terrestrial > Soil > Wetlands ... | reverse complement strand
AGACGGCGCAGTTCGTCATAGACCAAAGGCAGGAGCGCGTCCAAAGCCTCGCGGTTGCCGTCCCGCCAGCGCCGCAAGAGCTGCGTGATCTGACTCGGAGGCCGATGCGCCACAGATTCGCCCTGCCCGGGAAGCACTTGGGTGAGTAGCCTATCCCTTCCTATTTCGCCTGTCAAACACTGAGAACCGGAGAGCTGTCTCGTTACTGAAACCTATTTCTCCGCTCCCGTGATCAAATCCGCCAATGTTTTTCGCCGTTACAAGTAGGGGGTTATGAACCCTCACAACCAGAATCCAGAAATTTCCTCGCAAGAAACGTTAAGGAGAGTCACAACATGAAAAAGATACCGTTTGTCGCTTCAAGAATGTCCGCGTTGCTAGTTGTCTTTCTGTCACTTACGTCTTTGGCCTTGGCTCAGCACGAAATGCAGCCAGCGGGACAGGGAGACAACAGTAAGCTCGTTGAAATTGTTCGAAAGGCCACGACGCAGTACGTGGATATCAACAACGCCGTTGCGGCTGGTTACGCCCCGTTCCTTGGCTGCGTCACAGGCCAGGACCATGGCGCGATGGGGCTGCACTACGTGAATGGCACACTCCTCAGCGCGGGCGAGATCGATGCTTCACACCCTCAGGCCCTGATCTACGAACCGTCGAAGGGGGGCAAGATGCAACTGGTCGGCGTTGAGTTCATCGTATTTGCTGAACCCTGGCTGACCAACAACAACACTCCACCGGTATTGGAGGGGCAAGTTTTCCAATACGTCGATAGCCCCAATCGGTTCAATATACCTGCCTTCTTTGAGCTCCACGTCTGGGCTTGGCGGGACAACCCCCAGGGGGCATTTGTGGACTGGAACAACCATGTGACTTGCGCAGACGAGTAAATTGCCAGGCGATGTTTGCTCACGATTCGCGATCTCGACCACGGAGCAACGTTGTGTCCATGCATCGTGAAATGCGCGAGAACTGAAGGAAGCGAGAAGCGAAATCCCTCCGGGAGCCAGCTCTCGCACGGTAAGGCTGACTAATGGGACGGCGGCGAAGCATCAATGAATGGCCGGTGGCCTTCGCTGGCCGCCCCCGGCGGCCTTGCGAGGAAACACCTGGCTGAGTAGACCATTCCTTTCCATTTCAGCGATCAACCGAGAAAGGAAGAGCTCGACAATTTATCCAGAATCGTGGAATCCGTTGACTAGCAGATACCGCGTCCGTAAGATGAAGCGGCCCGCAAGCCGACGCATTGTGATCGACCAGACCATCTCGCATTACCGCATCATCGAGAAGCTCGGTGGCGGCGGTATGGGCGTAGTTTACAAGGCCGAGGACACTCGTCTGCACCGTTTCGTCGCTCTGAAGTTCTTGCCTGACGAAGTGGCGCGCGATCCGCAATCTCTCAGCCGCTTCCGCCGAGAGGCACAAGCCGCGTCGGCCCTCAACCATCCCAACATCTGCACCATCTACGACGTCGGCGAGCAAGATGCGCAAGCATTTATCGCGATGGAGTTTCTGGACGGTCAAACGCTGAAGCACAAGGTCGAGAACCGTCCGCTCAAGATCGACGAGTTGTTGGAGCTCAGCATTCAGATTGCCGACGCACTTGACGCTGCCCACAGCCGCGGGATTGTGCATCGTGACATCAAGCCGGCCAATATCTTCATCACCAGCCGGGGACAGGCGAAGATTCTCGACTTCGGACTTGCCAAGCTGAACGCGAGCCGAAATCTTACCGCTTCGATGACCGGCTCAACCATAGCCGATGTCAGGGATGAACAACTCACAAGTCCCGGCAGTACCGTGGGCACAGTCGCCTATATGTCCCCCGAGCAGGCTCGTGGAGAAGAACTCGACACCCGCACGGATCTATTTTCGTTCGGTGCGGTGATGTACGAGATGTGTACCGGCACAGTGGCCTTCGGAGGCAGTACTTCCGCCGTGATCTTCGATGCCATCCTCAACCGCGTCCCGACGCCGCCACAACTTAATCCCATCTTGCCATCCGATCTCGACCGGATCATTGGCCGGGCACTGGAAAAGGATCGCGAGCTGCGCTATCAGACGGCTTCTGAAATGCGCTCCGAATTGAGGCGCTTGAAACGCGACTTGGATTCAAATCGGAATGCGTCAGCGCAGAGTTCGGTCTCAGCGAAAGAAGCCGCAGCGGCGGTCGCGCCTGCAACCGCCTCGGCCAGAAAAGTACATTCCATTCGATCCATCGGATTGATCGCCTGCGCGGCCCTCGTTCTGGGCGCAGGCGCGGGCTGGTTTCTCCACGCCAGTTGGATGCCGATGTCACAGCCCTTGTACCATCAGCTCACTTTCCGCCGGGGCACCATTCGGTCTGCGCATTTTACGCCTAACGGACAGTCCGTCGTTTACGGAGCTTCCTGGGAGGGATCTGCGATTGATCTATTCATTACCAGCCCTGAAAGTCCGCAGTCGAGGTCGCTTAATCTCGCTGGAGCTGCGCTCTTGGCGATCTCCTCTTCCGGCGAAATTGCGGTATCGATGGACAGCCGCCCATCCGGAGTTTATGCCCAGGTGGGCACGCTAGCCCGAGTGCCACTCAACGGTGGATCTCCACGCCCTGTACTGGAAAACGTGCAGTGGGCAGATTGGTCACCGGATGGCAATAACCTGGCGATTGTCCGCGATGTGAATGGTCGAAACCGGCTGGAATTTCCCATCGGAAAAGTGCTGTACGAAACCTCAGGCTGGATCAGCCATCCACGGGTTTCCAGAAAGGGCGACCTGGTGGCGTTCCTGGACCATCCTCTGCCCGGCGATGATGGAGGTTCTTTACGCGTTGTGGACCTGAGCGGAAACGTAAAGACTTTGGCAAAGGACCTTCAGACCATACAGGGACTGGCTTGGTCTGCCGACGGCCGGGAAATATGGTTCACTGCGGACCGGCTCGGCCTTAAGCGCGCCGTCTACGGTGCCACCTTAGGAGGGCATGATCGGCTCATTGCACGCGTTCCTGACACTCTATCGCTACAGGATATTTGGCAGGATGGACGCGTACTCCTTTCGCGAGACACCTGGCGACGGGAACTGATTGGTCTCGCCTCTGGTGAGAGCAAGGAACGTGATCTGTCATGGTTCGACTACTCGTACCCGTCAGACATCTCGTCGGATGGGAAGGAGTTGCTCTTCACCGAGGCGGGCGAAGGCGGAGGTCCCAACTACTCGGTTTATCAGCGAAAGATCGGTGACACCTCGGCCGTCCGCTTGGGGGACGGCCTTGCTATCGCCGTGTCGCCGGATGGCAAATGGGTGATTGCCAGTCCGCCCACCCCGCCCGCCCAACTCGTTCTTCTTCCCACCGGGCCGGGCGAGGCCAAGCCTCTCACTCACGACTCCATCAATCACAGCCGGGCGAGGTGGCTTCCAGATGGCCGGCGCTTCATTTTCTCCGGCAAGGAACCAGGTCACGCTGCCCGTATTTACCTCCAGAATTCCTCCGAGGAAAAGCCGGTGCCGATCTCGCCGGAGGGAATCGATCCTCTCGTTCTGGTGCTTTCTCCAGACGGTCAGCAGGTGGTTGGCGTTGGGCCGGATGAAAAGGCATATTTTTACCCGGTCGCCGGCGGAGATGCGAAAGCCGTTCCGGGCATTGAGATGGGAGAGCAACCGATTCAATGGAGTGATGACGCCAAAGCAATCTATTTCTACAAGCCGGGAGATCTGCCCGCCAAAGTCTATCGGCTGGATTTGTCGACGGGACACAAGACTCTGTGGAAGGAACTCATGCCTTCCGACTCAGCCGGCGTAAGCCGCATTGGTCCCATTCTGATCACGCCGGACGGCAAGTCGTGCTTATATGGCTATCATCGTATTCTGTCGGACCTCTATCTCGTCGAAGGATTGAAATAAGGGTCATCTTTTCTTAGGCTCGCCCCTTAGCAAAGGGTCGCAAAGAAAAGTCGGTCACCTTTCACCGATGATCGTCGCAGGGCGGATGGCTCGCACCCGACAACGGCTCGCTTGCGCCTGCGGAGATTCCGCTCCACGATCGACCGCGTCATTCGGGGCTAGCCTCTAGCAGCAGATGTTTGTCGAACTGAGCAGAAATTGTGGCCTTCGGGCCGTGCACACTCCCCAAATCTTTGTTGTTCACGTAGTCGACAATGCGATAACTGCGATCTTGCAGACCGCGAAGTTCAATCGGTCCGCTCCAGTGACGGGCATAGAACGCGTAGTAAAATTCCTGATCTTTGCGGATCACATGAGCTTCGGGAAGATCGAACCCTATATCGTAGAGATCCCCAAGATACTCACCTCGCGATAGCATTTTGTCGTTGTAAATATGCAGCCACTTCTCAAAGACCTTCTGCCGCTGCGGGGTGAGATCTGACTTGCCATGTTTAGTAACGAGACTGGGGAGGACGAACTGCGTACCGACGACTCCTCCTACTCCAACGGTCGAAGCGAAATCAATTGCTTCGTCGCTCAACTCGACGTGGTCACCAAAATAAGGAACGTTATCGCCCATGAGCGCCTTCAATGTCTTCCCCTTGGAGCGAACCTGAAATGAACTTTCCGGATCGGACGCGACGGACATGTTGAAATGCGGCATCGTGAAAAAGGAATAAGCCGTACCGCACGGGCAAAACTCCACCAAGGCGTCGGGTTTGACGCTGCGAGCGGTTTCGTAAATCTCACGAAAGAAATCGGGCAACGCCTCAACCGAGTCTTCCGGACGTTGGTGATGGTGCGCGGGATTGTAACAAGGAGGAACGGCATTCATGTGCTGGCCATCAAGCTTGAGGCCATCGAATCCCCACTCTCCCAGGATCTTGCGAACCAACGCTTTGTGATATTCCACGACCCCTTTGTCGGATGGACACAAATAAAAAGAATTCCACCATGAGATCTTCCGCTTCGATCCGTCGCGATTGAGCAGAAGAAAGTCGGGATGATCTTTCAGCAATTTTGAATCCGGGACGGCGCTTAATGGCGACCACCACAGTTGCGCTTTGAAACCTTCGGCATGAATTCGATCCACCAGGGCTTTCATGTCAGCGTCGCCGTTGGGAAGTTTTTTGGGGTCGAGCGCCCAATCGCCGTAGTTATTCTGCCAGCCATCGTCCAACGTGACCCAGGCGAAGCCCATCTTCTTTACAGTTGGAAGCGTGTCGTAGACCTGCTTGAGCTGCACCGATCGGCCGTAACCCCAGGCGCACCAGATCGGGCCAAAGGCGCTGTCGGGCGCCGAAGCCATTTGAAATCCCTGCCGCACCATGAGGCGGCGGTATTCGGTGAGCGTGCGAAAGTAGTCCCCCTGATGCACCGACACAAAGGTGCGAAGAGTATGGAAACTTTCTCCTGGTTCCAGGGTGCGCTCATGCGTGGAGCGGACAGCAACATGGGCGTGGCGTGCGTCGGGCATAGACACGGGAAGCGATATCAGGCGGGGCCCGGGCTCTACGTGGCCTACCGCGAGGCCGATGTCTTTGCGCCACACATCCACAATCGGAGTCCCCCCACCGTAGTCGCTGGCATTCATACCGAGATAATTTTCCTGTTTGAATCCGACGCGCAACGGTAACACCCAATTCGGACGCTTCTCGTAGGAACCACTTTGGTAGGACCAGAATGCAGGACCGCTAGCCACCGGCTTGGCGGACAATGAGTACTGATGATTGGCCCAGCCGCGGATTGTGACAGAAGCAGTTCCTTCGTTTTTATAGGCGACGTCGAAAATCGCCATGGAGGGGAAATCTTTGTATATCGTGACCGAAATTTCCTTGCGCAAATCGCCTGACTTGCCGGCGAGCGATAGGCGCTCGCCCGCGCCAAATGCATCCGCAACATGTTCCCGACGGCTCGTGGTCAGGGCAAAGTCGCTCCAGATGCGACTCGTGGTGACAGTTTCCGATGCCGAAAAGGAGCTCAGTACTTGCGGGCCTCGACCAACCAGCGCGATGACACGGCTGCGCAGGTTGTGGTCGAATTCGATTCGCAAGACCGAGCTTTGGATCTGAAGATTCGTTGCGACTTCGACTGCGCTGGCAGGAGCGGACTCTTGCGCCGAATTGCTTTGACGCGAGTTCCACGCAGGCAACACAAGGCCAAGCAAAACACAGCACGTTGTCGCGAAGAAGCGTCCGCGCCTCATTCTCAAGAAGGACTGTCGGTCTTGCTCTGATCGGGATCCCATGCCCCGATCAGGTCGGATTTTCATGCCACCACCTGTTAGGTTGGATGATTGTCAAATGAACTGAAGAGTTGTGATGTATTACGAACAGTTTGTTTTACTTTCTATTCTTCGGCGTTGTCAAGGTGATTGCGAAGGATGATTCGCAGCCGGCGGCATGACTGAACGCACCAGGTGTGCCTGGCAGAGGCGATTTCCAGCGGCCGTTCGGTCTGATATTCAGGTGGTTTGAAGTCCTCGCGGGGCCATGGATTTGCCCTTGACAGACAGCAGAAACGAACGTAAAAAGTGTGGGTGAAAGGAAACGTTATTAAACGCAAGCATACGAAATATCGTCTAATTCTTGACCGAAGGCGATTCTTTGCGCGTCGTTTAATGAGGCAGCCTGGTACTTGCTAATCCTGATTCGGATTAAGGTTCGAGTTGTGGATATGTCGATTTACTGACTGACAAAGGTTCGGCCATGACAACCGTGCGGTGCGGCGTGGGGCGAAGCGAACGGCTCATCCTTATTACCATCCTGCTCACGGCAGCGATGGCTGCGGGCCAGACACGGCTCGGCGTACCCTCCTATCAGGACCCCGGATCGCCGCAATGGACGAAGTGGGCAGCGCCGGGAGCATCGGCGATCGGCGTAATGATCGTTAACCTCGACAACGGGGACGACGAAACCTACTACCCGAGTGTAGACCGCGCAATCCGCGCAACCCGCAAGCAGGGTATTTCCGTCATCGGATACACGTACACGGGTTACGGCGCCCGGGATCCGAAAATTGTACGGCGGAAGATTGATGCGGTATATCGCAACTATCTGGTCGATGGCATCTTCTTCGACGAAGCGCCAACCGATTGCAAGGCCAGCAATCCGTTTTTTCTCACCGAGTTTTTATACTACGAGGCACTAACCAACTACGTGCGCGAGAAGGCGGGCGCACGGATCACGGTACTGAATCCGGGAACCTACAGTCCAAGCGATTGCTGGATGGGGATCACGAACATCCTGATGAACTGGGAGGATCAGGGTCTGGCAAACTATCGCGACAACTACGTGGACTTTGCCTGGGTGCACAAATACCCGCCCGACCGGTTCTGGCACATCGTCTATGGAATGAGCTGGGACGATCTTCAGACCGCGCTAGAACTGGCCAAGCAGCGCAATGCCGGTTGGGTTTACCTGACGCAAGAAACAGGGAACCCATATGCCAGCCCGCCGCAATACTGGCCCGCAGAAAACGCAGCGGTGCGGTTGCAGGCCGTGCAGGCTCCGTTCGCCAGCGCTTGGCCCGACTCGTTCGATCCGCAGGGTGCACCTCAGCGCGGCCGCACCTCGATCCGTTGGGACGGCGCTGGAGCGACGACGAACTGGCAGATATTTCTCGACACCGATCAGAATTCGAGGACCGGGTACAACGGCGGTGGCATTACTGTAGGCGCGGAATACATGTTCGAAACCGAGAGCGGTAAGGCTCATCTGTGGCGCTATGCGGGTACGGGAACAGATTGGAACTGGACTGAGGTCGCAGCCAACGCCACGCTCGACGTTCTCGATTCCAGCGTTCAGGCGGCGAGCTTCGATACGACAGGTCTTGGCGGCACAAAGGCCTTGAACTTTCAGATTCGGGCTTTGAACGCTGCCGGTGATCCGATCTATGACAGCTACGTCTTGCCGTTCAGCCTGAACAATACCGGGCTGGTGTTCGATATCACGAACCATCTGCCGTGAGTGGAATGCCTCGTTAAAACGCGTGGAGTTTGGGCGGAGATCTCGTTTCCTTGAGAGCGTTCCTGCAGGAGCTCTGCCGTTGCTGAGCGTAGTCAATATGTATTGAAAGTATTCGTTACTATTCGCAATCCGCAATGTAAGCTAGATCAACTTTGCGGGGAGCCTTGGGGAAGTCGGATTGAACCCTGTGATTCAGCAGCGCGGCCGCAACGCAAGCGCCAGCTTGCAGGATTTATTGGTCCACAACCGCCTGTCGGGAAAGGGCGGTGTGTATGCCGTTTGTTCCGCACATCCGTGGGTGATTGACTCAGCCATTCAGCAGGCCAAGGAAAACGGCTCTTTTCTCCACATCGAGTCCACTTCCAGCCAAGTCAATCAGCTGGGTGGTTACAGTGGACAGACTCCGAGTCAGTTCGCTGATTCTGTCCACGCAGCAGCGCGCCGTATGGGACTTCCCCAAGACCAAATATTGCTGGGCGGGGACCATCTCGGGCCATATCCCTGGAGAACCGAAGCATCAGGCAGCGCTTTGAACAACGCTTGCGAATTAGCCCGCGCTTGTGTCCTCGCCGGCTATCGAAAACTCCATCTCGATGCGAGCATGGCATGTGCCGACGACCCGAAAGTGCTCTCCGAGCAGACAGTTACGCAGCGGGCTGTTGTGCTTTGCCAAGCTGCTGAAGAGGCGCTGAAAGACTCTCCCCCCGGCACCGACCTTCCTCTGTACGTTATCGGAACTGAAGTTCCCGTCCCCGGGGGCGAATCGGCCACGGGCGCACCTCCCGCCGTGACCACGGTCGAGAGTCTTCATCAGACCCTGCGGGTTTTTCAAGAAGCCTTTGAAGAGAGAGGCCTGTCAGCGGCCTGGCAAAGAGTAATCGCGGTGGTGGTGCAGCCCGGAGTGGAATTCGGGGACGACCTCGTATTTGCATACGATAGAACGAAAGCTCGTTCGCTCTCGGAAGGATTACCGTCCAGCCCTTCGCTGGTATACGAAGCGCACTCTACCGACTATCAGTCGCCCGGCGCTCTGGTTCAAATGGTCGAAGATCACTTCGCCATTCTGAAAGTGGGCCCATGGTTGACCTTCGCATTCCGGGAAGCTGTGTTCGCCCTGAGCGCGATCGAACAGGAACTGCTTGCCGGGGAAAAAAGTCAAAGGCTATCGCAGGTTCGAGAAGCGCTCGATCAGGCAATGCTGCGCAAGCCGACTTACTGGCGCTCATACTATCGGGGAGATGAGCGCCAACTGCGCATCGCGCGGGCCTACAGTTACAGCGATCGCTGCCGATATTACTGGCATGAGAAATCCGTCCAAGCAGAGATCGAACGCCTCATCGAGAACCTCGCGGCGCGGCCAGTCCCGTTAACCCTCGTCAGTCAATACCTGCCTCGGGAATATGAGGCAATCCGGGCGGAGCAAATCGCGAATCAGCCGGGGGCGATCATTCGTTGCCACATTCAGTTCGTCCTGCGTTCGTATGCGACGGCATGCGGAATGGTTCGCGGGTGAGTTCCATGACTGCGGCAAACGTTTGATGTGAGTTTCAGCAGCGCGTAGGGGAGCACGCACGGCTGAGTTGGTTCGCAGTGGATGGTGGAGGCAAAGATGCCGAAGCTCGACGTATGTGTGGTTGGTGAAATCAATCTCGATCTGATCCTCTATGGCCTGCCCAAAGAACTGGTACTGGACCGCGAGTTGTTGGCCAGCGGTCTGGCGCTCACCTTAGGCAGCTCGTCCGCAATTTTTGCCCACAACCTGGCAATGCTGGGAAGCAAAGTCGGGTTCATCTCAAAAACCGGAGGAGACCCTTTGGGGAAGATGGCGCTGGAAAGGCTAACAGCAGCCGGGGTTGACGTAAGCCGTGTGCAGCAAACACCGGGTCGCACACCCACAGGACTTACGGTTGCTTTACCGTACCAGCAGCATCGATACATCCTTACCTTTCCCGGCACCATGTTTGAGATGCGTTACTCAGACGTCGACATCGATTATGTTCTTTCCGCGCGGCACCTGCACCTCTCGTCGTATTTTCTGCACCGCGCCCTGCGCCCGCGAATCGGCGACTTGTTCCGCCGGGCAAAGGCTGCGGGACTGTCCACATCCCTGGACACCAATGACGACCCTGAGAACAAGTGGGAAGGAGACCTGCTGGAGGTTCTGAAGCACGTCGACATTTTCTTTCCGAATGATCGTGAAGCGAAGAAAATCGCGCACACGGACGACCTCGCACAAGCACTCAACATGCTGTCTCGCTACGCCAAGGTGGTGGTAGTAAAGCGGGGCACAGCGGCTGCAATCTGCCGGACCGGGGAGGAACAATGGAGCATGGCGCCTCCCAGCGGGAAATTTGTAGACGATGTCGGCGCTGGTGACAGTTTCGATGCGGGCTTCATCCACCAACATTTGCGTGGCACAAAACTCGATGATTGCCTGGCGTTCGCCAACCTGACCGGAGCCTACTCCACCACCAAGGAAGGCGGCACCGAGGCATTTCGCGATAGCAACGCGCTTTCCGCTTTCATGCGTCAGCAGTGGAACATGCTGGGGCGGGGTGCGCTGCCCTTCAAAGCATAGCCGGGCTTCACTCTCGCCCGGTGGAAGAATATTCCGGTTGACAAATGATGCAAAACGTAAGTAAAAGTAATAATTCGTAAAATTACGCAATACGCTGGCAATTCGCAGTAGCAGTCCAGCGCTTTCTGGAATGCACCTTAGGGAGGCTTGCCATGACCGTTTCTCCTCGCACCCGACGAATTCTTGTGACGCTTTTCCTGGCGGTAGCCATTGGCTTCGCTGCACCGTTATGGGCGCAAAAAGATGCCGGTACCATCGTAGGACTGGTACGCGACTCCAGCGGCGCGGTAGTCGAGGGGGCCAAGGTCACGGTGGAGGACGTGGATCGCGGCGTCCAGATGACTCTCTCCACCAATGGGGAGGGCGAGTACGTCGCGAGCCCTCTGCACATTGGACGCTATAAGATCACGGTGGAGAAGACTGGGTTCAAGAAGGCGGTATCAGAGGCTGTGGACTTGGACGTGCAGGGGCGCGTTGCCATCAACGTGTCGCTGGAGGTCGGGCAGATATCCGAACAGATGGTGGTCACCGGCGCGGCGCCGCTGCTGGAGACCGAGACTTCGGAGTTGGGACAGGTCGTGGACCGGAAGCGTGTGAGCAACCTGCCTTTGAACGGACGCAACTTCGCACAGTTGGCGTTGCTCAGCACGGGCACGGCGCCCAGCGAACCGGGCGCGCGCGATGAAGGCGGATATGGTTTCAGCTCCAATGGAGCGAGATCGCTACAGAACAATTTCTTGTTGGATGGCGTGGACAACAATTCGAACCTGCCCGATCTGCTCAATGAAACCAACTTCGTAATTCAGCCGCCCGTAGAAGCCCTGCAGGAATTCAAGGTCCAGACCAACGCTTACAGTGCGGAATTTGGGCGCGGCAATGGGGCGATCGTGAACGCGGTCATCAAGTCCGGGACCAACCAGCTTCACGGCTCGGCATGGGAGTTTCTTCGCAACAACATTCTGGATGGGCGGAACTATTTTGATCCGGTTGGACCCGTTCCTCCGTATAAGCAGAACCAGTTTGGCGCGACATTTGGCGGACCAGTGTTGCTGCCCCACTTGTACGATGGCCGGGGACGGACATTCTTCTTTGTGGACTATGAGGGATACCGCGTACGCCAAGCGGAGACTCAGGTTGCGTTCGTGCCACCGACGGCGTGGCGAACGGGAGATTTTTCGAGCCTGATTGACTATACGACCGTAACCGGCAAGGATTGCAACGGAGCGCCGACGTATGCGGGCGAAATTTTCGATGCCAAGTTGGCGCAGACAAATTGCGGAGTGCCATTCCAATATGACGGAACGGGGAAACCTCTGAACATTATCCCTGCTACGCCGGTGGTGCCAGGCGGCGGTTCGCTGGATCCTTTAGCGTTGCGGCTGGCAGCGCTGTATCCGGCGGCGGGGCCGATCAATTCGAGCGGCAACAACTTCGTCGCTAACCCAGTGCACCAGGAAACGCGCAACAACTTTGACGTTCGGGTAGACCAAAAATTCAATGAGAATGACAACACGTTTTTCCGCTTCAGTTTCGAAAACCAGCCCAGCTTTATTCCTGGAACCTTCGGTGGGCTGGCCGACGGAGGTGGATTCTTCAGTGGGCAGGAGGATTTCGCCTATCGCAGCTTTGCCACGAGTTGGACGCACATCTTCAAGCCCACATTGATCAACGAATTCCGCCTGGGCTACAACCGGGTGAACGCCCATCGCCTGGAATTAAATGCGAACACCAACGTATCGGCAGAACCAAACATCAATTTCCCAGGCGTTCCCTTTTCGCCCGGCATCGGCGGGCTGCCGCAACTGACCTTCAGCGACGTGGCCACACTGGGCAGTCCCACGTTCCTGCCTTCGATCGAGCTGCAGAATTCCTACACTCTTTCCGAGAATCTGACTTGGGTAAACGGGCGCCACACCTGGAAATATGGCACCGAGATCCGGCGAGAAGAATTCACAATTTTCCAACCTGCCGCAGCGCGCGGGACGCTCGCCTTCAGCCCCACGCTGACCGATAATCCGGCAGACATCGGTAGTGGCGGAGGCGGGTTTGCCTCCTTCATGGCAGGGTTTACCAGCGGCGGCAGCATCAACAACCTGCACAACGTTGACTATTTCCGGAACACCTATGCGTTTTACGCGCAGGATGATTGGAAGGTAACGCCGACGGTAATATTGAATCTCGGCTTACGCTACGAATTGTTTGGGACCGTGGCAGATCGCCACAACGACGAGGGGAACTTTGACCTCAGCGATCCCACTAATCCCACGATCTTCGTGCCGAAAGGACAAACGGCACAACTCACGCCCTACATCGCGCAATACGTCAAGATTAGCGCCACCGGCAGCCGTGGGTTGATTAATTCGGACCTGAATAATTTCGCGCCGCGGATCGGCCTGGCGTGGCAGTTTGCCCCGAAGACCGTGTTACGAATGGGCTATGGAATTTTCTATGGTGGCCAGGAGAATGGCCCGTATTCGAATCCCAGTCCCGGATTCAATCCTCCGTTCTTCACCAACCAATCCTTCATTTCGCCTTGCGGCGCGCCGACGGCCAACGCTTTGGCTGGGGACTGCCGCGTAACTCAGATTCCAGCCCTGGCTGGCGGCTTCCCGGCCAACTCGCTGGTGAATCCCAACACTCCGATCTTTTTCTCCGTCGATAAGAACCTGCGGACACCTTATATGCAGCAGTGGCACTTGAGCGTTGAACGTGAACTCCCCGCGGACAGCGTGTTCACGTTGACCTATGCGGGTTCCAAAGGCACGAAGTTGTATACGTTCTTCAACGGCAACCAGGCAGCGCCCGACCCGAATCCGAACGACGCAACTGCGCCACGGCGGCCGGTGTTTGCGAACTTGATCGGTGCCACCGGAACCTGTTCCCTGGCCACACCGCAGGACTGCTCGCCGGTATTCGATACCGGGATCGATTGGTTCCGCTCGACGGGCGAATCCAATTACAACTCGCTGCAGGCTAGCTTGGAAAAACGCTTCGCGAAAGGCCTGCAGTTCCAGGCGTCCTACACATACGCGCACTCGCTGGATATCGCTTCCAACGCGAACCTCGGTCCCACGCAGAACAACAGCGATTTCCGTTATTTCCGCGATCCGCAGGCCGAATACGGCAATTCCGATTTCGATGTGCGCAACCGCTTCGTCTTGAATTCGATTTACGAACTGCCCATCGGTCACGGCAAGCACTTTGGGGGGGATGCGACAGGGTTTGTGAACCAGGTAATCGGAGGCTGGCAGATTGCGAATATCCTCTCGATTTCCAGTGGCAACTGGTACACAGTGCTCGACGAGAATGGCAACTTCGCCAATGCTGACGGCGGCGCCGGAGGCGTTTCCCAGCGTCCCGATCAGGTCGGCGACCCAACCCGGGCGGGCACTGTGCCGGGCAACCCTACCTGTGTCGCGCCCGCCAAGATTCACACGCCGACGGCGTGGTTTAACACCTGTGCGTTTGTCGATCCACCTTTGGGTTCCTTCGGCGACGTCGGCCGGAATACCATCGAGGCACCGGGATACAAAGAATGGGACTTCTCAGTATTCAAGTTCTTCCATACCTCGGAAAAGACGGATCTGGAATT
>Ga0074045_10003536_pt1 | contig 14055 bp, 15 predicted proteins | sample BogForMeECP23OM2_FD_94442 | JGI IMG/M metagenome (GOLD analysis project Ga0074045, IMG submission 94442) | Bog forest soil microbial communities from Calvert Island, British Columbia, Canada - Bog Forest MetaG ECP23OM2 | ecosystem: Environmental > Terrestrial > Soil > Wetlands ... | reverse complement strand
GCGGCCGGGCTGCTGCTCGCGGTGCCCGCGCTGGCCGGAACCGGGCTGCTGGAATCAGCCCGGCAGGTGTACGGGCGGCTGAGGAACGGGTTCTACGGGCTGGAGCTGGTCCTGGTGGCGTTCGTGTTCCTCGCGCTGCTGCGCGAGCCGCGCGCCGAGGGCGCCACCCGCGTCCCGCCCGCCGCCCTCGGCCGGGTGCTGGGCCTGGACCGGGCGCCGGAGGTCAAGACGCTGCGCCGCAAGCTCGGCGAGCTCGCCGCGGCGGGGAAGGCCGCGGACCTGCAGCTGGCGATCGCCCGCCGCCACGCCCGCGACCGCCCGGACGACATCGGGCTGCTCTATATCGACGGGCACACCCGCGCCTACTTCGGGGAACGCGACGTGCAGAAGATGCACATCGCCCGGATGAAGCACCCCGGTCCCGCGACCGAGGAGACCTGGGTCACCAACGGCTCCGGGGACCCGCTGCTAGTCGTGATGGCCGAGCCGTCGGACTCCCTCGCCGCCCAGCTCAGGAAACTGCTCCCGGACCTGCGCCGCATCTGCGGGGACGGCACCGAACCGCTGCTGTGCTTCGACCGCGGCGGCTGGTCCCCGGACCTGTTCGCGCACGTCATCCACGCCGGGTTCGGCCTGCTCACCTACCGCAGGGAACAGCCCGGCAAAGACATCCCCGACGTCGATGAGGACAAGTTCGCCGTCGTGGCGCACACCGGGGACGACGGCCGGCAGCGCAGCTACGACCTCGCCGACACCCGGATCGAGCTGCCCGTCACCAGCGGCGAGCACAAAGGCGAGGTGCTGGACCTGCGGCAGGTCACCCGCCGCGACAAGGGCCGCCAGATCCACATCCTCACCACCCGCGGCACCGCTGTCCTGCCCGCCGCCGGCGTCGTCTACGCGATGACCGGCCGGTGGCGGGAAGAGAACTACTTCCGGTACGCCCGCGCACACTTCGCCCTCGACGCCCTCGACTGCTACGCCGCCGCCCCCGACGACCCCGGCCGGATGATCCCCAACCCGGCCAAGAAGACCGCGGCCGCAGCCGTCAAGCACGCCCGGGGCGCCCTCGCCGCCGCCGAAACCGCCCGCGAGGACAAGCTCGCCGCGCTGCGCAGCCCCGCCCCCGGCACCACCGCGGTCATCACCAACCAGGACCTCCGCGCACTCGGCGCACCCGTCGACGCGGCACGCCGGAAGCTCGAAACCGCCCAGGCCGAAGCAAAAGCCACCCCCGCCAAGATCCCGCTCGGCGAGCACAACCCGGACATGGTGCGGCTGGACACCGAGACCAAGCTCATCACCCACGCCATCCGGATGGCCGCCTGCAACGCCGAAACCGCCCTCGCACGGGCACTGAACGGCCGCTACGCCCGCGCAGACGACGAAGCGTACGCCCTGATCCGCGAAGCCCTCGGCACCAGCGGCGACATCATCCCCGGCGACGGCACCCTCACCATCCGGCTCGACCCGCTGTCCGCGCCCCGCCGCACCCGCGCCATCGCCGCCCTCTGCGACCAGCTCAACGCCAGCCTCGCCCGATACCCCAGCACCCAGCTCACCCTCCGCTACGAGATCAAAAACCCCGCATAAACCATCTCCTATGTCAGGAGTCCTGGGCACAGCACCGCGATAAGCATCGTCCGGTTGCTCCCTGGTGACTCGTGGCCCGCTAGCGCAGACCGGGGCTTCTTCCAGGCACCGGTCATGGCCGATCAAGCGTAAAAAAGACACGCACATCAAGACCGGGGCGAAACAGCACGTCACAGGCCTCGCAGATGTCCTGTTGCCGAGGATCTGGCCCGTCCGCTCCCTCGCCATGTATCAGGTCGCCTGGGCAGGCCTCCGAATATGCATGAGCCGCGCGCATAAGAGAAGGACACGTGTGAGCGGCGATATGGCCACGGGCCAGGCTGGGCCGGATCTCCGCGGCTCACAGATGATCGCGGGCACAACAAGGCGAAGGGAAGTTCTCGTGAAGGATCTTAAAGGTCGCACCGCCCTGGTCACCGGGGCATCTGGAGGGCTGGGAACGCACATTGCGCGCCGTTTGGCGCGCGAAGGCATGAACGTCGTGGTCTCGGGACGTCGCGAGGACGCGCTCGCCGCCGTCGCGGGCGAGCTGTGTGAGCTCGGCGTCAAGGCGCGGGCGGTGCCCGCAGACCTATCTGATCTGAGTCAGATCGATCCGCTGATCGAGCGCAGCGAGGCTATGTTCGGCCCCATCGACCTGCTTGTGAACAATGCCGGCGTGGAGATCACAAGCGCCTTCACCTCGTACACTCGCGAGGAGCTGACCTCGATGGTCGATGTCAATCTCACCGCGCCGCTGCTGCTCACCCACCGGCTGGTCCCAGGAATGCTCGCGCGGGAACGTGGCCACGTCGTCTTCATCTCCTCGGCGGCGGGCAAGCTCGCCCCCGCCTATCAAGAGCCCTACGCCGCTACGAAGGCTGCCCTCATCGGGCTCACGCAAGCGCTGCGCTCGGAGTACCTCAACGCTTCAGTCGGCTTCTCGGTCATCTGCCCGGGCTTCATCGCCGGTGACGGCATGTACCAGCGGATGGCCGAGGAGGGCGTCAAGTCCAACCGCCTGATGGGCGAGACGACAACCAAAAAGGTCACGGACAAAGTCGTAGAGGCAATCCGACGCGATCAGCCGGAGGTCGTCGAGACGGGCGCTCCGATCAGACCGATACTCGCACTCAACCAACTCACACCCAGGTTCGTCGAGCGTCTGGTGCCGCGTTTCGGCCTCACTGAGCTGTTCCGCCGCGTCGCGGTCTCGCGGGGCCGCACAGCTTCTGCGGGCCGGATCGGTGTTTGAGGCTGCGGATCGGGCCTTTGCTGCCCGGTCCGCAGCCTCACGGTGCGCCGGAACGCCGGCGCCACGGCTGTGGAAGCATAAAAGGTCCGGGCAGCTGGTCGCCGCCAGCTGGTGCATGGCGTCGATGACGCGGGGCAGGTCCGGCGAGCCAGGACGATAGTCCGCGTGGCGGGCGCCGTCGATGTACTCGAAGGCGAGCACATCCCACCCGGCGGTTTGATCGTGCCAGAGCAGCCGGGGCGCAACTGCCCGGACGTGCGGGTTGATCATTGCCTCGCGTCCCTGCCGGGTCGATCCTGGAGCCTCGCGATCCCTGCATATCAGCCATGAGCGGACGTCTCCGTGAGATGTTTGACGCAATTGTGGCGGGACGTTTCCGCGGAAGCGCTTTGTGAAGCAGTGCACAAGCCGCTTCCGCGGAAACGCCGGGCAGGATGATCGGTATGACCATGGTCTACCTGGTGCAGCATCGGCGGGTAACTGGACTGGCTTACCGGGGGGCTCGCACAAAGGTCCGTTCGGCCCGAAGATCGCGGGTCGGACCAGGGCCTTGAACTCTTCCTCGGTCAGGTACCGGTCGGCACCCGAAGAGCAGGCCGTCGCGAGCTGGTCGAGTGCGGATCGCAGCTGCGGCGGGAGCGGGACGGGCGGGTCGGCGGTGGCCCAGCGCCTGACCGCGACCTGCGCCGCGGCGGTGACCGCGCCGGCCAGGACCTGCGGGTACATGTCCTGCTCGACATCCATCCCGGTTCTCGCCGCGATCGCTTCGGCCAGAACCTCCTGCATCGCGGAGTTGACCTTCAGGTACTCGCCGCGGATGGCGGGCGCAGTCAGGACCAGCTTGAGGCTGGCCAGCCACTCCCGGTCCGGCGGCTGGTCGGCGCCCTCGTAGTGGGCCAGCATCGCGTTGACGAGAGCCTCCCACAGCGGCTCGCGGGCCGGCCGGGCCAGCAGTTCCGCGCCGATGCGCCGGGCCCGGTCCGTGCCGAGGGCGCAGATCGCCTCGTACTTGCTGGAGAAATAGTTGCCGAACGTCCGTACCGACACATCCGCCTCGGCCGTGATGTCCTCGACGGTGACGTTCTCCAGGCCCCGCTCCACCGCCAGCCGGATGGCGGCCGAGCTCAGCGCGCGGCGCACGGCGAGCTTCTTACGCTCCCGCAGCCCGCCCCGCGCGCCAGGGCCACGCCCAATAACCACGGACCGAAGCCTACATACTTTCCTGCTGATCAGGAAAACTTGCATGATCGGCAATAATTTGGATATGTTCGGCCGAACGGGCCGAACGGGCCGAACGGGCGGAACGAAGGAAAGCACATGGACATCAAGGGCGTGTGCTACGACGTGGGACGGGCCTATTCCGGCTACTTCCTGACCCGGCGGGTCTTCGAGCCGGCCACCACCCGCCGCGAGCTGCAGATCATCCGGGACGACCTGCACTGCAACGCGGTCCGGTTCCAGGGCACCGACGTCGGCAGGCTGATCACGGCGGCCGCCGACGCGCTGAAGCTGGGCGGCCTGCAGGTCTGGCTCTCGCCGGAACTGTTCGAGAAGAGCCGGGAGGCGACCCTCGCCTACCTGGTCCAGGCGGCCACCGCGGCCGAGCCGCTGCGCGAGCAGTTCCCCGGCCAGCTGGTCTTCTGCGCGGGCACCGAGTCGACCCTGTTCACCCGGGGCATCGTCCCGGGGAAGACGGTCAACCAGCGCCGGGCGAACATCCGCCGGCCGGGCCTGCGGTCGGGCCCCTACGCCCAGGAACTCCAGGCCTTCCTGGCCGAGGCGGCCGAACGGGTCCGCAAGGTGTTCCACGGCCCGCTCACCTACGCCTCGACCATGTTCGAGGTGGTCGAATGGAGCCTGTTCGACTGCATCGGCGTCGACCACTACCGGAACTCCAAGGTCAAAACCGCTACGCCGCGCCCCGGCTGAAGCGCGGCAGGCACGTCCGGGACGAGGGGCACCAGGCGCGTGAGCTGACCAAGACGCTCGGCATCCTCGACGCCGAGGGCGTGGACGGCGCCTTCGTCTGGACCTTCGCCGACCCCTGGCTGACCTACAGCGCCGAGCCGCGGCACGACCTTGACATGACCGCCACCAGCCTGGTCAAGACCTACGCCCGGCGGGTATGGGAGCACCTATCCCGACCTGCCCTGGGAGCCCAAGCAGGCCTTCAGCGCCGTCGCCACCTTCTATGCCACCCACTGAGCCGGCTGCAAATCGTTCCGTGAGTCCGACACGACCGGGCCGGCCGCCGGCGAAGTTGCCTGGCCGCCGTACCGATCGAGGCCAAGGCGGTGGCATGCCCAGTCATGTGCGACGGCGGCCAGGCGTTGCTTGAACGGCTGAGGATCGTTACGGGCGATCTCGTTGTACAGCCGGGTGCTGGCGAGAGCAAAGACGTCGATGGCGGCGGACGGGGCATGCCGCCAGCCTGGGCACTGGGCGGCCAGTGCCTCGGCCTGGCTGGCGCTGTGGCCGGCCGCCATCGCCCGGATCAGGAAGCAGGCCGCGTCGATGAATGCCGCGCCGCGTGTCGGCCAGGCCCAGTCGATGATCCAGGTGCGCTCCGGACCCAGGAGGATGTCAGCGGGTTGAAGTCGGTGTGCAGCAGCGCATCGCCGTCGAGCAGGTCCAGGTCGGCGTCGCGGTCGACGTAGGCGGCCCAGCGCTGCCGGGCCTGTTTCACTGGCTGGTCCGGGCAGCTGATCGCCGCCAGCTGGTGCATGGCGCCGATGACGCGCGGCAGGTCCGGCGAGCCCGGACGATAGTCCGCGTGGCAGGCATCGCCGATGTACTCGAAGGCGAGCTGCAAGCGGTCTCGGGGGGCCGCCTGCCTGACGGCGGCGGCCGTCATCCCCACTGTCCGGGCTGGTAGTCACCGCCTTGGTTCTGGCTGATGACGTTCAGCCGGTTGTACGCGTTGATCATGGCGATGGTGCACACCAGCGCGGCGAGCTGGTCGGCGTCATAGTGCTTGGCCGCGTTCGCCCAGACCTGGTCGGTGACGCCGCCGGCGGCGTCGGCGATGCGGGTGCCTTGCTCGGCGAGCTCGAGCGCGGCCCGCTCGGCGTCGGTGAAGACCTTCGCGTCCCGCCACGCCGCCACCAGGTGGAGCCGCACCGAGGTCTCCCCGGCGTGTTCGGCGTCCTTGGTGTGCATGTCGACGCAGACCGCGCAGCCGTTGATCTGGCTGACCCGGGTCAACACCAGGTTCACGGTCGCGGGCGGCAGGGTCCCCTTCGGTACGGCCGCCGCCGCCGAGTTGAGGTGCTTCGCGAACTTCTGCAGGATCTCGGAGCTGCTGTAGTCCAGACGTGCGTCCATGGTGATCTCCCTTGCCGTACTTTCGGGTACGTCCCTAAAGACACGGCGGGCCTGACCGATGTGACATGCATAAGGCGGCGCTGCCTACTTGAAGCCCGCGCCTCAGCGCAGCGCTTAGCCAGGCGGGGTGGAAGGTTCTCCTCTACGAGGAACCTCACGCTGGCTCTCGGAGGCGGTAGATGTGTACGTTAGCGGCTGCGGCCGCGTACTCCAGGGCCTGCCTGATGTCCTCGCGCTCCAGGTCGGGGTAGTCCGCCAGGATCTCATCGAACGTCCAGCCGGCCGCGACCAACCGCACCACGGTCTCCACCGTGATACGCAGGCCCCGGATGCTTGGCTTGCCCTCCAGCATCTCAGGCTCGACACTAATTCGGTCGAATTTCATGCTGTCTCCTCCCTCTTTGATACTGCCACCTCCGAACAGGGCACGCGAGGTTGTACCCGCCCGTTCGGCGCACGATTAACGAGCCGGACAGCCGCGAGCTCGTTAGCTGGGCAGGCGGTTCAGGCGGGATCGAACCGGACCGGCGGGTTCGGGGGCGAGCGGAACAGCAGCCCGTGGATGTGCGGGTCTTCGGCGGCGGGATCGAGACGCAGCCCTGGCAGGCGGTCGAGCACCGCGTTCAGCAGCACCCGCATCTCCAGCCGGGCGCCGGGCGAGGTCGCGGCGATCACGCTGCAGGACGGCGAGTTGGCCGGGTATGCCTTTGTCGAGCCAGATGAGGTGGCCGGGCGGGTCAGCCCGTTGCTGGCTCGCCGGATCGCCGCGTGCGCGGACGCGATCCGAGCCGGGACGGTGATCTCGCTGGAAGACGGCTGCACGGTGACCTGATCACCGGCCCAGTGTCCTGGCCACGATGATGGCGTGCGGGCACCCCCAGCGCTGACCTCAGCCGCGGAGACCGCGTATGGGGGTAGCTCGCGCGCTCAGTTGCCCGGCACCCCTGATGGTAATCTCGCCGATGCAGACGTCCATGCCCTCTACCTCGCCGGCGAAAGCGTGGCCGTCACGGCTGGTGACCATCGCGAAGTCGCCATGGAACCAGCGGTCAGGACAGACCACCGAGATGGTGAGCGTGTCCTCGTCGGCTGCGATTTGGCCGGCGGTCAGGCTGCTCGCGATGCTGTGCGGCACCGTGTCCGTGATGCCGTCGACGTAAGACTGTGACATTATCGCTTGTCTCCCTTTGCGCGGTTTGCTGAGTTAATGCAGCTGGCTGGCTGTGCCAAGAGAAATTTCGGGCGGTGCCGCTAATTTCCGCTGCGGAAATTAACTAGTCGCATACGCGCCCCTACCTGCTGATGCAGGTCTCCCTCTAGCCTCTGGGCGATGACATTTCCATTTTTCCCAAGCCCGTTGCGCCGAGGATTCTCCAAGCCTATGCGCAGGACGGCCAAAGACAAGGCCGGGGTTGCCTGGAGCCTCCTGAAGCCTCCTGCTGCAGGTCAAATCGAGTTCGCTGACCTGCGGAAACGCGACTCGAAAATTATTAATTCTTGTCGTTATCTACCCGGTCGAGCGTGCGGAAAAGGCATCCGCTGGGTACCGCTGCTCTGGCCTGGGACTGATGTTCTCCTCGATCCAGGCGATGAACACGGCGGAATTGTGCCACTCGGGACAGCCGGTGATGCCTAGGCCGCCATAGGCATGCCTGTCGATCTCTAATTCATGAATTCTTAATTAAAGAGTGCCCGGGCGTTGGCGTATGAGTCGCCCCAGCCAATGTCCGCGCCAGCGCCAGCCGCTGCCACTGCGCTGTCGACAGGTCGGTCCCGCCGATGAACGTCGGCCTGCGAAGGTCATCGCGGCGCTGCACCGGGAGAGACGCGCCTGGTGTTCCGCGCCGAGGTCAGGTTGGGAAGAGCCGGATCTTGACGCCGATCGAGTCGGCGATGCGGGTCAGGTCGCCGGGGTCGCTGGTGACCACGGGGGCCTGGTGGCGGAAGGCGGTCACGATGACGATCGCGTCGACGACGTCGGCGGTTCCGGAGGCGGCGCAGGCGATGCCAGCGGCGCGGCCGGTGCGCTGGTCGTCGGGGAGAATGTCACAGGCTTTGAGTACCCGGGAGATCTGGTGCTGGGGACCGCCGCACCAGGCCTGGGCCAGGACGACGACCGGGACGAGCGGCCGGATGCGCGCGCTGGTGAGTTCATCGTGCAGGGCGAGGAAGTCTGGGTTGTGCCGTTCGGCGGCTAGCAGCGCGCCGGTGTCGTAGACGATGGCTGGCATTACCCAGCGGCCCGCTGGGGCTCGTCATCGATCAGCCCGGCCTCGATCAGGAACTGGCGGGCACGCTGGCGGGATGCAGCGGGGAGCGGGCCATGCTCGCTCTCGTATTCGGCCACCAGTTCACGGGCGGCGGCACGGCCGGCGGCGTGCAGGGCGGCGGCGCGGGCCTTCTCGGTGGCGGCCTCGGCCAGCCATGCGGACACCGGCTTGCCTTCGTCGGCTGCGGCAGCCTTGATCGTTTCCTCGATCTCGGGAGGGACTGAGATCGACAGCTTCCGTACGGTCATGCTGCTATGATAGCGCGTGGTAGGAATATGTTCCTACCACGCCTCGGGCGCGTCGGTCTCCCGCCGCAGCGCCTCCTCGATCGCCTGCGGCACCAGGCCCGCGCCCAGTCACCCTGGCGTTGAGGTTTGGGGCGGAGCATGCTCTCTTCGTGGAGGGACGGCCAGGGAGCGGCCAGATCGGGATCCTCGGCCCAGTCGAGCTGCTGGGCGACGGCCCGGTCCCGCTGGGCGGCGTCAAGGAACGCTGCCTGCTGGCCGCGCTGGCCGTGCATTGCGGGGAGGCGGTCAGCGCTGCCTCCCTGGTGGACGCGCTGTGGGCAGACGACCCGCCCCGCACAGCCACCAAGACGCTGCAGAACTATGTGCTCCGTGTCCGCCGCGCCCTGGCCCAGGCGAAGGGCGCCACCATCGTCACGCTGCCGGACGGTTACTGCCTGCGGACCGCGCCGGATGCAACCGACGCCGGCCTGGCGGAAAGCCTGATCGCGCAAGGCCGCCGGGAGATGGCGGGCGGCGATCCGGCCGCGGCCGTCCGGCTCCTGCGGCAGGCCCTGGACTTGTGGCGCGGGCCGGCGCTGGGGGAGTTCGCAGATCGCCCGTTCGCGGCCGCGGAGGCGATGCGGCTCGAGGAGCTGCGCGAGGCGGCGCTGGAGGACCTGTTCGACGCCGAACTGGCGCTGGGGCACCATCACGAGGTGGTCGGTGGCCTCGAGGCCCTGGTGACCTGCGGCCCGTTGCGTGAGCGGCGGTGGGGCCAGCTGATGCTCGCGCTGTACCGGGACGGGCGTCAGGCGGAGGCCCTCGATGCGTTCGGGCGGCTACGGCAGATCCTGGCGCGGGACCTGGGCGTCGATCCGGGCGCTGAGCTGCGTCGCCTGCACCAGGCGATCCTGCAGCAGTCGCCCCGGCTCGGCTGGCGTCCGCCACCGCGGCCCACGGCCGGGCGGGGGTATTTCGGCCGCGGCCGCGAGATGTCCCGTTTGCTGAGACGCTTCGACGAAGTGGCCGCCGGGCAGGGCGGCGTGGCCCTGCTGGCCGGTGAGCCCGGGATCGGCAAGTCCCACGCGCTGCAGCTGCTCGCCGACCAGGCGCGGGCCGGTTCGGCCTTCGTGCTCGCCGGTCGCTGCGTGGAAGGCGCGTGGGCGCCGCCGTTCCGCCCGTTCGCCGAGGCGATCGCCGGCTACGGCGAGCTGGTGAACCCGCAGCAGCTCCGGGCTGATCTCGGCCTGGCCGGTCCCGTGCTGGCCCGGATCGCGCCGCGGCTGGGTGAGCTGCTTCCGGATCTCACCCCGCCGTCAGCCCTCCAGCCAGACGAGGAGCAGTTCCGGCTGCTCGACGCGGCGGCGCAGTTCTTCACGGCGGTGTCGGCCCGCGGGCCGGTGCTGCTGATCCTGGACGACCTGCAGTGGGCCGATGCGGGCACGGCGATGATGCTGCGGCACGTGGCCCGCAGCTGCGGGCACCGCCCAGGCCGCACTGGCCGCCCTCGATGAGCTGCTGGCCGCCGGATTGATCCGGCCCGCCGGGACCGCCGAACGGTACGAGTTCGTGCACGCCCTGGCCCGGCAGGCGATCTACGACACTCTCAGCCCCTCCCGGCAGGCCCGGCTGCACCGGCGTCTGGCGCAAGCCCTGGAGGCGGCTAGGCAGCGGGTCCCCGCCTGCGCCGAGCCCGCCGAGATCGCCGCCCAGTACGCCCGCAGCCAGGCCCTGCCGGGTGCGTCCGCCGGGGTTGCCGCCGCGCTCGAGGCCGCGGACCTGGCCCAGGCCGCCGGAGCGCACGAAACGGCCGTCGCGTTCCTGGCCACCGCCGCCGACCTGGCCGGACCTGACGACGAGCGGCTCACCACGGTCCGGGCCCGGCTCGGGCTGAGTCTGGCCTGGGCGCTGCGGTTCGACGCGGCTGTCAAGACGGCCCGCGACGCCGCGGAACGGATCGCCCAGGCTGACGGCCCGCCCGCCGCCGCGGCCTACCTCGCCGGGGTCACCTCCGCGCTGAGCACGGCGGGCAGCAGCGCACACGCCTGGATGCTCGCTCCGGCCGGCCTGGCGTACGCCGGTCCGGCGCGGGACGAGGCCTGGGCGGCGCTCACCCTGCTGGCCCTGGACCGTAAGGAGGCCACCGACCCGGAGTACGTCGGCCTGCCCATAGACCAGCCCAAGCGCCGGCAGGCCCTGACCATCTTGTACCGGTCACCCCGGGCGGTCTCGCGCAGCGTCGACCTGGCCCGGTACGCGGTCGGGGCCATCTACGGCCGGCGGGACAGCGTGCCCGCCGAAGCGGCACAGGATCCCACCGTGCTGCTGTACCTGCTGGGCGGGCTGCGGCCCGCGCTGCCGCTGTTCGAGGAAGCGGCGGAGCAGGCCCGGATCCGCGGCGAGCTGGCCCGGGAAGTCCACTGCCGAGCGAGCATCGCCCGCGCCCTGGCCGCTCTGGGCGACCTGGACAGCGCACGGGCGGCGCTGTCGCAGACCCGCGAACTGGCCCGCCGCATCCCTGCTACCGGCTGGAGCTGGGAACGGATCCACCCTGCTACCGGCTGGAGCTGGGAACGGATCCACGTGGAGGGCGCCCGTGACGCGCTGACGCTCGCCACGGGGGAGGACTGGACCGGCATGCTCGCCATGTTCGACGAACTCGTCAGCACCGAGGACCCGGTGCCACGCTGTGTGCGGTGCCTGCCGGGCCGGGGACGACATGCGCTGCGTGCAAGGCCCCAACCTGCCCGGCCTGATGTGCGCCGGCGGCATGGCCGAGCTGTTTAAGACCACCGCGCGGGCCGTCGTCAAGCTTCTCGCCGGCGTGCAGCCCACCGAAGTCGCCGCGCTCGCCGACGCCGGCCTGACCGCCTACCACGCGGTCAGGAAGGCCGTCACGGCGCTGGGCCCGGGTTCGTCCGCCGTCGCCGTCGGCGTCGGCGGACTAGGCCACATCGGCATCCAGTGCCTGAAGGCCATGACCGCAGCGCAAGACATCGCGGTGGACACCAGCGAGGAAGCGCTGAAGCTGGCCCTGAGCTGCGGTGCGGACCATGCGGTCATCGCCGACGGGGACCAGGCCCAGCAGGTCCGCGACCTCACCAGCTCGGGCGCCGATGCAATCTTCGACTTCGTCAGCGAAGACCCCACGATCGGCGATTCCGTCGCCATGCTGCGCCCAGGGGGCACGTACTACCTGGTCGGCTATGGCGGCACCGTCACGCTGCCCACCATCCAGCTCGTCCTGGGTGAGATCACAGTCGCCGGGAACCTCATTGGTACCAACCCGGATCTAACCGACCTGATCGCCCTCGCCCAGCAGGGCAAAGTCGTGCTCCACTCGACCGGCTACCCCCTGGACGCCGCCAACGAAGTGATCGACGATCTCCGCCACGGCCGGATCCGTGGCCGGGCCATCCTCATCCCCTAGCGGGGCGTTGCTTGGCGAATTCGGCCATGTACGTAGGTTTGAGGTAGCCGTCCGTAGCCGTGTGATCGTCCGGGATACCAAGGACCGAACGGGGCCGGTTCTCCACTTCACTCCGGCGGCCTGGCGCGAGTCCCGGCTCTGGCGAGAACGTCGGCAGTGGTGATCCGCTCGATGAGACTCGGGCACGCAGCGGACACGGCTGGAAGGGAAGCCTGCACCCGGCTGGGCCGGAACCGCGGGCCGCGGTGACGTGGCTGTTGTCCGCTGACGCGACTGGCTGCGGTTGAAGTATTTCCGGTGTTCCGGCTAGCAGGTAGACGGAGTTGGGTATGCCTGCGGCAAAGACATGAGCCGCCATGGAGGAGATCTTCAACAGAAGCTGACAAGGAGGCCGAGACAATGGCTAGCACCACCGGCCAGGAAGAGTTCCTGGCCGTCATCCGTAAGAGCCAGGAGGCCGTGATCGCCGCGGTCACGAACTTGGCCGAAACCGTCAGGACGGCCAGTCCGAAGCTGGCGTCCGTTTATGCGCCGCTCACGGACAATCTTCCCAAGCCGCCGTCGGTCAGTGTGCCTTTCTTGGACAAGCTGCCCGGGCCAGAGGACGCCGTGGCCAGCGCCTACGACTTCGCCGAGCAGCTGCTTGCCAGCCAGCGGAAGTTCGCCGAGGACCTGCTGAAGGCGAAGCCAGAGGGCGCCGTGGCCGGCACCTACGACTTCGCCGAGCAGCTGCTTGCCAGCCAGCGGAAGTTCGCCGAGGACCTGCTGAAGGCGGCGGCGCCGCTGATCCCTGGCCGCGCCGAGAGCGTGTCGGCGACCGAGACTTACAGGCCAGGCCAAGTCGTTCCTCGCGACGGGACCGTCGAATGCGCGCGGCACCACGATGTCCAAGACCACGTCAAAGCCGGTACCCGATTCGCACCGTGCTCTCATCACCATGAGCATAGTGAGGGCTGTACCTGGCAATACGTCTAGGGCGTGACAGAACTCGATACAGGGCACCGTCCCTAGCAGCTACTGAATTGCCTGGTCGGCCCAGCGTCGAGTAATCAGTGCCAGCTGGGGTTTGGGCACGGTGTCCGTGCTGAAGGTCGCGAACGACAGCGACTTCTGGAACGCTGCCATCATCGTCATGCCGAAGTCCGCCGGCGGGTAGCCCGCCACTACGCCCACGACCACCATGCGGCCGTTCGGGTTGAGCCTGGCGAAGAAAGAAGGCATGTCAGTACTGGCGACGATGTCGATGATGACGTCGTAGCCCGGGGGAGCGTCCTGGCCTCCCTCGCCGGCGCGGTCCAGCACGTGGGTCGCGCCGAGCTTGCGCAGTCGGTCGCCGCGTTCGGCCGAGGACGTCGTGACCGCCACCGCGCTGGCCCCACCACGCGCCGCGAGCTGGACCGTCGACGCCGCCGACGCCGATCGCCTCAGTGGCGATCAGCACCTGCCCGTCAGCGGGACTCGGGTCCGGGAGGTCGATGACGGCCAGGCCTTCTGGACCTCCGAACGCCTGGATCTCAGCTGCCTTCACTGTCGTCTCCTTGTCCGGGGTCGGCCCCGCCACCCTGTACCGCCACTTCCCCACCAAGCAGACGCTGGCCACCGAGGCCTTCACCGACCAGCTGTGCGCGTGCCGCGCCATCATCGACGAAGGGCTCGCCGACCCCGATCCGTGGCACGGTTTCTGCCTCGTGATCGAGAAGGTCTGTGAGCTGCACGCACGCAACCGGGGCTTCGCCGCGGCCTTCGGGTCGGCCTTCCCCGACGCGATGGACGTCACCACAGGCCGCGAATACGCGGTGAACTCGGTCGCCGAACTGGCCCGCCGCGCCAAGGACGCCGGCCACCTGCGCCTCGACTTCGTCCTAGACGACCTGATCCTCGTGATCATGGCCAACGACGGCATCCACGCCACCTTACCGGCCACCCGGGTCGCGGCCTCCCGGCGCTTCGCCGCGCTCGCGATCCAGGCATTCCAGG
>Ga0074045_10003535_pt1 | contig 14056 bp, 15 predicted proteins | sample BogForMeECP23OM2_FD_94442 | JGI IMG/M metagenome (GOLD analysis project Ga0074045, IMG submission 94442) | Bog forest soil microbial communities from Calvert Island, British Columbia, Canada - Bog Forest MetaG ECP23OM2 | ecosystem: Environmental > Terrestrial > Soil > Wetlands ... | reverse complement strand
GGGTGGCCCCCCCGCCGGGCCCGGCGTGTCCCTACCACTCCCTCAGCCCCCAGGACCAATCGACCGGCTGAATGAAGTCGTCTGGATCACCGCGTGCCGACGGCCCTCCGGGCGACGGGCAACTGGCTTCTCGCCGATGAATCCTTAGGATTCCAAGCGACACCGCATCAGTCGGGGTCGCCCGCATGCCGAGCCATGGGGCAGCGGTAGTCGCACTGACCGTGGCCTTGGTGGTGACCACGACCGTGTTCGCGTGGCCCGGTTCTGTTCCGGCGTCCTCGCACTGTAATCCACATCCACAGCCAGGAACGAAACGGTCAACGAACTCACCTATTGCATAGTGCCGGTGTCTGCTCTCCACGTGCAATGTACCAACATGACGGCCAACCCCACCCAATCCGTGAATTGGACCTCGTTCGGGGGGTTCGAGGTCGGGCTGAGTCGGGCCGGTGGCGGTACTTGCGGCTTTGGCGGCGCGAGCCGGCTGAACATTACGGTGGTGGAGCCGAACTTCGTCACGTACCGCGGCGGGATAGAGTTCTCCGACATCGGTTTGGGACTTCCTAAGATGTGGATCACACCCGATCTCGAAGCGGGCGTCGATTTTCGAAGCTACCCCTCCGTTGTGATGGTCGAAGCGGGATTCTGATCCCGACCCCCGAGCCGTGTCCCGAGGAGTTGTAGCCCCGAACGGATTCGCCTGCTGTCACATTACAAAGGGTTACGTTCCCTGACGTGGGAGTTGTGGTCCGCCCCGACCTCGCGCGACCCCGTCCGACCCAACTCTGATATCGCCCTGACGGTATCACCGGCCATGGCGACTTCCCCTTCACCGCCCGCGCCTACGCACCATCACAGAATCCGACTCTTCGTTGTCTTCGTCGTGGTCGGGGTTGTCGTGATACTCATTGCTGGGCTCTCCGACTACTTGTACCAGCAGCGGTCTGGCGGCCCGATAAACCCGTACGAAGTCAAAGTCCCTGTAGTCACTTGGACACTCAACGGAACCACCTGGGCAAACAGTCCCGGATTCTCGCTCCCTGCTGGCGCACAAGTGACCGTGTGGGCGAATGAGTACTGTGCGCCAATAGTCTACTACATAGTCCAACGGACCTGCACGTCGGGGGAGATCTACCTTCTAACCCCGGGATTTGTCCTCGTTTCTACTGACACACCGTTCCAATGGTCCAGCTACAACACGGGTGCAGACGCGAACGTCACGGCCGTGGTTTCGTTGCCAACCTCCAGCTTTACCGGTAATCTAACGATCACCCTCCATTGAGTAGACCGGAAAGAGCACCGGCGCCCGAGTTTCCCCGGGGCCGGATGGGGACTAGGTTGACGGCTGAAGGATAGTCCGAGTTCGCCTATGTCGGCTTGACTGGGAGAGGGTCGATTTCGATTCCATCAAGTGGGGCTGCCTCTCCGGCGGGACCGAGCGAGTAAACATCGAGGAAGAAGGTTCGGTGAATCCTCCGCTTTTCTTTGGCGTTGGTGACTTGGACGAATCCCATGCGCTGGTAGAATCTGACAGACTCGGGCTTTGACTGAACAATAAGGACCCTCATCCCGACGTGCGCACCCATTCGCCGGGCGATTCCTGCTATGATTGCCACTAGCGCCCGGCCAATCCCCTTGTTCTGAAACCGAACGGCGACCGCGAGTCTCCCGATTTTGAGACCTGGGATCTTCTCGACGATGAATCTTCTTTCACGAGTGCGCTTGTTGGCCCGAACGTAACTAGCGCGAATCTCGCCAGAGCTGATCGTGAAGTAGCCCGCCAATTCGCCCTCGTAGAAGACTATGTACGTTCTTCCGAGCTTCAACCGCTCGTACTTTTCGACCTCGACGGTCGAGAGAAAGTCGTTGAGGGGCTTGGAGCCGCAGTCGAAATCCTTGACTCCCTTCGTTTCGAGCTTGAAGGGAGTGACGACGAGTCTCTCGGGGTCTATCGTCGACGGGTGTTCGAAGTCGAAGGAGCCCATCGGCTCCCCTAACCCTTGCTAACAACCTTCTTGGCTAGCTCGTCCGCGCGTGCGTAGAGCTTCCGCTGGTTAGCAGTAAGTTTGAATCGCTTGAGCCGGTGCTGGAATTCCTTGGCGTCCTTCTTGTTGCGAATGTCTGGAATGGATTCTGGATACGACACCTGCCCCCCCCCGAAGTCACCCCGTCCTCACTCGATAGTCAACATTGCGATTATTTAGGTTTGGGCCCGAACTTCCTCGAAGGAAACCTACTAAGATTCCTTACGCCACCATAACTAATGACTCTTCCATCGAGTTCCTTAGAGTCACCGGGATGCTTGGACTACGGAATCGGTTCGCTTCCTACGGTCGCTCACCCCCGGCATATCATCGTATGTTGAAGTAGGAACCCTCTTCTCAGACGGCGACCACCCGGGTCAGAGGTGTGCGGAGTTGACCGTGCCGCACGGGACGTTTCTACGCAGGAGTACCGGAGTCCTTCGACCTGCCCGAGGTGGTTGTTGTCGTTAACCCCCTGTCAGACCGGTGTACGCCGATCCCGGATATTCCCTCCGCCGGGGTGACTTCAGGTGCCAGCCCCGGGTTCTCAGGGACTCCAAAGCGTGTGTCCGTGTTACTCTCCCGGGACCGGACGCTTGCACCGGTTGCGGCTGGGGCAGGCTCGCCGGGTGAGGCACACGAACCGTGAAAGAAGAAGGGTCCCCGGGTTTCCCCGGGGGCCGAAGAGGTTGTCTCGGTCTCTATCCCACGGAGGATGGGATGAGCCAGGGAGCGCAGTCGGGCGGCGTAGCGACGGTCAAGACAGTCGAGATCGCCATGTCCGGGCGGACAGAGGGCAAAACTGCTCTCGGATAGCCCCGAGCGGATTCGAACCGCTGTCGCCGGCTCCAAAGGCCAGCATGCTTGGCCACTACACCACGGGGCTGCTCTGACCACCGGGGTCCTCTACAAAAGAACCATCGGCGCATGGCAGCCCGGCCCCCGGACGGTTTTACGGGGGCCCCCCATTGGGGGTCGATGCGTCGGACGAAGATCTTGGCCACAGTCGGTCCGGCAACGGACCGAGCGGATCGCCTCCTCAGGCTGCTGGAATCCGGAGTCGACGCGTTCCGGATCAACGTCTCTCACGGGACGAGCCAGGAGCACCGTGCCACCTTGCGACGGCTGCACCAGGTGTGCCGCCGCGCGCATCGGGAGGCGGCCCTGGTGGTGGACGTTCAAGGGCCGAAGCTCCGAATCGGGGAGCTCGCCGGGGGCTCGGTCCGGCTGTCCCGAGGCGGACGGTGGACCCTCGACCGGGACCCCACCCTGGGAGACGAGAACCGGACGTTCGTAGAGATCCCCTCGTTCGAACGCGCGGCCCGCCCGGGCGACCCCGTGTTCCTCGGAGACGGGGACGTGGAGCTCTCGGTCGAGAGCACGGCGCCGGGGGCGATCCGGACCCGGGTGGTCAGCGCCGGGGTCGTTCGTTCGCACCAGGGGCTGTCGTTGCCGCGGGCCCGCCTACGGACCACGGCGTTCGGACCCAAGGACCGGCAGGACACCTCCCTCGCCCTCGAGGAAGGGTTCGACTACCTCGCGCTCTCGTTCGTCCGGGACGAGCAGGACGTGCTCACAGCCCGGCAGTGGCTCGACGCCCGCCCCGCGGGCCGGTCGGTGGGCATCATCGCGAAGATCGAGCGGGCCGAAGCCTTGGCTTCGATCGACGCCATCCTCCGCGTTGCCGACGGGATAATGGTAGCCCGAGGGGACCTCGGGATCGAGGTGCCGCTCGCCCGGTTGGCCCTCGAACAGAAGATGCTGGTCCGCCGGGCCAACGCCGCGGCCCGGTTCTCGATCGTGGCCACTCAGATGCTCCTCAGCATGCTCACTTCGCCCCGCCCGACGAGGGCCGAGGCGACGGACGTCGCGAACGCGGTGCTGGACGGCGCCGACGTCGTCATGCTGAGCGAAGAGAGCGCCGTCGGCCAGCACCCTTTCGAGGCCGTTCGGTGGCTCGACCGGATCGCCCGTGCCACCGAGGTAGCGTTCGACCCGCTGCCGGCCCGGGCGATGGTGCACGCTCGCGAGCCCGGCGGGGCCGAGCTCTCGGTCGCCCGCGCCGCGGTGAATCTCGCCGAGAACGTCCATGCTCGCGCGATCGTGACGCCCACGCACTCCGGGCGCACCGCTCGGCTCATCGCGGCCCTGCGACCCACCTGCCCGGTCCTCGCCCTCTCGAGCTCGGAGTCGGTACGCAGGCGCCTTTCCCTCGTCCGGGGCGTGCGGTCGTTCCCCGCGACCGCGGAGAGCGACCTTCAGTCGCTGCGCAAGCGCTCGCTCGAGCTCTACGAGGTCGCCGGGCTCTCCCCGACCGGCCCGATGGTCCTCACCGCCGGCTATCCGGTCGCCGGCCGCCCGACCAACCTGGTCACCGTCGTGGAAGCCGAAGGCCCCCCGTCACGGTAGGGCGGGTTCGGACCCCGGGTCCGCCAAGCCGGACCTCGGGACCTTCAGGAAGAATAGTAGCGGCAGGAACGCGACCGTGAGGACGGCAGCGAAGACCCAGCTGACGTCATACCCTACCGCACCGACGAGCACGCCAAAGAGGATGGCAAAGAGGCTTCCGGCAAAGAGCTGGATCGCGTTCACGAAACCGATCGCGAGCGCCGTGTTCTCCCCGCGACCTTCGGGCAGATAGGTGGGGACCAGGTAGAGCACGGCGAACAGGACGCCGTCCGCGAACCCGAGGAAGATGAACAGGGGCCATAGGGCCTCGAGCGGAAGGAACGGGATCAGGACCAATCCCGCGCCGGAGGCGACCCCCCACAGGACGAGGATCCTCCGCATGTCGGCCCTCCGCTCCGCGAACCACCCTCCGATCGGGCCTCCGAGCACCTCCATCAGGATCAGCACGGTCGGGAGCCCCGCAGCGAGAGCGACGGGCCATCCCGGGTGGACGGATTTGGCGAACTGCACGAAGTACTGGGCCGCGATGTAGAACGAGGCCCACGCACCGCACAGCCCGAGAGCCAGAGCCCAGAGATTGCGGGAAGTGAGGATCGGTCTACCGGCCCTCCAGGCAGTCTTCCAGTCCGGAGGGAGTCCCGCCAGGCGGAGGGGAGGCAGGGAGGCGGCCGCGCCGATGCAGAGGCATAGAAGCGCCAATCCTCCGACCGCGAGGGCCCATTGCCACCCCGCCAACGCGCCGATGAGGGCGCCGCCGAGGAGCCCGGTGGCCGAGCCGATTGCGAACCCGGAATTGTAGATGCCGATCACCGGTCCTCGGGACCCCACGGGGTAGTACGAGGAGACGAGCCCGAGCGCCGGTGCGAAGAAGAAGGCCGCGCCGGCCCCGGCGCCGAACCGCAGCAGCGCCAGTACCACCCAGTCGGGAGAGAACGCGGACGCGAGACAGAACGTTCCCATGAGGGCCAGGGCGAAGATCGACGTGCTTCGGTACCCCCGGCGCATCGCCCAGAACCCCGCGGGGACCTGGAAGATCCCGGCCCCGACCAGGAACGCGCCAAGGACGATCCCAAGCTGCTCGGTGTTCGCGTCGAGCCCCTTCCCGACGAGCGGTAGTACGGCGCCAATGTTGTACCAGCTGAAGGCGTACACAATACGGGCCAGCACCAGCACGGTGGCCGCCCCGCGGCGCTCGGACGGGCTGAGCTCGGTCACTTCGGTTCCCGTCCTAGGAGCCCTCGCGTCTCGAAGTACCGGAGGAACCCCTGGGCGGCAAGAGCGTAGCTGGAGATGATCGACTCTCCTTCGGTCGGAGCGGCGGAGGCCGGAGCGTTCATGTCAAACGCCTTCAGCCGTCCCGCGATGAACTCGGGGTCCGCCTTCTCCCGGGCGGCCGCCAGGGCGACGTCGCGCCACTGTTCCACGACCGTGCGATAGCGCATGAGGTCGGCCGCGCCATCGGGGCTCGGGCCGAAGTGGCTGAACAGGACCACCTTCGGGTCGGTCCGCCGCATCGCCTCGAGGCTTGCGAACAGCTGTTCCAAGTCGAGGTCCGGCGGCGGGACCGCCGGCCTCAGGTGGGAGGAGTGCTCGAGCCGGACCCCGGCCCCGTCCCCGGTGAACACTCCGCGAAGGGCCGTGTCGAAGAAGGCGAGGTGGTGTCGGGCGTGCCCGGGCGTGGCCAGCACCTCGAGCTCGCCGTGGTCGATCGGGAAGCGCTCCCCGCCGCGCAGGGCCACAATCCGCTGCACCGGCACCGGCGCGATCGTTCCCCAGAGTCGGTCGGAAGCGGCGGGTCCCCACGCCCGGCGGGCACTCGCCACGAGCCGCGCCGGGTCGACCATGTGCGGCACCCCGAGCTCGTGCGCGTAGAAGGTCGCCTTCGGGAACGCGTCGACGACCGCGCCCATTCCTCCGGCGTGGTCCAGATGGACGTGGGTAACGAAGACGTGGCGAACCTCTTCGGGGGAGACACCGGCTTGCGTGACGCCTGCGAGCAGGGCTTCCCGACAGGTCGAGGGCCCGGTCTCGACGAGGGCCCACCCTTCGGCCTCGGGTATCAGGTACGCCGCCACCAGCCCCTCGGTGTCCCGGAAATCGAGGTCGAGGAGCAAGCGTCCTCGGCCCAGTTCCCGGATTCGTGGCGCGGTCATCGGATCGCGGTCACCATGCTAGGAAGGGAGACCCGTACGAATAGTACGCCGTGTAGCTCACGGCGAGGAAGGCCGCGGCCACGGCGAACGAGAGCGCCCATCGTCCCGCACCCCATCGGAATACCTTGGCCCCATCCAGGATTCCGAGCGGAAGGAGGTTGAACGTTGCGAATAGCGTGTTGATCATCGCGAGGAACAGCAGCCCACCCGACGCGCTCGAGCCGAGGTGGAACGTCACGAGGGACGCCCCGTAAAAGCCGGCGGCAAAGAGGAGGTTAGAGACCGGGCCCGCGACCCCTGTCTCGCCCCAGCCCCGCCGGTCCCTTGGGTCCATGCCCTCCACCATCGTCGCGCCGGGCGCGGCGAACAGGAAGCCACCCACGGAGGTGATGATCGACAAGAGCAGACCCATCGGCCACATTCGGAACTCGGCCCAGTAGCCGAGGCGGCGGGCCACCACCTTGTGGGCCATCTCGTGGGCGATGAAGCCGGTCAGGGCGGCGGCCACGGCGAGAAGGACGTAGTAGAGGGCTACCGGGGCGATGAGCCCGGACAAAGTGCCGGTCTCGAGGAATCCTCGGCCGCTCAGGATGATGAACAGGTCCGCGGTGAGGACGAGGAACGCGATCAAGACGTGGATCAGCTCGGTCCGGGAAGTGGAGTGGGTGGAGAGCGGGGGAGCCGCGGTCGTCCAGACGGTGTACTGGTACGGCCCCCGGTTCATGGACGCTCCTCGGAGCGGCCTGAGGGAAGCGATTCGACCGCCATCGGCCCCCGCGGCTCCTTACCTTCCAGCAACGTTCGGATCAGCTCGGCGCCCGCGGCGAGCCGAGGGCCGGGACGACTGAAGTACGCCTCGTCTGCGACGAAGACCCCCAACCGGGGTCGAACCGACTGGACCGCGGCGAGAAGCGCGGGATTGTCCCCGAACTCCCGCTTCGTCCGAGCGACCGAGAAGCTGCACGGGCTCACCAGCATGAGCTCCGGGGCCTCGCGGGCCAGCTCGGGCCAGGTCGTCCGAGCGCCCGGTTCCGAGGGTTTCGGGCCCACGGGAACAGCTCCTGCCGCCACGACGAGGTCGGGTGTCCAAAGCCCGGCGAGGATCGGCGGGTCGAGCCATTCGACGATCGCTACGGTCCGCCCCGATGAAGGCACCGACCGGGTTCGGTCGCGGAGCGAGACCGCTAGCTCCTTCCCACGACCGGGGTCCTCTAGCGCCTCGCCCACGGTTTCGATCGAATCCCAGACCTCCGAAAGGCGGGTCGGGGCGAGCGAGACGACCCGAGGACGGACCCCTGCGAGGATGCACGCCTTCGTGACCTCCTCCTCCGTGACGGAGCAGACGCTGCAGAGGTTCTGGGTAAGGAGGAGGTCGGGCCTCAGCTCCCGGAGGAGGTCAAGGTCGAGCTCGTAGAGGCTCTCGTTCCGGCCCCGGGCGCGCCGAACCCGCTCGTCGATTTCGCCCGACGGCCGATCCGCGTCCCAGGTCCGGGGACGCATAACGACGGGCAAGTTTCGCACCGTCGGGGGAAAGTCGCACTCCGAGCTGCGGCCGACGAGCTCCGAGCCGTGGCCGAGCGAATCGACGATCTCGGTCGCGCTCGGCAACACCGAAATGACCCGCATCCAGCCTCCGGAGGGGCTCCGAGTCGGCGCCGGCTTACTTACGTTTGCGGGGGGGCGTTTTGCCGCTGGGGCTCGCGCCCTGAGGTGGGGCGACAGGGCGGGCTGCGGCTTTAGCCGGTGGCGGCGCCTTGGCCGGCCGACGGCGGGACTTGCTCGGGAGAGAACGCTTCTTGGCCGCGGGGACGGATGCGGGTGGCGAAGCCGTCTCAGGAGACACCGAAGGCTCGGGGGGCGGCAGGCCGAGGTGCTGGCAGAGGGTCACTTCCCGTTCGAACGTGAGGCCCAGTCGCCGGGCCTCGAGCCGTTCCTCCTGGCCTTTCGCCTTGTCGCCCGTTCGCAAGAGCGCCTGCGCGTGGAGGAACTTCAGTTGGGGCTCTTCAGGAGTTTTCGAGAGGAGGGCCTCGATCTCGGTCTTAGCTCCCGCCCAGTCTCCGAGGTCGATGAGCGCGGCGAGGAGATGGGCGCGAACCTCGGTCCGCGTATCATCCTCCGCGAGAAGCTTCTGGTAGGCCGCGACCTCTTCCTTCGGTCGGGCGCGCGCCCCGAGGACCGCGGCCTTCCCGAGTCGGGCCTCGACGTTATCGGGCCGGGCCGAGAGGACCTCGTCGAAGGCTCGGTCGGCGTCATCGACCAGCCCGAGCCCGAGGAGGGACCGGCCGATCCCGACACGGGCCGGCAGGAACCCCGGCTTCAGCTCCGCGGCCTGCCGGTAGAACCGCAGGGAGAGCGCAGGCACTCCCCAGTCGAGCCAGGTCCGGGCACGGTGGACGATCCCGTCGAGCTGCTGAGCGCTCGGGAGGAGCCGCCGGGCCTCTTTCGGCGGGGGTCGAGGTTCTTGGCCTAGGTACGTTTCGAGTCCCAGCTGGCGGGCAAGCTCGGCGAAGCGGGCGCCCTCGACGAGCGTTCCCCCATGGTTCTTGATCTCCTCCGTGAACGCGAGGGGCAGATGGCCGGGGGTGAGAACGACCAGACGCACGAGGACGTTTCCTTCACCTCCCAACAGCTGGCGGATCGTTTCGAGAGAGACCGTATTGGGATCCTCAAGGAACGAGTAGAGGAATCCGTCGCTCGTCCGGAGCGTAAGGCCCTCGGGAGTGGGCTTCGCCGCGTCAAGCCGCTGGCCCATCGCTTCCACGAGCGCGCTCGCGAGAGTCACGAACGAAGTAGACGCCATCACGTCCGCGAACGCCCGGTCCGTTAAATAGGATGGACGTCCAGATGCACGTGCCGTGGACCTCGCCGCTCTGTACCGATTCCTACCTCCTCTCGAACGCGAGCTGACCTCGTCCTACCGCCAAACCGCCCGCCGGTCTCCCCGCGAGATCCAACCGTTTCTCGAGGTGAACCGCGAGTTCACGTTGCGAGGCGGCAAGCGGTTCCGTGCGATCCTGGTGCTGGCGGGGTACTACCTCGCCACCGGACGGAACCCCTGGCCTGCCCTCCCCGCGGCCGCCGCGCTCGAGCACTTTCAGAGCTGGATGCTGATCCACGACGACATCATCGACCATGCCGAAGAGCGACGTGGCGGACCCACGGTCCACCGCGCCGTCGCCCAGACGCACCGGCGCGAGCGCCGCGAGGGCTCGAGCGAGGACTACGGGGTCGGCATCGGCATCACCCTCGGCGACCTGGAGGAGCCGTTCACGGTCGAGGCGATCTTGTCGACCCGCGCCCCCCCGGCCGCCCGTCTCGCCGCGCTGGCCGAGTACGTGCGGATGACACGGCTCACGGCGTTCGGTCAGCTCCTCGACATCCGTAGCGGGGCCCTCGACCCGGGCTCGGTCCGCGAGGAAGACGTCTTCGCGGTTCACCGATTCAAGTCCGCGATCTACACCGTCGTCTCGCCGCTCACCATCGGCGCTCTTCTCGGCGGGAGCCCCCGCTCCCGTCTCCGGGATATCGAAACGTTCGGGACGAACATTGGGATCGCCTTCCAGTTGCGCGACGACGTCCTGGGGGCCGGCTTCGACGCCGAGGCGTCGGGGAAGAGCTCGAACGACCTCGTCGAAGGGAAGAGGACGCTGCTCGTCGTGAAGGCGTGGGCCAGCGGCTCTCAGGTCGACCGGGACCGGCTCTCCCGCGTTCTCGGGAACTCGCAGGCCACACCCGAGGACATCGAGCGCGCAAGGGACGTGATCCGCGGGACCGGGAGCCTGGACTATTCCGAGAAGCGGATCGACGAGCTTACCCGAGTCGCGTTGCGATGCGTAGACCGCAGTCGGACGATCCCGACCCGAGGGAAGCCGCTGCTGAAAGAAGTGGCCGAACGCCTCGTTCGTCGAAAGGCCTGACCCGCGCCTACCTGGGGCCAGGTCAGTTCGACTCAGGCGGGCTCAGCCCAGCCTAGAGTGGGTTGGGTTGAACCCGCTTAGCCTTCGGGCTCGGAAGAGGACCCCGAGCTCGGCTGGGTCGCTACGCCCGCGGCCTGCAGCGCCTGGGAGAGGTCCTGCTGCATCGTGGTGTACCGCTCCTTCAGGTGATTCTCCTGACGCTCGACCGCCTTCAAGCGAACCTCCGACGTCTCCTTGTCCTCGGTCAGGAGGTCCTCGACCTCCTTGCGGTTCTTCGCGCGCACGAGCAGACCGCCGATCGGCCGGTAGACGACCGCGTCCTCGGGCAGGGTCTTGAGGTCCTCGAGCGTGTGCGAGACCTCGCGGAGCTTCAGGTCGATCTGGAGGCGTTGCTGCTGGACAGCGGCCAGCTCCTGCTGCAGGCGCTGGAACTGTCGGATGTCGTTCTGGAGCTTTGCAGGTAGGGCCACGGGCGGGGTGACCGGCCGTCCAACATAAGGGCTTCGGAAGCGCGGCGCTCCCGCCGCCGTCACCCCTGCCGGTCGGCGGCTCGGGCCGTGGCCAGGGAGAGGTGGATCCATCCGAGGTAGGTGTTCAGAGCGGCCCGCATCGCTCCGGAGTCGCGAGCCGAGATCGTGAGCTCGAGCGAACGTCCCGTCCCGCGACGTAGGTCGGCATGAGCTCGCGGCACCTCGCGTGCCGCCTCGGGGCGGAGAGCCTGCTCGACCCAATCCAGTACCGTAGGGTCCTGCGCCTGGAGATGGACGGAGGCGGTCCACGCGAACGGGGGTTCCGTCATCGGGCGAGACGCCGGTCGAGCTCCGCGAGGATCCGGTCGGTCTTCGCCGCCGCCGCGAGGACGTAGGTCGACGGGTCGAGGAGGCTTTCGACCTCCGCGGGCGAAAGGTGGGCACGGACCGCCGGATGCGCCTTGACGCGCTCGACGAGCGGGGGCCCCTTTGCGGCGTCGCTGGTCAGCGTCCGCAGGAGCTCGTGCGCGGTGGACCGGGCGAGCCCCTTCGAGGTGAGCGCGAGCATCAGGTTCTCGGTCATCGCGCCTCCCCCCGAGCGGGCCAGCTCGTCGGCCATCCGCGCGGCGTCCACGCGCAGGCCGCGGAAGACCTCGATGAGCTTCGTCAGGAGGTCGTCGGTGAGCACGATGGCGTGGGGCAGCACGATCCGTTCGTTCGCCGAGTTCGCGAGGTCCCGCTCGTGCCACTGGACCATGTTCTCGAGCGGCGGAAGGGCGAAGGCGCGCACGAGCCGCGCGAGGCTCGTGACGTTCTCCGAGAGCATCGGGTTCCGCTTCTGGGCCATGGTCGAGCTACCGACCTGGTGCGCCTCGTCGAACGGTTCCGCGACCTCGGCGATCTCGGTCCGCTGAAGGTTCCGGACCTCGGTCGCGAGGCGCTCCGCCGTCGAGGCGATCAACGCGAGAAGGTTCGTGAACTCGGCAATGCGGTCGCGGCCCACGATCTGCGTGGGGGCCTCGTCCGCGGTGAGTCCGAGACGACGCATCACTGAGGACTCGAGTTCGGCCGCGTGGGCTCCGAAACCGGCCCCGGTGCCGACCGCGCCCGCCATCTTTCCCACCGCGAGCCGGGGAAGGAGCTCGTCCAGCCGGTCGCGATGGCGGCTCACCTCGGCCGCCGCCACCGCCACCTTGTACCCGAAGCTGATCGGCACGCCGTGCTGACCGTGCGTGCGGCCCACCTCGGGCGTGGCCCGGTGCGTGCGGGCGAGCTTGACCAACGTCTGCGCGAGTTCCGTGAGGTCGCCGCGGAGGATCGCCGCGCTTTCCTTGAGCTCGAGGGCCAGCGCGGTGTCGGTGATGTCCGCGCTGGTGGCACCGAAATGCACCCATCGGCCGGCCGGTCCGGCGGCCTCGGCGAGCGCGCGGGTCATCGCCATCACGTCATGGCGTAGCGAGCGCTCGAGCGCATCGACCCGCTCGAGCGAGACCTGGGAGACGGTGGCCGCCTTGTCGATGGCGGCCGCGGCGTCGGCCGGGACCATGCCCAGCTCCGCTTCGGAGAGCGCGAGCGCGGCTTCCACCCGCAACGCCCGGTTCAGCCGAGCTCCCCGAGAGAACAGTTCACGGACGGAGTCACGCCCGTACCGGAACTCAAGTGGGCAGAAGAGGGACTCGTCCTCGTCCGGCACGCCCCGAGACCTGCCGCTGGGTATATAGCCATATTCCGGCCGAACGCCTCGGAGCCCCGTGCAGCGGATTCCACCGTCGAACTATTCATCCCGGACCGGGATGGCCGGGCGAGGTCCAATGGCCGGGATCCTGGTCGCCCTCGGTGGGAACGCCCTCCACCGAGCCGGGGGACGCGGGTCCTGGGACGAGGCCCGCGGACAGATGCGCCAGGCGGTCACGGTCCTCGCGGAGATCGCCGCGGGGGGGGAGGCGCTCGTCCTCTCCCACGGCAACGGTCCCCAGGTGGGCGCGCTCCTTCGGCAGAACGAGCTTGCCGCTCGGGAGATCCCGCCCCGACCGATGGACGTCCTCGGGGCGGAGACCCAAGGGCAGATCGGGTATCTCATCCAGACCGAGCTCACGCCCGCCCTCCGCCGCCGCGGGGTCGACCGTTCGGTGCTGACGGTCATCAGCCGGACGGAGGTCTCGGTCGACGACCCGGCGTTCGACCACCCGTCGAAGCCGGTCGGACGGTACTACCCCGAGGATGAGGCCCGCGTCCTCCGAAAGCAGTACGGCTGGGCGATGCAATACGACGGCGCGCGCGGCGGTTGGCGGCGGATCGTGCCGTCCCCCCGACCCGTGCGTTGGATCGAGGGCGCGGCCGTCCGGTCGCTCCTCGAGTCGAACGTCGGTTCGAAATGGATCCCGATCGTGGCGGGAGGCGGGGGGATCCCGGTCGTCCGAAGGCCCGACGGGACGTACGAAGGCGTGGAGGCGGTGATCGACAAGGACCTCGCGGCGTCGCTCGTAGCCCGCGAGCTCGGGGTCCACACCCTCGCGATCGTGACGGATGTCCCCGGCGCGGCCGTGTCGTTCGGCAAGCGGGGCGAACGATGGCTCTCTCAGGTGTCGCGCCGAGAGCTGGCCGACTACCTCAAACGGGGAGAGTTCGGAGAGGGTTCGATGGGTCCCAAGGTCGCCGCGGGACTCGAGTTCCTTGACGGAGGCGGGCACCGGTTCGTCATCACCGACATCCCGTCGCTCGCACGAGCGCTCCGGGGCGAGGCCGGGACCCGCGTAGAGGCCTAGCGCTCGGCCCGCCGCAGTGCCCGGACCAGAGCATCCACTCCGCTCCCGTACTGCACCGCCTTCTTCGGCCGGCCGGCGAGCTCCGGGGGGAGACCGCGTTCTATGGCCCACTCCCGAAAGAACCCCTTGGGTAGGTCCCGGGGCAGGCGAAGGTCGATCGGGATGAGACGGGCCTTCTCCTCGAAGACCCGGTGGAGATAGGGCGCCACTATTTCCTTACCGACTTTGTCCGCGATCCGCTGCGTTCTCGGCCAGTCGGTCTCGTGGAGCCGAGAGAGGTCGTCACGAGAGCGCCGTTCCGCTTCCGCCTCGCCGAGG
>Ga0074045_10003532_pt1 | contig 14070 bp, 9 predicted proteins | sample BogForMeECP23OM2_FD_94442 | JGI IMG/M metagenome (GOLD analysis project Ga0074045, IMG submission 94442) | Bog forest soil microbial communities from Calvert Island, British Columbia, Canada - Bog Forest MetaG ECP23OM2 | ecosystem: Environmental > Terrestrial > Soil > Wetlands ... | reverse complement strand
GTCATCGCCGGTGAAATCCGCACCCGCGAGCGAAGCATCCAGTCCTTTGCGCGAAATCTGCACCACTCCCATCACTTTTCCTCCGGCGGGTGCCACGGGAACGGACATGATTTTCTGAATCGGCATTTGGTCCAGGCTTCGATCTTCCTCTCCGGCTCCGAGCTTCACCCCTTCAAACAGGCTGACATGCTTTACGCGCATGAAGGTATTCGAGAGGAGGGGAGTGTGAGTCGCTGCCGTGCGCGCCGCAACCGCCGTTCCGGTCAGCGGCAGTACGCCCGCAGATCGCAGCTCCGGCGGAAAAATAAATCGCAGGCTGCCCTTGTCTAACCTGAGCAGTGCCACTTCGCTGTGCCGCACATGTAGGATCTGCGCCACCTTGAGGCAAACCCTGTCTGAACTCGGAGATTCTGAAATCATGCTCTCCAGTTCGCTGACGCTGGCCTTGGCGGCCTTGACTGCGGAAATTTGATTGCCCGTTGATGACATGATTGTGGCCATAGCCCTTACTAATCCATCCTGCGTGCGGCGGCAGCTTTTCAACAAGTTACCAGAGTGCTTTTTGCTGCTCGGGCAGCGCTGGATTGGCCGTGCCCAAAAGGGTGCCTTTTTTTGTACGGAAAAAAGAATCGGCGGCACTCTTCCACAGGCGTTCGCGCTATAGTTGATACAACAGTTGTCGCAAATAGTCGGATAGCGGCTATCGGGGTAGGCAGATGTCGCTCATTCATTACGTAAGACCATTCTTGGAGTTGGGTATCTGTAAGGAGTACGCTATGGCTCGCAAGACAACCGGAAACGGTATCAGCAAGAGCAGCAAGAAATCCGGAGTCTCGATCTCGCCGGCTGCGGTGCAGGCTGCACTCGAGGTTCGCGAGGATGGAAAGACAGCCAACCAGGTTCCTGTCGGCGTTCCTGTCAATCTGGAAGAAGAGATTCGCCTGCGCGCCTACGAACTCTACCTGCAGCGCGCGGCCACCGCGAGCAACGGGAGCGGCGACGAAAACCAGGATTGGCTGATTGCGGAGCGTGAAATCCGCTCGCGCCACGGCAGTCAGGGACAACACCCGGCTCAGGCTCAGGCGGCTTCGGCGCGCTGAAGGTCTACCGGGCGCCGAGGACTGCCTACGTGCGACGCGGCGGACGAGACAACCGCCGAGACGGCGGCGCTGCGCTTACTGTTGCACGGCCTGAACCAGTGCCGGCCTCACCTGTTCGCGCTGGATTTCAGAGGCGTCCCACGCGCCGCCCAGAGCCTTCACCAGATAAACGGAAGTGACCATTTGCTGACCGAGCAACTGCGTCGCCAGACGTTGATTGTTCAGCAGGGTGGATTGCGCCGTAATCACATCGAGGTAGGTGGTGAGGCCGCCGACATAACGGTCGTTGGCGATGTCAAGTGCGCGGCGCGAATCGGCAACCGCTGCCTGCTGAGTTTTCGCAGCCTGATCGAGCAGCGCCAGACCCGATAGCCCATCTTCGACTTGCTGAAATGCCACCAGCACAGATTCGCGATAATTGGCGACCGATTCGTCGTAAGCGGCGCGGCTGAGCGCGAGGTTGGCGCGATTGCGGCCGCCATTGAAAATCGGCTGCAGCAGATCGCCGCCCAGCGACCACAAAGCACTGGGAGCGCTGATCAGCGTGGTGATGTCGCGGCTTTCATATCCGCCACCCCCGCCCAGCGTGATATGCGGATAAAACGCAGTCATGGCCAAACCCACTTGCGCATTTTCGAAGGCCATCTGGCGCTCGCTGGTGGCAACATCAGGGCGGCGCTCCAGAATCTCCGATGGAATTGACGTGGGAATCGCGGGAGGGGTGGCGTCGAACGGCGCCTCGACAAGATTGAAAACCGAGGCAGACTTTCCGGTCAGCACGGCGATGGCATGTTCGTATTGCGCCCGCTGTTGCAGGACGAGCGAAAGCTGTGTGGCGGTCGCATCCAGCAACGCAGCCTGTTGCGCAACTTCCAGCCCAGACGCGACTCCGCCTTGGTGACGACGGTTGACCAAGTCCAATCCTTTTTGCTGGATATCCACCGACTGCCGCACCACTCCCGCTTCACGGTCAAGCTCGCGCAGGTTGAAATAATCAGCGGCGAGTTCGGCACTCAACACCAGGCGCACATTTTCCAGGTCGGCCGCACTCCCCTGCAGAGAAGCGTTGGCCGCTTCGAGATTGCGGCGCACACGTCCGAATAAATCAAGCTCGTAGCTGACGGAAAACGGGACGGTAAAATTATTCTGGGTAAAGGGTGGCAATTCGCCGCCCGCAAACGCACGGTTGCTGGAGACTTCCTGGCGCTGTCCGGTGGGGTCGACGGTGGCCGTGGGAAAATACGCCGAAGACGCAATTCGCGCCTGCGACCGCGCCTGCGAGAGGCGATCCTGTGCTGCTGCCAGCGACTGGTTTGCCTGAAGCAGTTCCTGCTCCAGCCGGTCGAGCTCTGCGTCATGAAATATCTGCCACCACGCGCCCTTGGGAATTGCGTCCTTGGGAGCAGCCGTCTGCCATGGCCCCTGGCCTTTCCACGCGTCGGGAACCTGCGCGGTGGGGCGCTTATATCCTGGCCCGACGGTGCAACCCAGAGTGCAAACCAAGAAGCCGGCAAGGAACGCGGCTGTCACCAAACCAAAATACCTCCCGTAGAGACGCGGCTTGCCGCGTCTCGGCGCGTCTATGGAGACGGGGCAAGCCCCGTCTCTACGGACTGCAGGCAAGCGCTTCACGAATGCGTATCTCCTGCGCTCGGCTTGGCAACGTGCACTTGCTGCCCTTCCTCGAGGGAGTCGGACGGGTTGATGATGATCTGATCGCTCACCTCGAGTCCGCCAAGAATTTCGAGGGTAGCTCCGAAGTCGCGCCCAATGCTGATCGGCCGCAACTGCACCTTGCCATCTTTGTCGACGACCGCAACCTGCGGTCCCTCGGCGCGGAACAGCATGGCGTTCACCGGGATCGTAATTCTTGGAACCGAAGTCCCGGTCGCAAAATGCACTTGGCCGAATGAACCAGGCAACAGCTTGCCATTTTTGTTGGGAACATCCACTTCCGTGTTCAAGGTGCGGGTCGCGGGGTCGATAGCGTCGGCGGTGCGAGCTACTGTCCCCAAAAACTTCTGGCCGGGAAATTCCTGCAGCGTGACGTTCGCCTTCATCCCCGCCTTTATGTTCGGCGCATACGCCTGCGGAACACTGACGTAAACCCGAAGCGGATCGACGCGGGCGATGTCGAACAGCTCTTTGCCAGTCGCCCCCGCTCCGGAATTGATGAGCGCGCCCGGATCAACATTGCGCCGCGTGAGCACGCCGGAGAATGGGGCGTACACACTCTTGAAAGACTCGAGATCTTGCAGACGGCGAACACTCGCGTCGGCTGCCGCCAGGTTGGCTTGCGCCTGCTGATAGCCGCTGGCTTGCTGGTCGGCCTCCTGCTGCGAAACCGAGTCGGACTTGCGCAGATTGGCCCAGCGGTCGGCGGAGATTTTCGCCAGTTCCAGCGCCGCTTTGATCTGCTCGCGGCTGGCTCGGGCTTGTGACAGTTCCTGGTCGATTTCGGGGGTGTCAATCGATGCCAGCAGTTCCCCTTTCTCAACCTTGCTTCCCATGTCCTTGTACCAGCGCAAGAGATAGCCGTTGGTGCGGGCAAAGATCGGCGACTCTATAAAAGCCTGCAAATTTCCGGGCAACACCAGTTCGTCGTTTCCAGGCTCGGTTTGCGGTTGCACCACGGCCACCGTCGGAATCGATACGGCTTCGGTTTCTTTTGCCAGGGCATCGGTTTCGCTCTTCTTATTCAGAAAGGTGACAGCTCCGGCGGTGATTAGGACAAGCAGCACGGCGCCAATCAGAATCTTTCCCCGGCCTGCCGGAGCGGGACCCTGGTCGTAGCTGTCTGGACGTACGGCCTCCGTCTGATTCTGCTCGGTGGTTACGGGCGGTTGTACTGGCATGATTGCGCTCTCCAATAAATTCTCTACTTTTGCTCCAGCTGCCGCCGTGCCTCGCGGCGGCCATGAATCATGGTGAACACACTGGGCACAAAAAATAAGGTAGCTACGGTGGCAAAGAGCAGGCCGCCGATGACGGCACGGCCGAGCGGCGCATTTTGCTCACCGCCCTCTCCAAAGCCTAACGCCATCGGCACCATGCCGATAATCATGGCGAGGGCGGTCATAATCACCGGCCGTATACGGGTGTGGCCAGCTTCGAGAGCCGCTTGTCGCGCGGGTACGCCAGCGTTCATGCGGTCGCGAGAAAACGAAACCAGCAGAATCGAATTCGCGGTCGCGACCCCCATGCACATGACCGCTCCCGTGAGCGACGGAACACTGAGCGTGGTGCGCGTAATCAGCAGGAACCAGCAGATTCCCGCCAGCGCTCCCGGCAACGCCGTAATGATGATAAAGGGATCGAGCCACGACTGAAAGTTGACCACGATCAGCAAATAGACGAGCACGATCGCCCCGATCAGGCCAACACCCAGGCCGAAGAAAGACGACCGCATGGTCTCAATCTGCCCGCGAACCACGATTTGCGTTCCGCGTGGCAGATGGTCCTGGAATGGTTTGAGCGCCTTCATGATGTCCGTCGCCACCCCGCCCAGATCGCGACCCTGCGTGCTGGCATACACATCCATGACCGGCTGCACAGCGTAATGGTTGACCACGGCGGGACGCGCGACCGGCGTGAGTTGCGCCAGATTGCCGAGCACCTGCGGCTGCGCACCTCCGCCCGTCACTGGCGTGTTCATCAAATCCTGCAACGATGTCATATGATACTGCGGCGTTTGGACAGCGATGTTATAACTCACACCGTTCTTTGGATTCAGCCAGAAATTGGGAGCCGTCTGGAAGCTTCCACTCAAGCTGATCAGCACGCTCTGGGCGACTTCCTGGGCAGTCAGTCCGACCTGATTGATGCGCGTGCGATCCATGTCGAGGTAGAGAGTCGGCAAATCCATCATCTGTTGCACATGCACGTCGGCGGCGCCGGGAATCTGGCGCAACTGGTTGGCGATTTTTTGCGCGATGTCGTAGTTCCCGCGCACATCGGCGCCCATGACCTGGATGTCGACGGGTGCGGGCAATCCAAAATTAAGAATTTGCGACACGATATCGGCGGGCTGAAAGAAGAACTCCACGCCAGGAAATCGCGATGGCAGTTCGCGGCGCAACCTGCGCACGTACTGCGCGGTCGGATGATGGTGTTCCGGATTCAACGAAATCAGAATCTCGGCATCACTCGTCCCAATCACGCCCGAATTGGAGTAGGAGAGATTGATGCCGGAGTAGGGGACGCCGATGTTGTCGAGCATGGTCTGCAGTTCTTCCTTCGGAATCTCGCTGCGCAGCACCCGCTCGACGTCATCGCACAAACGCGCCGTCTCTTCCACGCGCAGGCCAGGGCGGGCACGAAAGTGCAGACGGATCAGGCCGGCATCCACTTGCGGAAAGAAGTCCCGCCCCAGAAAGAACGCCAGCCCCAGCGACAAGAAACAGAAAGCCGCAAAGCCGACGGAGAATAGTTTTCGGTGTTCGAGCGTGGTTTCCAGGAGTTGCCGGTAGCCGCCGCGGAATCTTTCAAACCAGCGTTCGAACCCGCGCTGCCATTTTCCTATAAAGTTTTTTGGTTCGGCGACGCGGTGCTCATGCCCGCGCATGATAAACATCACCAGCGTCGGGATCAGGGTCCGCGACAGCAGATACGACGCCAGCATGGCGAAGGACACGGCTTCAGCCAATGGAACGAAGAGAAATTTGGCGACCCCGGTCAGAAAGAACATAGGCACAAACACAATGCAGATACTGAGCGTGGATACGAACGCAGGCACGGCAACCTGTTGCGCGCCGTCGAGAATGGCTTGCTTCATCTCCTTGCCCATAGCCAGATTGCGCTCGATGTTTTCGATCTCGACCGTCGCATCATCCACCAGAATGCCGACCGCGAGTGCGAGTCCTCCCAAGGTCATGATGTTGATGGTCTCGCCGAGCGCGCTCAGCAGAATTACGGAAACGAAAATGGACAGGGGAATCGAGACCGCGATGATCAAAGTCGGACGCCAATCACCCAGGAAGATCAGGATCATGATGGCGGTAAGACAGGCGGCGGTCAGGCCTTCATGGATCACTCCCTGAATCGACGCGCGCACGAACAACGACTGATCGAACAGAGCCTTGATATTCAGTTCGGGCGGCAGCGACTGTGCCGCCCGCGGCACCATCGCCTTGATGCCATCGACGACGGCCAGGGTCGAAGAGCCGCCCAGCTTGTAGATCGACATGAGCACGCCGCGCACGCCGTCCTGCCGCACGATGTTGGTCTGCACCGCAAATCCGTCCCGCACGTGCGCCACATCGCGCAGGTAAAGCGTGGACGAGTTCGAAGTCTTGACCGGCAGATCGTTGAGTTCAGCGACGGTTCGCGGAGTGCCGTTCATCTCCACGTTGTATTCGGTCGGCCCAATCTTGGTGGTACCGGCGGGCAGGATCAAGTTCTGCGCCGACACGGCATTGACAATGTCGGCGGGCGCCAGACCATAGGCCTGGAGTTTGGCCGAATCGAGGTCCACCTGTATCTGGCGCGGCTTGCCGCCGTAAGGATAGGGAGTAGCCGCGCCCTGAATGGTGGTCAACTGCGTACGCAGAAAATTTTGCCCCAGATCGAAGACCTGCTGCTCCGGCAGAGTCTTGCTGCTCAAGCCCAGTTGCACAACCGGGGTGGTGGAGGCGGAGTAGGTAATGACCAAGGGCGGGGTCGTGCCCGGAGGAAGTCCGCGCAACACGGTCTGGCACATCCCCGTCACTTGCGTCATAGCCATGGAAAGGTTGACGCCCGGCCGGAAGAAAATCTTGATCACGGCTTTTCCGTTCAGCGACTGGGATTCCTGATGTTCGATGTCGTTGACGGTGACGGTGAACCCGCGTTCGGAGTTGCTCACGATGCGGTCCGCCATCTCCTGTGGCGACATGCCGTCAAAGTTCCACACCACGCTGATCACGGGAATGTTGATTTCGGGGAAAATATCAACCGGTGTACGCAGGATGGTGAGAGGGGTAAGAATGATGATGAGCAGTGCCATCACTACGAACGTATAAGGACGGCGAAGCGCTAATGCGACTATCCACATAAAGGCGGCAAAAACTGATGTTGCTGAAAACGTGTACCGCTGAAACCCGCTGCCAGGGGAAACCGATACTGTCGGAACCCCAGCCCCACACTGGGCTGGGTTATTCTAAAACAGATTCAAAACAGTACGTTTCGGATTTAAATTATAATATACTTTCGTCATGGCTCAAAATCATGTCCGGCGCGCCGGGGTCCAGAATGGAAGCAACGGGAAGCGCCCACCCGGTCGGCCACGCAGCGAGGAATCGCATCGGTCGATTCTGCGCAGCACCCTGAAACTGCTGAAACGGCAAGGGAAATTCGCGGAACTGAGCATTGAAGCCATTGCTGCCGACGCTAATGTTGGCAAGACAACTGTCTACCGTTGGTGGCCGACCAAGGCCGCGCTGGTCGCCGACGCCTTCTTTGCCAGCGCCGAGGAGGAACTCCGGTTCCCGAATACCGGCTCCGTGCAACGCGACATGAGCCTGCAGATGCGAAGGGTGATTCGCATCTTCCGATCCGACCGCGGCAAGGTTGTAGCGGCGTTGCTTGCCGGTGGTCAATCTGACCCGGAATTGCTCGAAGCTTTTCGCGAGAGATTCCTGTGGCCGAAACGCCGGCAGGCCTATCAAACTCTGCAACGCGGAATTGACCGCGGCGAGTTACCCGCCGATAGCGATCTGGACCTCATACTGGACTCGCTCTATGGGCCGATTTATATGCGCTTTCTGATCCGGCATGACAAGCTCGACGAAGGCTTTGCCGACGAGATTTGCGGGCTGGTGCTGGAGGGGTTGAAGCGGCGGGCGGAGGGCTGAAACTAACCTTACTGGGCGATCCGACTCGTGAGCGAAATCGCCTCTTGCAACATTGCCATAGCGCTAAATGACCAGCGGTCAAAACGCGCTATCGCCTGTTTTCGTCAGTCATCACGCTCCCGCTTTCCGCGTGATGCGAAGAAAAACCGCCCAGATATCGGGCGGTTCAGATTGGAAATCGGTAAACCTCTTCAGTCTGGTCCTTTTCAGTTCACCACCTGCGTCACGGCCGCCGAAGCCGAACTGTAGTTCACGCTGCCCGCGTACGTAGCCGTAACGACGTCTGACCCGTGCGGCAACGTTGTCGTCGAGAACGTCGCTTCGCCCGTGCGGTTGACGTTAGCCGTTCCCAGGGTCGCGTTGTGGTAGCTGAAAGTAACGGCCTGCCCAGACGGCCGGCCGCCATTGCTGGTCAACGTGGCCGTAAAGTGTACTGACTTGGCGAACGTCGACGGATTTGGAGTTGAGGTCAGCACCATACTGATGGATGCCTGACTCACGGTCTGCATGATCGCCGCCGACGCACTCTTGCCGTTCCTCGCATCCCCGTTGTATATCGCTGTCAACGAGTCCGTCCCAACCGGAAGCTTCGCGGTGGTCAAAGTTGCAACTCCGCCAGCATTCAAGGTCTCGTTACCCAGGATCACGGATCCGTTCTTGAATGTCGCGGTTCCGGTCGGCGTCGGTCCGGTGGATGTGACCGTTGCCGTGAAGGTCACTGCTTGACCAAAGCTTGAGGGATTCGCGCTGGAAACCAGAGCCGTCGTCGTCGGGAGAGGTTCAACGACTTGCTCCTTCGAGCCTCGGCTGATCGTGAATGCCCTATCTCCGGTGTAAACGGCCCAAATAATGTGCGCACTGCCAGAGAGCGATGAGGTCGTATACGTTGCCGTCGCGCCCGTTAGTGTCCCCAAGCCCAGCATCTTCATCCCGTCATAGAACGCCACAGATCCGCCATCCGGTATCGTGCCGTACCCTGATTTCACCTTTGCGCTGAACGTCACGGCTTGCCCGTAAGTGGAGGGGTCCACACTGGACGCAAGCGATATCGAGGTCGTGTGCTGATTGTTGTGTATCAACACGGCCACTGTACTCTCCGTTCCGTTGACGTTGGTTACCAGAAGGTCCGCGTTGCCATCGTTGTTCACATCGGCGACGAGGACTGAATAAGCCAATCCACCGGAGTGATAAACCAATCCTGGTTGAAAGGTGCCGTCGCCATTACTCAGCAGTACTGTAATCCAATCCCCAGTGCTACCCTCGTTGGTGAGTACTAGGTCTGGCTTCCCATCCCCATCCACATCGGCGAACGCGATCCCGAGTGGTTCCTGTTGATCGTAAACTGTGGGCGCTTGGAAGGTGCCGTCGCCATTGCCCAGCAGCACCCCAATGGATCCCGAGCAAGCACAACCGTTGGGCCTATTTACTACGAGCAGGTCGGGCTTGCCATCTCCGTTTACATCCCTTATTAGAACACCACCGGACTGTGACCAGGATGGCCCGCCCGAGCTGTAGCTAACCGCGTTTTGAAAAGCTCCGTCCCCATTGCCCAGCAACACACCCACTGTGCTGCCCCACTCACCCTCCCCAACGTTGTTCGCCACGACAAGGTCGAGCTTGCCGTCCCCGTTCACATCTGCGACCGCCACGGAAGCAGTCAAAGACCCACCCGAGCCGTAGGTCACCGCGGGCTGGAAGGTCCCGTCGCCGTTGCCGAGCAGAATGCCCACGGTGTTGCTGTCAGAGTTTACCAACACCAGATCCGGTTTGCCGTCTCCATTAACATCCGCCACTGTCAACGACGTGGCACGAGCTCCACCCGAGCCGTAGGTCACCGCGGGCTGGAAGGTCCCGTCGCCGTTGCCGAGGAGAACACCCACGGCACCGCCAGGGCAGCTGTTGCCACAGGTGTTCGACGTGATCAGGTCCGGAATGCCATCGCCATTCACATCCGCCACTGCCACCGCAGTGGGCAAAGCCCCACCAGATGGGTAGGTCAGCGGCGGCCAGAACCACCCGTATCCATTACCCAGCAGTACGCCCACGGTGTTGGAGCCGTCATTAGTGACCACCAGGTCTAGTTTGCCGTCTCCGTTCATATCGGCAACCGCGATCGACCCGTCGAATTCTCCGCCCGAGTCGAAGAGCACTGGAGGCAGGAAGAGCGGCAGCGGCGACAATGCCTGCGTTTGCAGAGACGCAACCGGCAAGGCAGCGGCCACGCCGGCCTTCTCGGCCCGCGGACCCGCAGCTTGAGCAATCATCACCATGAGGAACATGAAAAGCGTTACAACCGTGAAAATGTCGAGTTTGCGTCTAAGTTTGCGCCTCATAGGAGACCTCCTTCACGGACGGAAGCAGGGGCCTTGGTCGAAGTCGACCACTGGTGGTCGATCATCCCGCTACGAGCGTTTTGATCTCGATCTGCCAGGCCCAAAGTACGAATCGTCACCGACAAATCACTTGCTAAAGGGGCAGACATTCAAAGCTCTCGCCTCAGGGGGTGTGCACACGGGAGAAGCTTGCTCTTCAGGGAAACGAGACGTATTTATAAGACACAAAAGAGCGTGTCTTGTCAGTGAGAGCGGTCACATCTTGATGTGTGGTGATTGCCAGAAGCTGCAGTGCAAAGCCAGACTGTCAATTGGCGTAATATCGCAATTATACTCAGAACCCTTCGTTCGGTGCCAGCAGCGGGTATCATTTGCCCATGAACTCTTTTAGCCTTGGAGCGCAGATCGGCGGACCCGACTACGCGGAGAAGGCTCGGGTGCAGGAACAACAACTCAGGGACGCCTTCAATCGGTGGACAGGTGACTACTCAACTGATGTGCGGGAATTCGCTTTCCTTTTGAGAATCGACGGCGAGATTCACAGGTACACCGAGTTGTGGCAGATCGTAGGAGCACAGAAGGCGAAGCGCAAGCGAGACTGGATAGAAGTGGAGATCGGCATACCCAAAGCGTGGTGGCAGGAAGCGAAGAATGACACCTACAAGAGACGACTAGCCGACGAAGTAGAGGCTGGCTTCCGGTCGATGATTGAACTTCTTCAAAGAAACAAACGCAGCATTAACGCTCAAGCTCTGCTCGACGATTGGGGCCGCATAAAGGCCGCATACCTAACCAGCCGGGGATAGTTGGCGAAATATCGCCGTTTCACTCATTGACCTTGGTTTTCGGCGAACAAATGGCGCGAGCTTGCGCTATCGCCCGTTAACAGCAGCTAAGCCGCGCTGGCAAGCTGTCACCCCTCTCCCCTGTGCCGGTCGCCTGCGGCCTGATTTAGGGAGCTTTCCTCCCTGGCACAGAAAGGCATACCCGCAACTTGTTTCCTGGTGCGATTCAGTTTTAATCCACGATGAATTTTTGCGTGCTAGTGACTTTGCCGTTTGGCGTTGTGACCGTAATTTTCCCGGTCTTTGCGTTGGCTGGTACTGTGGCCTGGATCAGGCTTGGAGTGGTTACCGTAAAGCGCGATGCCTTGATTCCGCCAAAGGTGACGTTGGTCGCTCCGAAAAATCCGCCCCCCGCAATGTCGACCTGCGAGCCTGGGCTGCCGCGGGAGGGATCGAGATTGTTGATCACCGGCAAGATGTGCATGTTCTGCTGGCTTTGAACCTGCTCCTGGCCACCGGCGGGATTGGTGAGAGTGACGACGACCGGTCCGTCTATCGCATTGTCTGGAGCGAAGGCAGTAAGGTAGGTATCCGATCCCGGCTGAAATGTCCCCTCAACTCCGCCGAAGGTCACATTTACCGCTTCGCCCAGGTTATCGCCGAGAATTTGCACTGGAACGCCGGGGTGCACCCAGATTGGACCGGCATAAATAATGTTGTGGATGGGAACGGAAGGCACCAAAGCGTAAAGGGTGCCAAGCCCGCCGCCGAATTGGAGTAATCCGTAAAGTGTTCCATCCGTATTTTCGGTGAGGGTGGCCTCGGGTTGAAGGGAACCCCCATCCACGCAGTCGAGGTTGGGGAACTCCGCGAGTTTGGTAAAACTCCCGCTCGTGGTGATGCGGAACAATGTGCCGCAAGTGTTGTTTCCACCCAACCCGGTCGCTCCATAAAGGTATCCGTCGGGCGCAGCGAACAAGCCGTTCGATGGTTCAGCGCCGTCGGAATTCTGCCCTGAGAGGGGGAGCGAACCAAAACTGTGCAAGACCGTCAGGTGGTGGCCGGGCAGGGTAAATTTGAAAATGACGCCTGTTCCGTTTGCGCCTCCACCAAGCGTCGTTCCATACAAATTGCCGTCGCTTCCGAGAGTGAGGCCGCTGGGACTGGCACCGTGTGCGCCGTCGAACGTGTGGACCACTTTGACCTTTCCGGTCGTGGTCAAGCGGAAGATCGTCCCATTGTTGGGATAGGTCCACTGGGTTGCGTACAGATTTCCATCCAGAGCGGCCACGAGGGGGGTTGGGCTATAACTTCCCGACGGTGGAACGGTGCCGGAAAGCGGCTGATAGACTCCGCCTGGATAGGTGATTCGATAGGTCGATTGGCCAACCACCCCGTAAAAGTTTAAATCCCTCGCTTGGGTTGGGGCGGTCACTGCGCCCTCGGACGGACCGAAATCGTGGATAACCGTCAGAGTACTGGGAGGTGTGAAACTGAAGACGGAAGTGCCTATACCGTCCGTCTGAGCCGTTGTGCCGTAGAAATTCCCATTAGACCCCAGGGTTAACCCGGCGTATGGCTCAATGCCGGTACCATCGTCCGCGAATTGCCACGAAAGGCTCACCGTTCCATTTGAGGGATTGTAGTTGAACAGGGTTCCACCGCCATTGTTGCCAGTTCCCTGGAATGTGCTGCCGTAAAGATTGCCGTCGCTCCACCGGGTGAGTTGGCCTAGATCAATCGGCACGCATCCAACCGAGCAGTCGAAATCGTAAGCATCCGCGTAAACGAATTGCGCTTGTAAAGCCGGTCCCGAAAAGCCGATCAGAATCATGCAGGCCAACATGGCCGCTCTGAACATCAGCGGTCGCACCGGAACTATGGAAGTATTTTTCGTTCGAGGGTTCCGCATGGGACGCTCCTTCTGCTGCGCTGAGCTTGATGGTCCACGGTGAGACCTATTTAGAGGCGCGGTCCGGACCCCAATTCCGCGATTCGGACGCGAAAGGATGATGCGTCAAGATGGAATAAATGTCCAGTGGATTCGCGTACGACGGGAATTTGATGGGACCTTCCTGGTGCGTGATGGTGCAATCTCATGCCCGGCGTCTATCAGTTGGCGAAAAATCGCAATAGCACTCATAACCCGAGCGGCCGAACGCTTGACCATTCTGAAGTGGCCCCCCGTGGTCGCTCGGACTGCGCCATCACATGCCGGGCGTCGGCTTCCAGCTTGCCTCAGCGATGAATCCCCCACCCCATCACGCCAAAACCGGGCGCGATGGGACCCCGGCGCCGGGCTAAGGGCGGTCGCCCCTTCGGGGCTAAGTTCTCCCGTGCGGGATGAATTCTGCCTCCTTGATTACTCCACCGGATTGATCGAAGCGAATTTTCGCAAACTCACGTTAGCTCCCCATCCCCTAACCCGTTTACCTGCTAAAACTTACCGTTCGATCCCAAAATCCCTCCTGTGCCTGATCGGGCTTGCGTGAACCAAGCGCTGCGGATAGAATTAAAGTGCGACCGAAACAGTCGGCTTTTAATCCGATCATATAGGTCGGAATTTGCCCGGATGCTGAAGCTGACCAAAAAAGCGGATTACGGCCTGATGGCCATGAAGCACCTGGCCGAGCACGCTGACCAGGGCGCATGCAGCGCCAAGGATGTGGCTGAGGCCTACGGCATCCCTCAGGAAGCTTTGGCGAAGATCCTGCAACGGCTGGCGAAGGTTGGCTTGATACGGTCGCAGCATGGCATGAACGGCGGATACACGCTGACCCGGGACCCGAAGACGATTTCCGCGTTCGAAGTGATCAAGGCCATTGACGGGCCGCTGTTCATTACTTCGTGCGTGACGGTTCGCGGCGAATGCGGGCAAAGCAATCGCTGCACGATTCGCGAGCCGCTGCGGAAGGTGAATGAAAGCATCGAGCAGGTGCTGAAGAACATCATGATTTCGCAGATGAAGGAAGAGCCGGAAGTCCTCCAGGTGAAGCAGGAGATTAAGAGGCCGGCGGAGTTG
>Ga0074045_10003531_pt1 | contig 14072 bp, 17 predicted proteins | sample BogForMeECP23OM2_FD_94442 | JGI IMG/M metagenome (GOLD analysis project Ga0074045, IMG submission 94442) | Bog forest soil microbial communities from Calvert Island, British Columbia, Canada - Bog Forest MetaG ECP23OM2 | ecosystem: Environmental > Terrestrial > Soil > Wetlands ... | reverse complement strand
AGTCTGAAAAGGAAAGAATGTAGAAACTACTGTAGAGTACCTACCGCGTCCCCGCCCAGGCAGGCGGCGGCGCGAATCGGCAAAGTCGGCAATACTGCGGGTATTTTATGCCGGCACTGACAGGCCACATCCGCGCGCACAGCGTGATACGGCCAATTGACCGGTGTCGCGCCGTTAGGTCGCGCCACTTAGCGCTGCGGTCGACGCTTCGTTAGCTCGTCGATTCGCACTCCAGTGCGGTTGGTTATTGGATCTCAAGTGCTTTTCGCGTCGGTGCGTCGAGCTCACCTGTTGACTCAAGCTCTTGGTCGTTTTGAAATCGAGTCAGAGTGTCGCCAAGCTGCTGCCCTAAGATGCAGTCGATAATCGGAGTATTGTAGCCAAGCCTATTCGTGCGCCACAACATGAAGCTACTGAGCGTGTTCGGCGCCAACGGAAAACTGCGTTCCGCTGGCGTGGCAGACATCACATGCCTCGCCGATCGAGTCGGAGTTCGAGGCGAAGTGGGCCGCGTCGGACCTCGAAGCGTGGCATCCACTGCAAGACGATGTAACAGGCGGCGTCGGGTTGATGTAGTACTGCCCGTTCGTGACCTGATTCTTACTGTCCGGCAGGTTTTGCTCGCTCGAATTGACGTGGCATATCGAACAGGTCTGCGTATACGTGGCCGCCCCCGTCGGGCTCATGGCCGGATAGAGCACATTGCTGAAGTTATCGACTCGTCCGTTGTGCGTGATCTCGATGTAGCTTGCTCCCATCGCGGCGAGGTCAACGCCGGTGTGAATTCGATGGACCGCGAAGTTAAAGTTCAACGCCTGGGGAGGCTGGGCCAGAATCGTCGGATCCTTCGATTGCGCGCGAGTTGGCGCATCGGTCAACGAAGGATTGTGGCCGTTCATTTCCAGGATGTGCACGTTCTACGATGTGGCTGGAGCGGTAGTCTCGGCATTCAGAGCAGTTGGTAATTCCCTTGTCGATCACGCATGGCCGCACGTGGCAGGTCTTGTCAATCAGGCGGGGATTCTCCGCCATGCACCCGACGCAAATGATCGCCTGGGCCGGTATCCGGAAGCCGAAGTACTTGTGCCAGCCGTCGCTGAGGGTCTGCTGGTTCGCGGGGTTCGCCTCAACGTTCGGGCGGTATGCCAGGCAAAGGTCGCAGCGGTACCCACACATCGCGTCAGCATCTCATCCACGGTTCCTCCTGCCTCCTAAGACGTCCGCCCAACGGCCGGCATCGGCCGCGCGCGTAGCGCGTCGGCCTGGATGCCCTTGTTATGCAGTTTTTCGCTGATAACACGCCCGAATTCTTCGAACAGGTGGTGTTTCTCCATCAGTGTAATCTTCAAAATAGATGCTATTCAGCCCCAATACGATAAATTGATCGATTTCTTGCCGTGTAAGCGGCCAGGGCATAGCTCCCTTGGGCTCTGATTCATCCCGGGTGCGTGTAATGAAAAGCAAGTAGCCACCCGGTGCGATGAATTCAGAAACCTTAGCCCTTGCCGCTAACCGCAACTCGGGTGGCAATACCTGAAGAGTGTAGGATTCCTGAACCAGGTCGAATGCTGCCGTCCACTGCAGAGGAGCATTGAACAAATCCATCTCGACATATTGCACATTCGAACTTGGGAAACGGCGACGGCATTCCTGAATCGCACTTGGTGAAATATCAAATGCAGTCACGTCGAATCCTTGTTTTACCAGCCACTCGGCGTCGTCGCCAAGCCCGCACCCAACTTTGATGGCTCGTTTACCAAAAGGAAGATGCCTGACCTTTTCGAATAACTCGACTAGATTTGGATTTGGCTCTCGATCCGCCCAGGGAATAGAAATACCCTCACCGGCAGCCCGGGAATATAGTTGCTCAAACCATTCCAGTGGCCTCCCCGCAGCCAAGGCATCATTTGCGAGCTTTCTCGCAATCAAGCGTGGATCAGTCATTTAAAACCTCTCCTTGGTGCATAACAAGAATAGGACCGATCCGCATAAAATGCGGAGTTCTGGTTTCCTGCCCGTATAACACGCCGTGGGGGGCTTGCCGAAGGCATATTAACAGGAATCGTGAGATTGACTCTAAATCGCCTCTGCTTTGTAATTGTAATCCAGGATCTCCGCGGCACCCCCGCCTGTCGGGATTGGGAAAGTTGTCCAGGACCGACTGCTGCAGCAGGTCCTGGATTTCGTTCGAGATCTGTTCGGGCGATTCCGACATCGGCTCAAGTCATTATGGCATTACCGCGCCAGGGTCGGCGGCGGCGGGTCACCAAGGAATTCGCGCTCGAAGTCGCGCTCCTGACTTCACGAGAAAACGCGGCCCAGATCCGGGAGATCATTGGGTTCGAGGCGTAACTGATCAAGCGTTACGCCGGGTCAGCGGAAAGGGCGCTTACCGCGGGAAGGCGGCGCGGTACGGCCGCAATTCGTTCAGATTCGTACGCATTCGCCATCCAGGTACACGCAGGCGGTTTGGAAGCCGAGGTGTTCATAGACGCGGCGGGCGGCGACTTTTTCGTCTTCGACGTTCAGTACTACGCGGCGAATTCCGGCCCGGCCGACGCTCGCGAGAACATGGCTGGAACAGATGTGGGCCAGCCCCTTTCCACGGCGATCCGGGTGGGTGAAGACAGTGCCGAGGGCCGCGATATCGTAGCGCGGGCTGGCCAGGTGGGTTCCGGCGACGGCTATCAGGCGGCCGTTCTCGCGGACTCCGTGGAAGTGGCCCGCAGCGAGAGGTTGTGGTAGGAACAGAACCCATTCACCCTGTATCAAGAGCTCCTCGATTTCAGCGCGGTCCGGCAACCCGAGAGGGACCGCTTCGCCGCTACTGGCGACCGGTCGGTCGAGGTACATGCGGCGCATGCGGACAACCTTGTCCGGACGATAGAACCGCCGGAAGATGTCTTCGAACTCGGGGCGAATGTTGGCCCAGATGCGCTCATCCTTCATGGAGGCGAGGATCGAAGAGAGGCCGGATGAGTCGCCGTAAGGGCACATCAAGCGCGGGCTGAGGCCGTCGAACAGGAGAACCACGGTCCCGGCGGAGCGCCACCATTCGCAGTGCGGCATCCACTCGGGATCGAGGTCTCCGATGGCGAATCCCGCCCACGGCCAGTCCTGGTTGAGTAGCGGTGCGAGGACCGCCGGATCGGTTAGTCTCTCCATGGTCTCCCATTGTAGAGCTTCCACAGGGGCGGCCCTGCAAGCGGCGAAAACGGATTAGAGTACAGTGAAGAAATGACACTGATCATCGCCGCCGCGCAGTCGGCGTCGGTTTCTGGCGACGTACCGGCGAACTTGACCCACCATCTGGCATTCTGTGCCGTTGCCGCCGCACATGGCGTCCAGTTGCTCGTCTTTCCCGAGCTATCCCTGACGGGTTATGAACCAGCCATTGCACGATCGAATGCAATCGGTGCCGACGACTCCCGCTTGTATCCGTTGTGGCACCGGGGGGCCGAGGTCAAGGCCGCCTACGCCACCATCTCCCGGAAAACCGGTTCGGGGGAAACCAGCTCAAGCCCGCAGATTCGTTCCAATTCCGGAGTGGCACAGCCGTGACTTTCGCAATGCTCGGCGATTTCGCCCAACACATCGTGCCGGTACTGTTCGACCCGGCGCAGCTCCGTGTTGGCGCACTCGATGTTGGTTTGAGTCACGGAGTTCTGTAGCCGGTGCTTCGCCCGGTCCACGAGATCGAGAACCCGCAAGTATCGGCTTGCCAGTTCTTTTCTGATATCGCAGTGCATTACAGTATCAAAGATACATAGAATTGTTTCTTAAAGAAAGGCTTGAGAGTACCGGATGGTCTAGTAACAATTCCTTATGAATTTGTTACTGCAATCAGCCATTCTTAAAGTCCGTCATAAGAATGCGGACACGACAGCCCATTTGAACCACGCTGAGGGTTGCGGACCAGGCAGAACATGCCCACAAATCGGTGGCCTACTTAGTACCAGCAGTATTGGTAAATCACTTGGTGGATCGAGCACTGCGAATCGACCGAGGAAACAAGGACGGCTCATGGACGCACCAGAGTGCGCTGGAACAATCGGGCATGGATTCGGGAACAGCGGGAAACTCGGCTAGCTACCGGCGACGCGGCGGCGACTCGTGTGCCGACGATGCAATTCGGAGTCTGTATTCCTTCGGGCAAGAGAACAGGATTATCGGATTATCGGAGGTGTTCTCGAATCGCCGCTCCGCGGGTGGCTCACAAAGGCCCCCCGCGCGGGACACGAAGCGCAGTCTGCCCTTCTGCGGCAAACTACCGATAATGAACCATATCGCTCGCCATACTGGCGCCATGCGCCGACGGCTGTGAAGACATGCAGATCGAACGGCAGCAGAAGGCCGGCAAGGAAGTGGAGTTCCGCGCTGATTGACCACGTCGTGGGTTTGGCGTTGCGGGCAAAAAACGGCTATCGTCCGCCCCGGCACGCCCTTGGAAAGCACAATGTCAAGAGCCCTGGCATCAGCAGATGCGGATTGATGTATAATACCGCAGTCCGGGAGACCCAGATGGGAACCTCGGAGTGGGGCAAATTGGAGGGACTGCATGGTTTTATATCTCGGCATTCCGGAAAACTCGGGGATCGACACGAACCGTTTCAACTACCGTCTCATCTGGGATAAGCTGTCTCCCTGGCTGAACTCTAGCTGCCAGCAAGTTCGGCCGGTCATCATTAACCTGATCAACAGGCCCCTCCCCCAGATAACCCGGTTCGACGCGCTTGTTTACCTAGTAGGCGATCCGGTCTACAGCGTCATCGCCCGCGTCGGCGCACCGATGTTGACAGATGGTCTCGCCGTGGGCCGCACCTCAAGTTGGCGAGGCGAGCTGATCTCCGAGGTTTACACGAACGCCATGCACAGCTACGGGATCGCCGCCACCATCTACCACGAACTCCTGCACAACAAGTTCAACCTAGCCTATAAGTTCCATGGCGAACCATACGGGAATTTCACCAGCGCCGAAGCCGCGTACACTGACGGCGGACCCTCGGCCGCCGACCAAAGGCTAATGTGTCGAGCTCTCCAGACGCCGCCACTGGCCGGCCAGTTCACCGGCGGGTTCTCGCTGCCTGTGGCCCCGTAAGCCCAGAACACTGTCTCCGATTACCCGGCCGTGGCTTTCCCATCGCAAAACGAACCCGGAAGCCGATATTCCGTCTTAACACTCGCGGCCCGTGGGTTCTCGTATCACCTCCGGCGCGTGCGGAGGTTGTTCCGGTTAGCACATGACACGCCCGAAAGGACTGCCCAGCGGCCGCGCCTGCGAACGATTGTTGGTTATCGCTTACGCCAACAAAACGTGCGGAAGTTGCTCGTCAATAATGCGCGCGTGTGATGCGTCACACAACCTCGATGCGTGAAAGTGCTAAGGGCGTATTTGGCGTCCCTTACGAGCGAGATAGTAACTGCGGCAACCCTTGGTAGTCACATCACCGCCCCTGAAAAATGGGGCGGCGTCCCAAACCTGGACCGGGGCGAACCCGGCGGCGTTCAACGCATCACGGATCTCTCCTTGGGCCCAGCAGACCTCTTCCACGCGCTCAGTGTGGCGGCGCCAAAGACGGCCCTCTTGCACGAACCACTCGCAATCACACCAAGCCTTGCGGCGTTTCAGATTGTGGCCGTTTCTCATTGCCAGAACAACACCAGGCTTCTCGATCCACCACGTGCCCCGCCAGTACTTGTCGAATCCGGCGAGATTGTTCACGTCGAAGAAGAACCATCCGCCTGGATTGAGTGCGCGCGCCACCGCCGAGACTACACGCCGCAGGTCAGAACGGCGCGGCACATGGTTGATGGCGTCGTACTCGCTCAGGATCAGGTCCACCGGTTCGGGCAGCCGAAAATCCCGCATGTCCGCCTGGATTACCCGCAGCCTCAGTTTCCGTTTCCGAGCCTCGCGGCGGGCGGCGTGGCACATGCCCGGCGAGAGATCTACGCCATACATGCGGATACCGTGAGCTACCAGGTCAAGCGCCGTCGCGCCTGTGCCGCACGCCAAGTCGCAGGCGACGCGGACTTGAGGCAGAATCGGCTTCAAGATGGCAAGCCGGGCCGCTTTGACAAATCCGCGAGAGCCAGCGAACAGCCGATCGAAATGCTCGGCAGCCAGCGGTACGGTCGCACACCAGCAGGTCTGGACATGCCTCCATCTTGCGACGGCTCCTCACCGGGCGCAAGTTTCGGGGCTCGATGCACGATTCTTAGGGAAAATCGCCCACGCGGAAGTGGCTGCGCTCTGAAGCGAGCTCAAATAGCTTCCGATATGGCGCGATAACGCCTACGGCGGCCGCTGCGCGGTTTTGGCAAACAATCATAAAGATAAGCGCCGGTCTTGCCGGCAGCGGTGAAGCGCGTTCGAGCGTCCCAATGTGATCCGGTGTGAAAACCGCTTAACAATCAAAAGCGTTTGCATTATGATTGCCTTGGCGATCGTCACTCTGGGAGGGTGGCGGTGGGTTATATAGAAGCGCCTCTTTGTCGTTTGCATCATGTGCGGCGCCATCGTGGGGACAGCACAATGGCTGGGCTGCGGCAAACGCCCTTTGGGCCCCGCCAGGGCCGCATTGACGTTTCCGCGCGGCAGATCCGAGGGAGGATATTATGCCAAAGGAAGCTCTAAGTATTCTGGACCAACGCACTCACGCTAGCTATGAGATCGCGATTCACAATGGGACAATCCGGGCCATGGACCTGCGTCAGATCACGACCGGGCCCGACGACTTCGGCCTCATGACCTACGACCCGGCTTTCATGAACACGGCGTCATGCCGAAGTTCGATTACGTTCATCGATGGCGATAAGGGCATCCTGCGCTACCGGGGCTACCCTATCGAACAACTCGCGGAGAAATGCACTTTCCTGCAGGTGGCCTATCTGATCCTGTTTGGGGAGTTGCCGACCGAGCCCCAGCTCAAGGATTGGGTGGGCGAAATCACCCGCCACACCATGCTCCATGAGACCACCAAAAAATTCCTCGAAGGTTTCCGTTACGACGCCCACCCCATGGGGATGCTGGCCAGCACCGTCGCCGCCCTCTCCACTGTTTATCCCGAGTCCCGGCACGTGCTCGACCACAATGTGCGTGCCCTGCAAATCAAGCGCCTCATCGGCAAAATGCCGACCATCGCTGCCTACACCTACCGCCACAGTCTCGGTTACCCCTACGTCTATCCCGACAACGACCTCAGCTATACGGAGAACTTCCTGAACATGCTGTGGAAGATGGTGGAGCCAAAATATCCGGCCAACCCCGTCCTGGCGCGCGCCCTCGACATCCTGTTCATCCTGCACGCCGACCACGAACAGAACTGCAGCGCCAATGCGATGCGCGCCGTGGGTAGTTCCCAGGCCGATCCATTCCTGTCCACAGCTGCCGCTTGCGCCGCTCTGTCCGGCCCGCTGCACGGTGGAGCCAATGAGGAAGTCCTCAAGATGTTGGATGTCATCGGCTCTCGGGACAATGTCCCGGCCTACATCGGCAAAGTGAAGGCCGGCGAGTTCAAGCTGATGGGCTTCGGCCACCGGATCTACAAAAACTACGATCCTCGGGCGAGGGTTATCAAATGGGCCGCAGACAAGGTGTTCGAGGTCACCGGCCGCAATCCGAAGCTGGACATCGCGCTGGAGCTGGAGCGCATTGCGCTTGAGGACGAGTACTTCATCAAGCGCAAGCTCTATCCTAACGTGGACTTCTACTCCGGAATCATCTACCAGGCCATGGGGTTCAAACTGGAGATGTTCACGGTGCTGTTTGCCATTCCGCGCACAGTGGGCTGGCTCGCCCAGTGGCAGGAGATGCTGTGCGATGCCGAGCAGAAAATCGCGCGCCCGAGGCAGGTCTACACCGGCCCGGCGGCGCGCGATCTTGTGCCGATGTAGAAGCGACCGTCATGACGACCTCCGCGACGGGGTATTCAATGGAACGCAAGGGAAAGTGCACGCAGGGAGGTCGCAGGAGCGATGGCCAACACGTTCTGCAGGTCTGAGGATCTATGGCAATCCCGTCGGGGACCTTTAGCCACGCGTCAGACTTCCGGTCGTCAGTGCGCTGCGGCCTCCCGGATCGAGTGTACCACCACCATCTGGTCGCGGAGCTGTGGCCGGCGCAGCGGCCATTCTACGGTTCTGGCAACGACGCACTCATGTGAACTATAATCGAGGGCAGTCAGAAAAGGCGCGTGGTGTAGTGTGCTCGCGGCCGACTCAGAAACGAAGGGAAGCAACCTTGGGGGCGAAGATCAAGAGTGGGAAAGGCGCCATCATGGTGCCGTGGACTAACGGATTGAACTGCTACTCCTTTGGCGCGAAATGCGACATGCCGGGCGAGGCCGGCGCGGTGTCGTGCGTGCCAGGTGCGCGGACGGGGGCCTCCGTTACCGCCGCGACGATCGATAAGAAATCGCTCTACCACGCCTGCGTGGCCGACGGCTTTGAAGATGTTTCTGGCGGCGTGATCGGGAGCGACTACAAGTTCAAGAACCCGCCCCAGTGCGATAACGCGCATTACTTGGTGGCGGTTTTCTACGACAACCGGCATTCCTTCCACTTTGCCCGGCAGCTGGCAGACGGCAGCAAGAACGAACGCCAGTGGGTGCACAAACCCTCGGCGGCACAGGACGCTCACAACATGCAAAACGGTTGGTATCTGGGAGAGGATATCAGCAACGTTCCCTGGGGGCCCTACTTCGAGTTCATCGCCTACCTGAGGGCGCCGCTGGCCGGCGTCACCGTCAATCGAGCGGCGTTTTAGGCGGCGTCGTTTCCAATTGCAGACCCCTACCGATAACCCGAAATAACGCCGTCCACAGGCCGATCGCGATCCGCTTTCCACGGGCCACTTTCGGAGTGCCTGATCATGGGGGAGTTGAGATTCCTAGGTCAGCAGGGCGGCGCTGCGTTTCGGCCGGGAGATGGCCCCGGAGTTCAAGCGGGAGGCTTGCAAGGTTCACTGAACGGCGGATGCGGGTGGTAGCCGGTGAGGTGCTTGTAGCTTTCGAGCGCGTTGTAGACGATTGGACAGAGCGTGGCCCAGCGGGCCAGCGACGACGGGCGGCCGCCGAGCGAGTGGGTGCCGATCGCGACGTGGGGGAAGTCGCGGCAGGTCTTCGGGCGGGCTTCGTAGATCATGCAGAGTTTGCCGCCCAGGAAGACGCACCCTTCCCCCGAACTCAGTAGCGTTCGTGAGGAGGGCGTGTCGGGATCGGGGACGGTGTAGAGGCGGGCGACTTCATGCGGCGTGGTGCCGAGGCGCCGGGCGATGCTTTCGATCTCCGGCTGGTTGACGGGCACTACCGAGTGGCGACAGCAATTCGCGCAGGCGGTGCAGTCCACGCGGCGCTGCACGTCGCTAGCCAGGATGTGGAACGCCTTGTCGGGGTAGTGGCGCGCGCAGAGGTGGCGGCGAAAGGCAAGGTTCTCTTCCACCTTCGCGGTTCCGAGCCGAAAGACTTCAGCCAAGTCGGTAACCACGCCTAAGACTACTCCTGCGCTGCGGGGGAAGGCAAGCTGAGGGGCGACCTCCATCACTGCTGCGGAGGCGGCCGCTGCAAGCCGCTCCTGCCGCCCGGCAAGAGCAAGGGACCCTCTCTCCGGGAACTCCGGGAATGGTTCCCTTTTCCCTCCGCCATTGGAGAAATCCACAGAACCAGGCACGGCAAAGGCATACACTTGGATTTGGAAGCCAGAAGCAGGCGCCGCCAAGGTGAAGCCAAAGGTGATGACGAAACAAGAATGCGACTTCACCATTGCTCACCTTGATGAACTCTGGGGGCTGATTCAGGCTTTGAAAGTACTGCACGATTTGGAGTTTTCGGAGGTTCTGGAGCGATGCGAGGAACTGTTGTCTCGCCTAGCTGATGATTCCAGGTCCGTCGAGTCTCTGGAGGTCCACCAGTTCCTTGACTGGGTTGAGGGTATCATCAAGCCCAGGTTGCGGGACTTCCCCGAATACCAGCACGCCCTGCGGGATTTTCTCGTTGCTTGCCGTGTCACCGGACCGACAGTCTAAGGGCGGGGACTGATCGAGGCCATCCGCGGGTGGTCTGACCACGCGACAGGTCGGGTACCGATATCACCACATATCATTCCATTCTCAGTTCCGCCTTACGACGCCGCTGTCAGGCGAGCGGGGGAGTGGCGATCATTGGTGCGATGGGCTGTTCCCAACAGTTATCGGTCAACGCAGACAAACTCGCCCCGGCTGGCTCCGGCCATGCCCGTTGTGCCAGAATCTTCAAGTTCCACTGTGCGAGTTCGGACTCACACGGCAGTCAGATGATCTTCAGTTCATTCAGGGTTGCCAGGACGTACTTGGCCAAGTGATTCGCCGCCTGGAGCAGCGGATCGCCACTCGATTCCTGGTGCGGGATACTGCTCAAATTCCCGCTGCTCTTGCCCGCATACGAAATCTGGGTCGACACGATCGGGATCTGGCTGACGTCGCCAACGTCCGTAAGCAGGCTCTCCAGCTTCTTTGTGTCAAAAGTTCCCGCGGGAAAATCCAACCTTATTACCAAAGCGTGCGTCTTAAAACTTTTTCCTCCCGTGGCGCTGCCGTCATTTTGTATCACGAGGTTATAGGTAAATTCGTTACTGGAGCCCGATAGGGTTGCGAGACCTTCCGCAACGCTTGGGTTCGTTACCTGCGATGCAGTTGCTGTTGTTGAACTCATCTTCGTACCTCCTCTTAACACCTCTTGCGCTGCAAACGACCAAGTGTGATCCAACTGCTCAAATCTAGCGATTTCCGGACGACACTTGCCGCCATCAGAATAGTGTCGTTCACGAGTCATTCGTTTCAGCTCCTCGCGGATCTGGTTGATTGAGTGGCGGGTGCGATGTCATGGACACCTCGAATTCACTCACAGCGGCACTCGCCCCAGACATCGGAGGCTGCCCCAAGTGAACGACCGGATTGTTGTTGCGAAATCCCCATCTGTCCACCAGAGTCGTTTCGGGAAACCCAGCCGTTTTCGGCATTTCGCTTGATGTCTCGGTATGAGCGAGGTAAGGTCCGAATGGCTACCGATATTGCCCATTATGAGGACCTAAATGAATGATTTGATTGTAGTTCCCCAAGCGAACCACTGGAACAAGCTGAAGGCGCTAGTGCTCGACAGCGTCTCCTCCCCGATCACGAAGCGCGTGTATAACCTGGGTTTAGACGAGTTCTTCGCATGGCTGTCCGTTCAGGAGCCCCGGCCCGGATTCACCAAGGCCACGGTGAGCGCCTGGCGCGTTGCGCTCGAGGCCCGCGGTCTCGGCGCGGTCTCGATCAACGTGCGAATCACGGCGGTGCGCAAGCTGGCGGTGGAGGCTGCCGACAACGGGTTGCTGGCGCCGGAGCTGGCCAACGGGATCACGCGCGTGAAGGGAGTCGCGTCCAAGGGCGTGCGCCTAGGGAACTGGCTTTCGCTCCGGCAGGCGCAGGCGCTGCTCAACGCACCGGACATCGCCACCATGAAGGGCCTGCGCGACCGCGCCATCATCGCCGTGCTGCTGGGCTGCGGCCTGCGCCGGTCCGAAGTGGCGGCGCTTACGATGGAGCACATACAGCAGCGCGACGGCCGCTGGTGCCTCGTGGATCTCCATGGCAAGCACGGGCGCGTGCGGACCGTGCCGGTGCCGGTCTGGGTGAAGGTGGCGATTGACGCGTGGAGCGTTCGGGCCGGCGTGACGGACGGTTACGTTTTCCGACCTGTCAATCGAGCCGACCAGGTGCAGGGCGAGGTGCTGTCCGAAGAGGTTGTCTGGCAGATGCTCCGGCCATACGCCGAGGCTGCCGGCGTCCCCGGCATCGCGCCGCATGACTGCCGAAGAACTGCGGCGAAGCTCTGCCGGGCCGCCGGCGGAGAACTGGAGCAGATCCAACTGCTCCTTGGCCACGCGAGCGTCCAAACGACGGAACGCTACATCGGAACTAAGCAGGATCTCGTCAACGCGCCTAACGACGGCATCAAGCTTAGGGTGGCGGTGTAGCCCTCGGGCTGGTCTGGAACGTCTTTGCTGCTCTGCGGGAGCGAACCGACGCGAGATGCCGCTGTCCCAATCATCCGCACGTGGCGGTTCGTCCAGGCTCCTAACAGTATCGGCCCCCTTCGCCTCGGGAAAGCCGCAAGACTCCAGCGTTTGATGCAATGAGCGAGAATAAGCGTTCCGAGGAATTCTCGGTCGCGGCCGGACCTGCACTCACCGTCGCCCATTGCCAATGGAGATCATCGACAACATCAACCGCCTGCTCGGGGACAACCTCAAGCAATCGATCACGCCGGGCGCCAAGCTGAAGATTGCGGCCTCCTGCTTCTCGATCTACGCGTTTGAGGCTCTTAAGGCGGAGTTGGAGCAGATCGACTCCCTGGAGTTCATCTTCACCGGCCCCACCTTCGTCCCGAACGAAGTCACCGATCCGGTCCGCTGCGAGCGGCGCGAATTCCACATCCCGAAACTGGAGCGGGAACGCGGCTTTTACGGCACCGAATTTGAAATTCGTCTGAAGAAAGTACGGGGTAGTGTCGATGACGTTGAGATATGCAAAGGTAAGCGAAATTGCTGACAGATTCAGGGTGTCCGCCGATGCGGTCTACCTTTGGATCAGGCAAGGCAAGATCCCATCAGACTGTGTAGTCCGCATCGCGGGCACCGTCCGCGTAGATGAGGAGCAGTTTGCGCAGCGCCTTCGGTCGGGTACGCTGTGCCAGCCGCGAGGGCGGAAACGGCCCCCTGCGAATGTGTCTGAGACTGGCAACCTGCGGGCTTCCACGATGGCCGAGGACAACTTCACAACGCTTGGACAGGGTCCCACCACTGAGCACAGGTGGGCCAACGAGGCCGGCAGTGTAAAACCCGAGCACCCGTTCAGCCCGGAGATGGTTGCCACGATGAGATAGACCCGCGTAGACCTGCGGTTGCATCGATGTTCGATCCTCTTACAAATTCGGATTCCGGACACCCGCGGGGGGTGGAATCCGGGCGGCCAAGTAGCCGCATCTCGGTGGCGGAGATTGCCCTGCGATTAGACATCGGGCGTCTGACAGTGTACGCCATGCTGGAACAGCGGATTCTGCCGGGCGTACGGGCAGGCCGGAAGTGGGTCATTACGCGCCACGCCTACGAGCAATGGGAGCGGACCTGCGGTACTCGGGAGGGCGCTGGACTTGTGGAGCCGCCAGAGGTAAAGGTGTTGAACTGATGTCGGTTCACAAACGCAGGTACGGTTCGGGAAAAACAGTCTGGTTCTACCAGTTCGCCTTGCCCGGTGCGACCCGCCAGCGGCGTAATCGGATAGTGGACAGCACCGCCCGCCGAAGCCCGCACCACCCGGTACGCAACTACCTGGAGTCGCTGCCTGCCTGGGACTGCAAACCGCGTATTGCCACTTGGCTGATCGATTACTGCGGCGTGGAATCCAGTGACGCCGATCCAAACCAATACGCGATGGCGGTAGGCGAGAAATTCCTGATCTCCGCCGTCGCGCGCATCCTTGACCCCGGCTGCAAAGTGGACCACATCTTAGTGCTCGAAGGTGAACAGGGCATCGGCAAGTCAACCGCCGCTCGCATCCTGGGCGGTGAATGGTTCACGGATCAACTCGGAGAGATGGGATCCAAAGTCTCCACGTGCGAAATTCAGATCCGGTCTGGGACCCCGCGCCCATGGTGCTGTCGGAAGTCCGGCTCGATATTGAGGAAGCGCCGCGGCCGGAAGGCGAGTTGCCCGACTTCAAACTCTCATCTGAGGTCCAGCGGTTGATGCGTCAGCTCGATCAGCTCAAAGACGGAAGAATCGAGAAGATCGAGGTTCGGGCAGGCGTCCCCAGACGCCTCATTTTCACCTCACGGCCGGCGTAGACCGCGCGGAGCGCCGCTACGAGCGTGCCGAGTTCAGTAGCCATTGCCTTCTGCGGCGCCTCAAGCCAGTGCAGATTATGGACTGACCTTCGTGACCCTGCCGCTCGTGACTGAATAGTAAGCGCCCTGAATGGGGATATGTAGGTCCGTCACCGCGTGCCGGATCACAGGGGAGTATGTTGGCAGCAGCTTCACGACGAAGCGAACGTT
>Ga0074045_10003530_pt1 | contig 14072 bp, 9 predicted proteins | sample BogForMeECP23OM2_FD_94442 | JGI IMG/M metagenome (GOLD analysis project Ga0074045, IMG submission 94442) | Bog forest soil microbial communities from Calvert Island, British Columbia, Canada - Bog Forest MetaG ECP23OM2 | ecosystem: Environmental > Terrestrial > Soil > Wetlands ... | reverse complement strand
GACGGGAGTCAGCGCGACTGCCATGCGGCCGGCAAGCGGCGTAAACCTTCTCGCGCCTGGACATTGTTGCGATCGAGCTTCAGAACAAGTACGTATTCGTAACGCGCCAGACGATAATCGCCGCGCGCGGTTGAGGAATCGGCCTGGCTAAGCAGATCCGGGATGTCCTGTCGGCTGAAACCGTCTACCGTCAAAGCCGATTCCGAAGCGCGTTTTCGGGCAGGCGGCTTTGGTGTGGCTGGCGGTGCAGTTTGCTTGTCATCGTCGCGGGAGGCAGAAGGCGCGGGGAGTGAGTCGTGGGCGGTTGCGTTGTCGGCTGCAGGTTGATTGTGGTCACTCGATTCAAACGCTTGAGGTGATGGGGGGTGGAATGGATCGACACGCTTCTGGGATGTCTCCAATGGTGGAGACGATGCCGGCGCTCCTGAGACGGGTGCGCTTTCACTTATCGGATGATCGCTTGACGACTGCGCCACGACCGGCTGCAAGGTTGGTACGGCTGCGGGACTTGAAGCCGCCGGAATGGCGGATGTTTGTGACACGGCCGCCGGAGCATCCGACGTCTCTGGATTCTGAGGACGGGCGGGCGCGACGCTGTGCTCATCAGCGGCACGGCGAGGGACCTGCGTGGAGTACTCACTGAGCTTTCCAGTGCCTGAAGTCAGGGCTCTGATCTTGCTCTCGAGTTTCGCAACGAACGGAGGAAACGCACCCGTTCGTGAACGAATGTAGAGAGCCCAACTCGCCGCTGCGATGAGAAGGAGGGCAGAACCCAGAATCAGACGCGGCCAGATTCGCGGTGGAGTTGCGTCGAGTTGAGGGGTACGCCGAGCGCTTGCTGGGCGGAGCGTGGCGACCAGAACACGCTGGCCAACCTCGCGAATGAAGAACTAGAACAGTACGACCTGGCGTTCCAGCAGGCTCGCAATGATCGCGCCGGCGGGGCACAGCTCGTCTACACCATGCTCCAGACCGGAGAGTTGGTGATTGCCGCCACTTGCCAGAACGTAATGCGCGCGATCGAGTCGCGCGTCCACAATAAGAAGGAGCCGCTGAAGGTCGAGAAGGTTGTTGGCGATCCCTATGACGACGTATGGGATGCGTTGCGCTACGCTCTGTACTCCCACCACGAGCCCGAGAAGAAGCCGCTGGAGATGCGAGTCCAGGACCGGCTGAACGCCATCGTGAAGGGCGACGAGGCAAGGGGCATCCCGCCAGACCCGACGACAGCGATGGTGCAGTACCAGAGGATCATGCGGGAGGAGCAGGAGGAGGACGAGCCGGGATATTACGGTGGGGGAGCGCGGCGCCGGATCCAGCAGATGATGCGTCGGCGCCGCGGCCGGCGTTAGAAACTAGAACCCCTCGTAAAGGGCGACGAAGCAAGGGGCATCCCGCCAGACCCGACGACGGCGATGGTTGCAGTACCAGAGGATCCCGTTCACGATGGCAAGGCGTATCGACTAGGATGCCACGCGGTCGACTGCTCATAGGCATTCGCAACTCGCAAAACTGTAGCTTCGTCGAATGCTTTTCCTGCGATCTGGAGCCCGATCGGCAACCCAGTCGAACCGAGCCCGCAAGGTATAGAGATCGCTGGAAAGCCCGTCAGATCGTAGGGGATGTTGAAGCGAAGGAAGGCGTCAATGACGTGTTCTCGCAGGTCTCCCGACTGCACCCACACTTCTCCAACTGGAGGCGGAAGCGCAGGCAAGGTGGGAGAAACGATGACCTCAGCCCGCTTGAAAGCTTCGTTGAAGTTGCGCTGCAGCAGGGTGCGGGCGCGCTGGCTTTTCACGTAGTCGGTGGCCAGCAGATACCGTCCGGCCTCCAGGTTGGTTCGTACTGCGGGGCCATAATCGTCCGGCTGTTTCTTGAGGTAAGGCTCGTGATAGGAGGTAGCTTCCGCCAGAGTGATGTGTGCTTCCATGGCCGAACAGTTTTCCAGGTCTGGGATGTCAACCTCCACACGCGTCGCTCCCGCACTTTCCAATTGGCGGATGGCAGCGCTGACGAGCTTCTGAATCTCCGGATCAACGTGCTCGAAGAAATATTGACGAGGGACACCCAACCGCAGACCACGGATGCTCTCCCGCATGTCCTTGCGGTAGTCCGGCAATGGCCGTGAGCTCGCGGACGGATCCTTTGGGTCCGGACCCGCAATTGCGGCCAGCATGATCGCTGCATCTTCGATGCTCTTGGTGAGCGGGCCCACGTGATCCAGCGACCAAGCCAGCGGGATCGCTCCACAACGACTGACGCGACCATAGGTGGGTTTCAGGCCTACCACTCCGCACACCGCCGCGGGCGTGCGGATCGAGCCTCCGCTGTCCGATCCCAGCGACGCTGCACATTGGGAACTGGCGACTGCAGCTGCCGACCCGCCGCTCGATCCCCCAGGAACTCGGCTTGGGTCCCAAGGATTGCGTGCTGGCCCGTAATGGGGATTGTCGTTGGTCACACCGTAGGCGAACTCATGCATGTGGGTCTTGCCGACCAATACCATGCCAGCGTCATGCAGTTTTGCGACGGCGGTGGCGTCGTAATCAGGGATCCACTTGGCGAGGACTTTGGAGCCAGCGGTGGTTCGGATGCCTCGCGTAGCGAACAGGTCCTTGATGGAAATCGGGATTCCGTGCAGAGGTCCACGGTATCGACCTTTGCGTATTTCGCTTTCCGCTTCGGTCGCGGCCTTTCGCCCTTCCGCTTCGGTGATGGTGATGAAGCTGTTCAGCTTGGGTTGCAGTAGATGGATTCTCTCGATCGCCTCATTGAACAACTCGACCGGCGAGATTTCTTTTTTCTCGAGCAGCGGGGCCAGCTGATGAATGGGGCGGGCGATCAGAACTTCAGCCATCGGACGCTCAGTCGGCCTCGAAGTAGGTGGCGGGCTCGATCGATCCTAAGTCCAGAGCGCGCAGCGGTTGTGAATAAGCGACAATCGTTCCGACGAGTCCAGCAGTTGGCTGGAGCCACGGGTCGCTCAGCTCCCTACCGGTCACCGTCGACATGGACCGAATTGTTGCTTCGAGCGGTTGCTCCTGGGCTATCAGCGGTGGGGCTAGAAGCAGGGCAGCAATGCCCGTGCCACTGCGCTGCACCCAAGTCCTTCGAGTTAATAAACGGATGGGAACGCTCGTTGGCACGGAAACCTCCCAGATTTTATCCCGAACCCAGAATAGAGAATGCTGGGCCGTGAGTAGTTCCGCATTTCGACGATCTTAGAAAAGCACCTTAAGCCCCAACTGGATCTGCCGTGCCGGGAAGGCAGCAGTGGACCGCCCAAACTGTGGGCTTCCCATGTCGCCAATCGGGTTGTATAGATTGACCCGGTTGAAGAGGTTGAACGCCTCGGCTTGGAACTGTACAGTCGCCCGGTCGCCCGCTTTAATATCTTTGAAAAGGGATAAGTCTACGGACTTATATGCGGGACCGCGGAACGCGTTCCGGCTTAGATTACCGTTCGTGCCGACCGGTAGACATGGTGTGAGCGCGGGATTTATAAAAAGCGTGTCGAGGACTGAATTGAGGCCATTGGGGCAGAAAACCTGGCTTGCCAGAGAGGTCCTGCCATAGAATCCCGTGTACGTTTTGAGGGGCGCGGGGTCGCCAAAAAGACCATTCACAAACTGCTGGTTGCTGAACCCGGTGGCCTTGATGCCCGCGGGACGATTCGGGCGGTCATAGGCCAAGCCATCCATGTTGAAGTCGCAGCCCTCATACCAAGGCAGCCGGCAGTACACATCAAAAGGACGTCCGGATTGCAGGCTGACGATCGAATTCAACTTCCACCCGCCCAGAACATTCGTGGCGAGGGCATTGGACTTCGGAGACGGAAGAGTCCAGAGCGCCGAGAGCGCGAAGCGTTGCCTGGCATCGAACTCAGATGGGCCGCGATCACCGCGTTGGTTCTCGATGTCCTGTACGCCGCTATATAGCCCGCCATATCCGTTGGTGTTGAAGTAATCTCCCAAGCCGCCCTCGGTGACGTTGTCGAGTACTTTGCCCCAAGTGTAGGTCGCGGTGAACAAAAGCCCGCGACTATAGGTTTTGCGCAGCTGTGCATTCATGCCGTGATAAATCGATTGGCCTTCATTGTCGATGTAGGTGAGCTCTCCCCAGCCGGGATTCAGGGTGCGGTTAACGAGGCCGCAGTCAGTCACAAGATTTGAGCAGATGTCGCCATCGAACCGGTTGTAGTCTTCCCTGGTATATCCCCCGACTCCGCGCGTTCCGACGTAGTTGATGCTCAAAGCGTAATCGTGCAGGAACTGCTGTTGAATGCCGAAAAACCACTGCATCGAATAGTTTGTCCGGAGATTCGGATACACGCCGCTGGGAGTGATGGTGACGTTGTTGACTGCCGGTCCGATCCCTCCGTTGGGAAGAGTGGGGCCGGCAAAATCGGGACTCGGAACAAAAGGAAACTGATAAGGCAGGGTGGTCCCGATGCCAAGGCTGGGTTCAACAAACGTCGTAATGGCGTCGGGAGGGTCGAGCCGGGATGCATTGGTATAGAGATTGGAGTAAGGTTCGTTATAGGCGATGCTGAAGCCAGCGCGGACGACCATGTCTCCCTTTCCCCTCGGATCCCAAGACACTCCGATTCGGGGTGCGAAGTTTTTCTTATCGGTGTTCCAGAGCTTCGATACGCGGCCGACGCTGGCACTTGCCATCTGCTGAAACAAATTGCTTCCCGGTCCCAGGATGACATTGGAAAGAATGCCTTTGGTTTCCGTGGGTGATTCGAAAAGGTCGTAGCGAAGGCCAAGATTCAACGTCAATCGGGGGCTAACCTTCCAGTCGTCCTGAACGAACCCGGCGAATTGGTTCCAGCGGAAATGTCGCGGCGTATCCGTGAATTGGCCGCAAGTTGGCGATGGCGTACCGGTGCAGTTGATGCGGTTAACCAGACCTGCCTGCAGGTAGGGTGCGTCCACGGCAAATTCGAAGATGCTGGAGAATTCGATGTAGGGCTTCGAGGTGAGTTGATAGTCGCTGTTTTCCTGGATGCGCCGCACTTGAAAGCCAAACTTCAGAGCATGCCGCCCGATGATGTGGGTGAGGGTATCGGTGAGCGCATAGGTGTTGAAGATGAACTTGCGGGGGATGTAAACTTCACCGCCCATGGGGGCGACACCGTCGTCAAAGACGAGATCTCCAAAATCGTCAGGCGGAAGGCCATGGCTCGATAGTGCGGCCCCAGTCAAGGTATTGGGGGCCAAACCGAAATCGATCCGGCTGTTGTTGCGGGAATACGCCACCCGAAGATCGTTTAACGTATGGGTGGTGAACTCGTGGGTCTCCCCCAGACTGAGGTCGGCAAAGAACCCGTCAAAGGGCGCCTTAAAACCGCGTATACCTGCACCCTGCAATTCCTGGGCGGCCACATCCCCGGACGCCAGTGTGTTTACCCAGCGTCCGAAAAGCTGGTCATGCGTGCCGAAGTGTTGATCGACGCGGACGAGGTATTGATCAGCCTGGTTGGGCTCGACTTGAGACGCAGCCGCGGGACAGTACTGCCCAACCGACCCAAAAACTGGGCCGGTGCAGGCAGGAGCAGGAAAGTCGTGGTAGAACATTGTCGCCAAGGGGCCCGTAACGTAGGTCTGGAGAAAGGTTGGAGTCTCAACGGTGAAAACTTGCGGTTGGCCCGCCGTTTGGCGCGATCCTTCGTAGTCCAAAAAAAAGAAAGTCTTGTCCTTGATGATCGGGCCGCCCACCGAACCACCGAACTGATTCTGATGGAGCGGTGTCTTCGCACTCTGGTCAAAGAAGTCACGAGCATCCAAAGCCGTGTTTCTTCCGGTGTAGAACACCGACCCGTGGAGCTGGTTGCTGCCGGACTTGGTGACGATATTAACGACCGTACCATTATTGCGACCGTATTCCGCGGAGAAGTTCAGCGTCTGAACCTGTACCTCCTGAATTGAATCCAGCGACGGGAAGATGAGCGGAGTGCCGCCCAACCATTCATTATTGTTCGAATTTCCATCCAGGATGAAGTTGTTGCCGCGCGGAGTGGAGCCGTTGGCAATGTAGCCGTAAAGAAAGGTTACCGACGAAGTTGGTGAAGGAACGTTCGATATGACTGGCGCATTGCTCTGGGTTACGCCGGGTTCGAGCGTCACCAATTGATAGACTTGCCTCCCGTTCAGCGGCAAGTTGTCGACCTCCTCATGCGTGATCGTGTTTGACAGGCGCGCTTCTTCGGTTTGAATCAGAGCGGCCGCTCCTGAAACCTCGACTGTCTCCTGGGCTCCGCCTACCGGCAATTTGGCATCAGCGCGCGTCGTGGTGTTGACGTTGACCGGAATGTTCTCGAGGACTGCAGCCTTGAATCCCTGGGCTGCGACCCGGATCTGGTAGGCTCCAATCTGAAGATGGAGTAAGCGGTAGTAGCCGATATTGTCAGTTTTGGTTTCGACGACCGCGCCGGTCTGAAGGTTGGTGATCTTGACGCTCGCGCCGGCGACGGCTGCGCCGCTGACATCGGTCACAGCCCCATCAATGCTGCCTTCGGTCAGTTGCGCTGGCAGCGTGGTTGAAAGTGCAAACAGAAGCAGAACGAACGCCGACCACTTCGTCATCTTGCCTGAATGCCTCATGCTACCCTCCGGGATGAATCGCGAGCGACTGATGGGCGCGAATTTGACTGCGATCTTTACATTGCTTCGTCGTTTGTCCAGAGAAATTTGCGCATACTTTATCAAGATTCCTGCAAAGTTTGCAAAGAAATTCTTGGTGTGCCTCCCAGCGGCGGATTGGGTGCCCCGGATCGCCCATCCCTGGCGCGCCTGTTTTTAGTGAGGTTGTAAGGTTTTCTGCAGCTTTTGCTTGACGAGACGTTCCCAGTTGAGCAAAATACGCCCGCATCGGAACAGCGGCTTTGAAAAAGACTACGGTTTATTTCCGGATAGGCGAAGCGGCGCGAGTGCTGGGAGTGAGCGCCTCCTCACTGCGAAACTGGGAGCGCATGGGGTTGCTGGTCCCCGCTCGCAGCGACGCACGTTACCGGCTATATTCCCGCGAGGCTCTCACCAAACTGCGCAAGATCCAGTATCTGCGGACCGTGAAGGGGGTGAACCCGGCGGGAATTGCCGCCATGCTGCAAAACGAGATTGGGGCCGATGCACCGGCGCGGTTGTCTGCACGAAGAACCAAACGCCTGGACATCGCGCCCAGGCTGGCGCAGCTACGCCATAAACTAGGCTTGACCTTGGCCGGAGTTGCCAGTGAGACAGGAGTATCGGTCAGCTTTCTCAGTTCTCTAGAGCGCGGGTATTCAAGCGCATCGATCGCCACCCTGCAGAAGCTCGCCAGACTTTACCGGACGAATGTCTTGTCGTTCTTTGCGGATGAAGACAATTCGCGCCGCCTGGTACGCGCCCGCGATCGGAAGGTGTTGAAGCCGAATGCGGGGGTTGAAATGGATTTGCTGGCCGCGGGCAACAAGATGATGGAACCTCACTTGTTTCGCATCGCTGCGGGCGCCGGCAGCGGGGGTTCGTACAGCCACGAAGGCGAAGAGTTCATTTTCGTGCTTCAGGGAAAGCTGGAGGTGTGGTTGGATGAGGTCGAACGTTATGTCCTCGATCCCGGTGACAGCCTGTACTTTGAAAGCACACAGGCGCACCGCTGGCAGAACCTGAGCAAGAAGGAGACCTCCCTCTTGTGGGTGAACACCCCGGCAACTTTCTAAGACTCGCAGCCCAACGCACCAAGGAGAGCCATGAAACGACGATACAGGGTTACAGGACTGGTACTGCTGGCGAACATCTGGTTCATTCCCGCCATCGCCCAGACCTGCAAGGATGCTGACCTTCTCCTGCGCAATGGCCACATCGTTACGATGGACGGAGCGAAAAGGGTTGTAGGCGCCATGGCAGTACGTGATGGCAGAATTCTCGCCCTCGGCGATGACGATGCGCTCGCAGGTTGCGCCAGTTCCCGTACTGAGTTGCTTGACTTGCGCCGGCACACAGTTCTGCCCGGACTTATTGATGTCCACACTCATGCCATGGAGTGGGTGAAGGGCATTTTGCGCGGCGAGATTGATGTGGGATACCCCGCAGTCCATTCCATCTCGGACATCTCGCAAGCCGTAGCGCACCGCGCCGCCACGCTTTCCCAAGGACAGTGGATCGTCGGTTCCGGCTGGGACGATGCCAAACTCGCGGAGCGACGCTACATCACTCGGCAAGACCTTGACAAAGCTTCACCGGACCGTCCCGTTTATCTGAAGCACGTTAGCGGTCACCTGGGGGTGGCCAACAGTGCGGCGCTCAAGCTCGCTAACATCAACAACGACAGCCTTGATCCGCAAGGTGGAGTGATTGAGCGCGACGCGTATGGAGCACCCACCGGGATCCTCAAGGACACAGCGATGGGGCTCGTCGCAACGCTCCTTCCCAAAGATCCACTTGATATTGACGTGCGTGCCGCCAAGCTCATTTCCGAGAAAGCAGCAGAGGTTGGCCTCACCACCATCCACGACATCTTCATCTCGCCCGATGAGATGCGCGGGTACCAAGAGGCTCACCGTCGCGGCTGGCTGAAGGTGCGGGTACAAATGTCGCCCAGGATTGGCAGCATCGCCGACGCTGAAAAGCTGGCCCAGATGGGCGTGCATACCGGCTTTGGCGATGATCTGCTGAAATTCGGGGCCGCGAAAATGTTTGCCGACGGCGGCATGGGCGCGCGCACCATTGCCATTTACCCGCCTGGAGTAATCGGTGAACCGAACAACCTCGGCGTGCTCCGCTGGACGCCAGCCGACATGCGGAAGGCCCACTCAATTGCGGCCGGTGCGGGCTGGCAGTTGGAGACACATGCCATCGGCGACCGTGCTATCGACGAGGTGCTGGATTCCTACGCTGCGGTGATCCAGCAGCTTGGCTTGAAGGACCACCGCTTTCGTATCGTGCATGCCGGCATCTCCACTCCGGCAGTGCAGAAACGCCTGCGCGAACTCAATGTGCTGGTCGACGGCAATCCTCCCTTTGTGTACTGGATTGGAAGCTGGTTCCTCAAGTACGGGCCAGAGCGTGTGCGCTGGTCGTATCCGGCGAAGTCCTACATCGAAAACGGAATTATCGAGGCCGCTGGCTCCGATGTTCCGGTGACGCCACTCAGCCCCTGGTGGGGAATCTGGGCCGCGGTGGTTCGCAGAGACCTGGAGAGTGGCCAGATCTTAGCCCCCGAGGAACGCATTTCTGTAGAACAGGCACTTACGCTCTACACACGCAACGGAGCCTACGCCGGTTTTGAAGAGGACCGCAAGGGAGCCCTCGAACCCGGAAAACTCGCCGACTTTATTGTCGTCGACCGCGATGTGCTCACCGTGCCCGCAGATGAACTCAAAGATGTAAGAGTACTCCAGACGTTTGTGAGCGGCCGCAGCGTGTACGAGCGGCTCTCCGCCGGAAACATTCCCGGAAATACTCAATGACAGAGCGGCGCGATTTTGTTGATCTCATTCACGGCCGTGTACCAGATGAACTCGTTGCCATCACTGAAGATGTAGTAGGTTTCTCCATTCGGCAGCAACAACACCGTGATCCCGCCGTAGCCGCTCATGAAAGGCACCCAGAAATTACAGCGGTATTGTGGAAATTCGGCAGTCGTCATGTGCTTCGCCCAAAACTGATTGTGATACCGGAACGTGTTCGGTACAACGGGCGTGCCCGCATCGGGTACGGGTACACCGAGAGTGGCCGGATTTGCAGTGCGGAATAGAGACTCCTGCAGCCGGATGGGCTCGAGCACCTGCGCGTTCTTAGTCAGACCATCAATCACACCGCCGCTATTGTTTAGGAAGCGGCCGATTTTGGCGATGTCATCCTGAATGAAAAACAGTCCGTAACCGCCAAAGGGTTTGCCGGACGCGTTGTTGTCCGTGCGTAGCGTGGACAAACTACCTTGACTCATGTTCAACGGCTTAAAGACGGCGTCGCGGATCGAATTGAAAATGTCCGTCCCGCTGCCCTGCTGTTGCTCTAGGTAGTTGTTCATGGCCTGCGTCAGGATAAAGGTGGCGTGGGTTTGATACACCCATGTGGTCCCCGGAACAGCCTTGTGCGAGAATGGTGTGAATGCGTCTGCGATCTTCGTACTGTAAGGCTCGGCTATAAGGAACGCGTGTTCCTGAGGACTGCCCTCATCTGCTTCATTGCTTGCGCTAATGTAATTGCCGGTAGCCATGTCCGCCGTATTGTTGAACGTGACATTTGCCCAGTCGCCACCGTCCACGTATTGCGGGACGTAATCCCGAATCAGATGGCCATAAACCCCGCTCCCATATTGCTGTCCCAACCACATCATCGCCAGTCCGGCAAAGGACGACTTGGCTAAAGAGTAGGAGGGCAAGCGCATGTTGTCACAGAAAGCGTAGGTGCCGTAGCGCGTCTGGCAACCGCTGACATAGAGAACACCATTGATCAACAGCCCATAGGCGGTAATGTCGGCGGGCGATTGGAATCCCTGGGTGAAGTTGGCAATATTGATCCCTGAATTTGGATAATCTTTCGCCAGAGCGCTGAAAGGCTTGGTGGGTAGGCGGTTCGCCACTTCGGCGGCTTCCGTGTTCTCCAGTGCCCGGTCGTTGGCAATCCTGCCGGGAGTATAAGTTGCCGCGAGTTGTCCCCACATGTCGAGCTTGAAATACAAGCACGTTTCCTGCGTGACCTGGTAACGAACCTTCGAAATGTTAGGGCTCTTCTTGCGGTCGAACAGGAACGTCATTTCCCCGTTGTGCACGCAGTTCTGATTTCTCTCTACCAGGGCGAAGGGAAGCGAGGCGCGCATGTAGCCGTTGTCGCTCTTTTCCCGCCACACCCGCCCGGGCCCAACGATGTAATTCCATGCCGCGTTCCCCGTGATGACAAGACCTTGCTGAACGGGAATGAGGTAGCTCCCGTTCTGCACGAACTGGAAACTGAAGCTGGGCAGATGTCGCCACGGGGAATTGTTTGCGCTGTCATCTCCGAAGTCGTCTCGCAGGATCTGAGCGCTCCCGCTCGATGCCGGGTCGGCGAGCGTTAATGTGCCCTCGAAGCTCTGAGAAGGCGCAGCCGCATTGGCCGGCAAAGCGAAGCCGTCACCATCATCGACTGGAGCGGTGGGTCCAGTGTTCGAGAAAAGTTCACTGTAAGTGAGAGCGGACCGATGCACATTGCCACTCCCAGTTAGGGGATCCCCCGGTACGCGTCTCGGGGCCACAATTGGTGCGGACCATCCGGATACCGCTGGCCATAGAAATAGCAAATGGAGAAGAGTCCAACGCGTCATCGGCATTTTCGCGCTCAGCAAAGGATCCCTCGCTGGTGAGGGGACAGAATATTAAGCAGGGCCACTAGAGTTCAAGAAAAAAACGGAGGTGTTCCAATCCGCACTCTGAAGAGTGCTGCTATACTCCAGGTCGCTGTTCGCCTTTGATACGGGAGAATGATCACGGAACCTTTCAACCGCCTGCCGAAAGTCTCCCCCAACAGCATGCTGGCGCGTGTCTTGCTGGCATTTCTCGCCACCGCCGGATTTTTTTATGTCAACATCATGCCGGCACTGGTAGATGGGCTGAAGGTAGGACTTGGCTTTACCAACAAACAGGCCGGGTTGGTCGGCTCATGCAATGTCTACGGTGCGGCCTGCGGTGCCTTCCTGATTGTATTTCTAGTGCGACGCATCAATTGGAGATCTACCGCCCACTTGTTTCTGCTGGGGTTGATTGGCATGGACCTGCTCTCCATGCTGGTCAAGAATCCATTCGCGCTGATGGGTGCTCGATTTTTGCACGGTTTTATCGGTGGGATGCTGGTGGGCATAAGCTTTTCGATCTTTGCCCGCACCACGGCACCCGACCGCACCTTTGGCGTCTTGCTTCTAGTGCAGGTTTTCGCGGGCGGTCTCGGCGTAATGAGCTTGCCATTGCTGGTACCGAGGTTTGGCACGAATATTCTGTTTGTGACGTTGATATTGTTCAGCGTGACGACATTAGTGATGCTGCAGTTCCTGCCAGATTATCCAGTCAAGGCGCCAGCGTTACGCGCTCCGGGTGCCGCGCCCGATAAATTGCAATTGAAACCGCTGTTGCTCGCGCTGTTTTCGGTATTTTTCTTTCAGGCCGGCAACATGGGGCTGTTCGCCTTCATCATCGGTCTCGGGAAGTACCACGGCCTGGAAGTCGCGTTCGTCAGCGAAACCCTGGGCATCGCGAACTGGTTCGCGACGATCGGTGCAGTATTGGTGATCGTGATTTCCACTCGCTTTGGGATATTCAAGCCGATCCTCGGCGGCATGCTGTTGACGCTGGCTGGCACCTATGTGTTCAACTACAGCGAGGTGAAGTGGATCTGGATTGCGGCAAACATTGGTACAGGCATCACGTGGAACTTCGTGATCTCTCACCTGCTCGGCATGTGCGCCAGATTTGATCGAACCGGCCAGACCGCGGTATGGGGCGGTTTTGCTTCCAAAATGGGCTTGGCATCAGGTCCGATGCTATTTTCATTTATTGTTGGAGCGGGCAATTACTCGGCGCTGATCGCGACGGCGCTCGTGCTGCTAGCTTTTGCAACTTTTGCGTCGGCGATCCCGGCATGGGTGCTGGATCAAGCTGCTGTCAACGATCTGCCTGACGCGCAGAGTGCTCGAGCTGTTTCCTAGTCCGCGCGACGCGTCGTAGTTATTCGTCTTCGTCTTGGAGTTGAACATGTCATTGTTTTCGATTGCAGCCTTGCAGGTCGATTTGCCTTTTGCCGATAACCGCGATCGTCTGGAAAAAGAAACTGCACGTGTGCTGGCGAGATTTCCGTGGGTAAGGATGGTTGTTTTCCCCGAGCTTTGCTCTTTTGGACCTGGGTTGAGTTTTGCCGAAGCGATGCCCGGACCGACCGAAACCCGGTATCAAGCTTTGGCCAAGAAAAATAATGTATGGCTGATTCCGGGATCAATTTATGAACTGGTTGGAGGAAATATATTCAACACCACGCCGGTCATCAATCCCGAAGGTGAAGTCGTCGCGCGATACCGCAAGATGTATCCCTTCCTGCCCTATGAAAAAGGAGTGAAATCTGGAACTGAGTTTGTCGTGTTCGACGTTCCGGAAGTTGGTCGTTTTGGAGTTTCAATCTGCTATGACGGGTGGGTTCCAGAGACGACTCGCGCGCTGGTGTGGAAGGGCGCTGAGATAATTATCCATCCGACCATGACCGGAACCATTGATCGGGCACAAGAACTGATCATTGCCCAAGCCAGTGCCATCACGAACCAGTGCTATTTCGTTGATGTAAACAATGCGGGTCAACTGGGCAATGGACGATCCATAATCGTCGGCCCGGAAGGTGAAATCATCCATCAGTCAGGTGAGGTGGGGGAACACGTTCCTTTCACAATAAATCTCAATCGAGTTCGAGAGGTGAGACGGTCTGGCACCCTCAGACTCGGTCAAATCCTGAAGTCATTTCGCGACACACCGATTAACTTTCCTTGCTATCGAGGTGAATACGAAGGATCGCCTCCATTGGACGCATTGGGACCTCTGAAAATGCCCGAGGCCTAGAAGCTAGTGGAACAGGTGTGTTGCAGAGGATCATGCGGGAGGAGCAGGAAGACGAAGAGCCGGGATATTACGGGTTCAACGGGTGCGGAACATCCAACGAATTCAACTTCCCAGAAGCCGACTTCTGGCCCTGGAAATAATTTCCGGGTTGCCCGTAGCTCAGGCCAAACCGTTTCCTGATCGGATAAACTGAACTGCATCACTCATATGCCGGCCGACTCCCAAACTATAGGACCGCGTGGTGGAGGTTCTGCGAGTCCGGTACTACAGCGAGTTATTCGGACAGAAGCACTTTGACGACAGTCGCAGTACCGTGTGAAAGAGACGGTGCCTGGCCATGAATCCGTGGATCGCGAAGGCGCTGGTGCTCACAGGTACAGTGGTGATGATTGCCATTCGTGCGCCGCACGGGCACCGGAGTCGAATTGTCAAGGTCGCCACAAGCTATAAAACTCCGCTAGAGACCGGCCTCTTGGTTCTCGCCTGGGTCGGATTCTTCGTCCCTCTGATCTGG
>Ga0074045_10003529_pt1 | contig 14079 bp, 13 predicted proteins | sample BogForMeECP23OM2_FD_94442 | JGI IMG/M metagenome (GOLD analysis project Ga0074045, IMG submission 94442) | Bog forest soil microbial communities from Calvert Island, British Columbia, Canada - Bog Forest MetaG ECP23OM2 | ecosystem: Environmental > Terrestrial > Soil > Wetlands ... | reverse complement strand
TCGGGCCTCGCCCACACCGGCTGGCGACCCTTTTCCGACAGCGTGCCTGAGCGGGCAGCGCGGCTGATCCATGATCGTCGGATGGGACCGACGATCCTCGTGTTTCCCGACTGCTTCACCGCGCTCGGCGGCAACCAGTACATCAACTCGTCGGCGGTTGGCAATTACGCCGATTATCTGACGCGCGAACTCATTCCGTTCGTCGATCGCGAGTTCCGCACCTTGGCCTCGCGCAATCACCGCGGCTGTTTTGGCAAGTCCTCGGGCGGCTACGGCGCCATCATTCACGGCATGAAATATGCACAGCACTGGGGGGCGATTGCGGACCATTCGGGTGACTCGTATTTCGACTTCGTCTACTGGCACGACTGGCCGAACACGCTCAACGAGCTCACCCGCTTCCGGCTACCCAAGCGGCGCCCCGGGCGTTACGACGCCCTCGCCGCCAGTTCGCGCAAGGGCCTCGCCGAAGGCATCGACGACGGGCGCGTCCGGCGCTTCCTCGACAACGTTTGGGGCAAGGAAAAGCTCTCGTCCGCGGAGGGCCATTGCATCATGAACGTGTGCATGGCGGCGACTTACGACCCGGACCCGAAGGCGCCGCTGGGCTTTCGCCTGCCGTTCAATCTCGAGACCGGCGAGCTGATCGAAAGACGCTGGCAGCGATGGCTCGACAACGACCCGGTACTGCTGGTGGACAAGTATCGGGCGAACCTCAAGTCGCTCAAGGGCATCTACATCGACTGCGGCTGGCGCGATCAGTACCACATCCACTACGGCACGCGGCTTTTGTCCAAGCGCCTGGCCGAAGCGGGCATCGCGCACGCGTATGAAGAGTTCGACGACAATCACTCCGACGTCGACTACCGGATGGATGTCAGCCTGCCGTTTCTCTACCGCGCGCTCAAGCCTTGAGTCCCCCGGCCGACGACTGCAACGTTCTCGGTGGCCGGCTCGAGCCCTGCTCCGTCGAACCGCGCACGGGTTTCTTTCGTGACGGCTGCTGCAATACCGGTGCGGAAGATCGCGGACTGCATGTGATTTGCGCGCGCATGACCAGCGCATTTCTCTCCTTTTCCGCCGCGCTCGGCAACGACCTGTCCGCGCCGCAGGCGGAGACCGGTTTCCCCGGGCTGAAGCCCGGCGATCGCTGGTGCCTGTGCGCGGGGCGTTGGCGCGAGGCGCTCGACGCGGGTGTTGCGCCACCGGTGGTGCTCTCCGCCACGCACGAGGAAGCGCTGGCGGTGGTCTCGCTCGACGATCTGAAGCGCCACGCAGTCGATCTGGACTAGCGCGCGGGGCGCGGGATTCACCGCCGCGGGGGCAATGCGATTCGCCGCAGGTCCGGCCGCGCGCCGAACTGCGGCTTGGTGGGCCCGGCACGCTCGATGAGGTCGAGCGCGGTGAAAAGCGCGGTTTCGAGTTGGCGATCGCGCCCCGCCATCGCGTCCTGCGGCGCATTGTCGACCTCGACTTGCGGATCCGTTCCGTGGTTCTCGACACCCCAGCCGACGTCGTTGAACCAGAATGAATACTCCGGCTGCGTGGTCTGCGTGCCGTCAACGAGGGTATGTCGCGGCCAGATGCCGATCACGCCGCCCCAGGTGCGCATGCCGACGAGCGGACCGATGCCCATGAGCTTGAAGCCGTGCGAGAAAATGTCCCCGTCGGACCCCGCGTGCTCGTTGGTCAGGGCAACGACCGGGCCCGCGACGGCCTCTTCCGGATACGATGCCGTGGGTGCCCAGCGCGCGGTCGCATAGCCGATGCGCTTGCGCGCAACCTTTTCCAGAAGTAGCTGCGACACGTGTCCCCCGCGGTTGTAGCGGACGTCGACGATCAGGGCGTCGCGCTCGCACTCGGCGCTGAAGTAGCGATGAAACTCGGCGAAGCCGGAGGACATCATGTCCGGCAGATGAAAGTAGCCGACGCGGCCGTTCGATTGCTCGTGCACCCAGCCTCGGTTGCGTTCGACCCATTCGCGGTAGCGCGCCGGGACTTCGTCGCTGAGCGTGGTTACCAGCACCTTGCGCGTCGCCGGGCGCTCGCCGATCGTCGACAGGGTCAGCTCGACCTTGGTCCCTGCCTGATGCACCAGGAGCGCCTGCGGCGGGCGCTCGTGCGAAGTGCGCTGCCCGTTGACGGCGACGATGCGTTCTCCTGGCTTGGCCTCGACGCCGACGGCGTTCAGCGGCGAGTCGGCGCCGGCATCCCATGGATCACCGGTTACGATGCGCGTGATCTCGTAGCTTCCGTCGCTCTCGACAAGACGCAACTCGGCGGCAAGGTAGCCCAGGGCCACTTGCGGTGGGCGCCGGTGGTCGCCGCCAATTTCGTACGCGTGCGACGTTCCCAGTTCCCCCTGCATTTCCCAGATCAGATCGGAGAGCTCCGCCCGGGTCGCGACCCGTTCGAGCAGCGGCTCGTAGTGACGGTACACGCCATCCCAGTCGACGCCGGACATGTTCGGCACCCAGAATTGGTCGCGCTGCAGGCGCCACACTTCACGCAGCATCTGTCGCCACTCCCGGGTCGGCTCGACGGACAGACGAATGCGCTCGAGATCGATCCAGCCGCTTTTCCGCGACGGTTCCTCCGCGGGTCTGGCCGCTTCGCGGTCGGTTTCCGGCTTGCGCGTCGGCGCTATCGCGCGCAGGCGCTTGCCTTGGCGCACGACGAGCGTCGTGTGATCGCCGCCCAGCGCAAACCCGTCCGCCTTGTCGAGCAATGTTTCGGCACGCAGGGTGGCGAAGTCGAAAACCTCCAGCCGGCCCGGCGCATCCTTGTGTCCTCCCCGTCCATGTGCGCCGACGATGGGAAGGACGGTCCACACCACCTTGTTGCCGAGCACGCCGGCGACCTGGCCGAAACGGTTCTCGGCCACGGGAAACGGCGCGATCCGGCGTTCGATGCCAGCGAGCTCGACTGCCGGAAGCGGTAAATCTGTCGCCTTGATTTTTGCCACGGCGGGATCATCCGCGCTCAGGCCCTTGGGCAACGGATCGAAGGGCGGCGCCCCACCCGCCTGCAGCGCGATCAGGTAGGGCCTTGCCGCACGAGGAAAACTGAGCTCGAACTGTACGCTGTCGTATACCGGATCAAAGGTCCGGATCGACAGAAAGTACAGGAATCGTCCGTCGGGATCGAACGCGGGACTGTAGTCGCGAAACTCCGGTTGCGTTACGAAGGTACTGCTCTCGTTTGCAACATCATGCAACTTGATCGCACAATGTCGCAGCGAAACCCAGAACGTGTAGGCGAGCCAGGAACCGTCGGCGGACCAGGCGAGATCGTCGCTACGGCCTGCGTCGCTGCGGTCGATCACCGTCAATTTCCCCGTGTCGAGATCGCCGATCATTACCTCGTTGCGGTGATTGGCAAGCGCGATGCGATGGCCCTGGGGAGACGCGCGCATGGCCACGACGTGTCCGACGTCCCACGGCATGGAGCGCGCCTGCCCCTCCTCAAGGACCTGCACCCGTTCCTCGCCCGAGCCGTCGCCAACGGCAACGAGGGTGGTGCCATCGGCGAGCCACTGCCCGTGTCGCAAGCGACCGGCCCGGTCGTCACCAAGCTGTCGCACCGCGCCCTCCCACAGCGCAAAGCTGAAGAGCTTGCCGCGGGCATCGAGCGCCACGCTGTGACCGGCTGGATGCACGTGGATCGAGCCGAGGTGCTCGGCGGCAGGCACGAACCGGCGCGCGGCCTGCGTGCGATGCGAGGCGAGCTCAATATCCACCCGTACGCAACGATCCGCGGCCGGGTCGAACACCCACAGATCCGCGCCGCACTGATAGGTAATGCGCCGGCCGTCGCATTGCGCGTGGCGAGCGTAGAAATCGTCGTGATCGGTATGCCGACGCACGTCCGTGCCGTCGGGCAGGCACGAATACAGATTACCCACGCCCTCGGCGTCGGACAGGTAATATACGCGGCCACCGAGCCACATCGGGCTCGTGATATTGCCCGCCAGCTCGGTCATGCGCCGGTAGTTTCCCGTACCTTCGGCGTCGATCCAGAGATAGCCCGCGGTGCCGCCGCGGTAGCGCTTCCAGCGCGCCGGGTCCGCGGTATTGCGCCCGATGACACGGATTTTTCCCGGACCGAATGCCAGGTGATCGACCTGGCCCAGGGGCAGAAGCTGTGGAGTGCCACCGCCGACGGGAAGCGTGTACGCCCGATAGTTGCGGAAGAAGGGTTGGGCGTAGGTCGTGACGAACAGGATCTGGCCCTCGGGCGTCCATCCGCGAACCATCACGTTGGGCCCGAGCCAGGTCATGCGTCGCGCCGGACCGCCCTCGGCGGACATCAAATAGACTTCCGGATGTTGCTCGTCGCGACCGACGAACGCGATCCACTGTCCGTCGGGTGACAAACAGGGTGTGGCGGGCTCAGACAGGCCGGCGGTCAGCCGGCGCGCGGTGCCACCCGAGACCGGTACTCGCCACAAATCGTCGTCGCTGACAAATACGATCGTGTCGTCGTACAGGCTCGGGTAGCGCAGATAGCCGCGGTTGGTCATTGGCATCTCGAGGGGCGTGCGTGTGAAGAGGCGCAATTGTAATGGAATGGGAGTCCACGCCGTCGCGCAACCTGATCGCGCAGCCCTCCGGCCTCCCGATCATGCGACCCTGAACCGTTCTGCCTCGCGGCGGATCCGGGTTGCATCCGAACAGAATAGGCCCCATATCGCAGAACGCGGGTGCCGACTCAGGGCACGCGCGCAACGACAAAGGCAAAGCGTGAAGTCATTCGGCAAGCGACCCGACGGTCTGCGCCTCGAGCGCATGAAATCCTCGCCGCTCTGGGCAGACGAGGGGTTCCGCAACGTTCATCCCATACCGCCCGGATTACGCAATACCGCGATCTCGCCGCCGACCTTGACGGAATTTCTCTGTGGCGGCGACCGGCGCGTGCCAAGCGCCCCGCTGCCATCGGCGGATCCGACGTCGGCTTGGACCAAGGCGCCGGACACGGGGCTGCGTGCGACCTGGCTCGGTCACTCCACGGTGCTTATCGAGATCGATGGTCTGCGCGTGCTCACCGATCCTGTCTGGGGGCCGCGCGCATCGCCATCCCGGCTCGCCGGCCCGAAGCGGTTCCAGCCAGTGCCGGTGCCCTTGCGCGCGCTTCCCGCGGTGGACGTCGTGCTCGTTTCCCATGACCATTACGATCACCTCGATTACCCGACGATTCGCGAGCTGGCGCGTCGCGATGTGCCCTTCGTGACCTCGCTTGGCGTCGGCTCGCACCTCGAGGCCTGGGGCGTGTCACCGCAGCGGATCACCGAGCTCGATTGGTGGGAATCGCATCGACTGGCCCACGCCGACCTGACCGTGACGGCGGCGCCATCGCAGCACTTCTCCGGCCGGGGCCTGAAGGACCGCAATGCGACCCTATGGTCATCGCTGGTCATGCGTTCATCGCGGCATGCGGCATTCTTCAGCGGCGACACCGGGTTGACCACCGAATACGGTCTGATCCGGGAGCGGCTCGGCCCCTTCGACCTGGTGATGCTGGAGGTGGGCGCATTCCATCCCGCGTGGGGAGACATCCACCTTGGCCCCGAGAATGCGCTCGAAGCGCTGCGGCTGCTCGGTGGGGGGGCGTTCTTACCGGTGCACTGGGGCACGTTCAGCCTGGCGATGCATGCCTGGGATCAACCTGCGGAGACCCTGTTCGCGCTGGGCCCGGCTCAAGGTGTGCACCTGATGATGCCGCGCTTGGGTGAGCCCGTCGAGCCGGCCCGCACCCATGGCGTAACACCCTGGTGGCGCGTTGTGGATGCACCGCGGCGCAGCCAAGCCCTGCCCGAGCTTGCGCCGCTGCCCATGCCCAAGTCGATGCCCTGGCCTCTCGACTGAGCGCCGGGCGGTAGCGCGGCGGCTTTGCTTGCCGCCGCCATTCCCAACTTCGCGCGCGCGGTGTATTTTGGCCCTCTTGTTTCGAACCACAGGGGGGAATTCATGGTCGGACTGGATGCGCTGTGGCTGCCGATTTTGCTCTCGTCGGTCATCGTTTTCGTGGTGAGTTCCATCATTCACATGGTGCTGCCGTGGCACAAGAACGACTACCCCAGGGTGCCGAACGAAGACAAGCTGATGGACGCGTTGCGTCCGCTCGCCGTGCCTCCCGGCGATTACATGATTCCGCGGGCGGGCAGCATGCAGGAGTTGCGTACGCCGGAGTTTGCGGCAAAATTGGAGAAGGGTCCGGTGCTGATGCTCACCATGATGCCGAACGGTCCGTTCTCGATGCGCAAGAGCTTGCTCTACTGGTTTCTCTATTCGGTTGTAATCGGGATCTTCGCAGCCTACGTGGCGCGGAGCGCGCTGCCGGCGGGTGCTCCTTACCTGCGCGTGTTCCAGCTTGCCGGCGTCACGGCCTTCATCGGCTATTCGGTGGCCCTCTGGCAGATGTCCATCTGGTATCGCCGCGCCTGGAGCCTGACGCTCAAGAGCACGGCGGACGGTCTGGTCTACGCGTTGCTCACTGCCGGCACCTTCGGCTGGCTTTGGCCGCATTAGGCTGAGCGGGTCGGACGCCGCCTTCTTGCCTGCCGATGCCGATCTGGGCGTGAAATGGATACCGTTCCGCTCGATCGCCGCCATTTCGAGGACTACCGGAACGGCTCGGTATTCGAGTGCGGTTCGATCACCGTCGATCAAGCCGAGATGATCGCGTTTGCCGAGCGTTACGATCCTCAGGATTTTCATACCGACGCCGCCGCCGCGGCGCGCAGCGTATACGGCGGATTGATTGCAAGCGGCTGGCATACTGCGGCGATGACGATGCGCCTGCTGGTCGCGAGGTACCTGTCGAGCAGCGCCAGCCTGGGCTCGCCCGGCATCGATGAACTGCGCTGGCTGAGGCCGGTTCGCCCCGCCGATACGCTGAGCGTGCGCGTGACGGTGCTCGATGCGCGACGCTCCCGCAGCAAGCCTGACCGCGGCGTGGTGCGCGCGCTCATCGAGGCGAGCAACCAGCGCGGAGAGTTGGTCATGAGCCTGAAGGCAATCAACCTGCTGCGCTGTCGTGAGGCGTCGCGCGGCGCCCGGGGCACCGACGGTCCATGACCCGCCGGAGCAGGCAATCGCCAGCCAACCGCCATGTCCCGTTTGCTCATCAGGCTCGGCATCATCCTCGTGCTGGCGGGCCTCGCCTGGCCGTTGCTTGCCAAGCTCGGGCTTGGGCACCTGCCTGGCGACATCCGCATCGAGCGCGGCGGCTTCACGCTCTTCATTCCGCTGACCTCCGGCCTGATCGTGTCGGTGGTTGTGAGCCTGGTCCTGTGGCTGCTGCAAGAATGAGGCGCTGATCCCGGGCTACCCACGCCCAGGGCCATCGCCTATGATAGCGGCGATGGACGGCTCCAGTGCCGCATCACCCGCAACGGTCAGCACGCCAGAGTTGTTCGTCGGGTTCCTCAAGATCGGTTTGTCAGGTTTCGGCGGCGTCATGCCGTTCGCCCGTCGCATGATCGTCGAGCGGCGCAGATGGCTGTCCGAGGCGGAATTCCTCGACGTGTTGTCGCTGTCGCAGTTTCTGCCCGGCCCCAACGTGGTCAACGTCTCGATCATCGTCGGGCGCCGCTTCCAGGGCGTCGCGGGCGCCGCGGCAGCGTGCGCAGGATTGATGATGATGCCTCTGGTCATCGTCCTTTCGCTGGCTACCCTCTACGCACAGTTCTCGCAGGTCGAAGCCGTGCGGGGAGCGTGCCGAGCGGTCTCGGCGTCGGCCTCGGGCCTGATTGTCGCCACCGCGCTCAAACTGGCCCGGCCGCTCAGAACCGCGACATGGCAGCTCGTCATCTGCGGCACTGCATTCGTCGGCTTCGCCCTTTTGCGCATACCGTTGCTGTGGATGCTTGCCGGCCTTTGCCCGATTTCGATTGCGCTCGGCTGGTGGAAGCGGCCATGATATCCCCGCTGCTGCTCGAGATTGCCCTACAGTTTTTCATCCTGTCGCTGCTCTCGATCGGAGGCGCCAACGCGGTGATTCCGGAGATCCAGCGCCGGGTCGTGGAGACGCAACATTGGATGACCAACGAGGATTTCGCGCAACTCTTCGCGCTGTCTCAGGCCGCACCTGGGCCGAACGTCTTGATTGTGAGCCTGGTTGGCTGGAAGGTTGCTGGCGTTCTCGGCGGCGTCGTGGCGATGCTCGCCATGTGCGGCCCGTCGTCGCTGCTGACCTACGCGGTTGCGCATGCCTGGGAGCGCTGGCGCAATGCGCCGTGGCGGATCGCAACCCAGCGCGGTCTTGCGCCGGTGACAGCCGGCCTGCTCCTCTCCTCGGGTTACATCCTGGCGCGCGCAGCCGACCACGGGTGGGTCGCGTACGCGGTTACCGTCGCCACACTGTCGCTCGCGCTGATCACGCGATTGCACCCCTTGTGGATGCTCGCTGTCGCCGCGCTCCTGGGCGCGCTGGGATGGGTGTAGCGGCACCGGTACCAGGCGCATGCCCGAACTGCCCGACGTTGCGGTCTATGTCGAGAGTCTTGAACGGCGCGTCGTCGGGCAATCACTCGAGCGCGTGCGCCTGATCAGTCCGTTCGTACTGCGCACCGCGGTGCCGCCGCTCGCAACCATCGAGGGACGGCGCGTCGTCTCCGTGCACCGTCTCGGCAAGCGCATCGTGCTGGCCCTCGAGGGCGAGTACTTTGTTGTGTTGCACCTGATGATCGCCGGACGGCTGCGCTGGCTCGGCCGCGGCGACCGAGCTCCGGCACACATGACCCTCGCGCTATTCGATTTCGACGGCGGCACGCTGGCATTCACCGAGGCGGGCACCAAGAAACGCGCCTCGCTGCACATCGTGCATGGCGCAACTGCCCTCGCCGCATTCGATCTGGGCGGGCTCGAGGTGGCAGCCGCCGATCTGCCGACATTCCGCGAGCGCCTGCAACGCGAAAACCATACGCTCAAGCGCGCGCTGACCGATCCGCGCCTGTTCAGCGGCATTGGCAACGCGTACTCGGACGAGATTCTGCACCGCGCCCGATTGTCGCCGATCGCGCTGACCCAAAAACTCGGAACCGAGGAAATCGCGCGCCTTCACCAGGCGACGCGCGACGTGCTCGCGGAATGGACGTCGCGGCTTCGCGCCGAAGCGGGCGAGGGTTTTCCAACCCACGTCACCGCATTCCGGCCGCAGATGGCGGTGCATGGCCGTTTCGGCCAACCGTGCCCCGTCTGCGCCGCTCCGGTGCAGCGCATCGTCTACGCCGAAAACGAGACCAACTACTGTGCACGCTGCCAGACCGGTGGCGTCATCCTGGCCGACCGCGCCCTGTCGCGCCTGCTGAAGTCGAGCTGGCCGAGATCGATCGACGAACTCGGCTAGCCGCAGTCAGGAGCGGTTAGACGGTCGCCCTCGGCGCACCTCGCTAAGGCCTTGAAGCCTGGTTTGCTTGCGCCTATAGTCAACACGGCCAATGGAGGCAAACCATGCGCTTGCGCCTTGCAGCTTTGTGTGGCTTGGTGTTCTTGGCCGGGTGTTCGTCGGTACCGCAGCAGCAAATGCGGCCGATAGAAAAGGTCGCGAGCCACTGTGACCAGGCGCAGATGAACCGAGTGGATCGTATGCAGCAGCCGTATCTGCTCGAGCGCTACTGGGTCAATTGCCCGCAAACAAGCAACAAGGCCAAGGCACCGTCCTGAGGGCGCAGACCGATCCAGGCCCGTTTCCGCGGCGCGGGCACGGCCGGCGCAAGGTGTTGCCGCGTTCTCGTTAAGCGCCCTTTGGCAGCCTGCCGAGGAGATAGAACTCATCGTTGGGTCGCATGGCAATCAGATTCGCCATCCGGTTCGACAGCGCGAAAAACGCCGCAATCGCGCCGATGTCCCAGATATCCTCGTCGCTGAATCCGTGTCCATGCAATTCCTGGTAGTCGACCTCATCGAGCTCGACGGATCGTAGTGCGACCTTGAGCGCAAACTTGAGCATGGCCCTTTGCCGGTCGCTGATGTCCGCCTTGCGATAATTGACGGCAACCTGATCGGCAACGCGCGAATCCTTGGCGTAAACGCGAAGGATCGCCCCGTGAGCGACAATGCAGTAAAGGCAGTCATTGGCCCCGGACGTGGCCACTACAATCATTTCCTTTTCCGCCTTTGTCAATCCTGATTCGCGCAACATGACGGCGTCGTGGTATGCAAAAAACGCCTTAAATTCCTCTGGGCGATGCGCTAGCGTCAGGAACACGTTAGGAATGAATCCCGCTTTCTCCTGCACTTCGAGGATTCGCGCCCGGATCTCCTCGGGCAAGTCTTCCAGTTTCGGAACAGGATAACGGCTGATTGAAGGCGCGGGCATGCAAATGAGTCTACCAGCCGACAGCAAAGCAATCTACGACAACCGGGGCCCATGATTACGCTCGACCGACCGAGTAGGCCAACAGCTGCCGGTCGGTGTCGGCGTGGCATTTTCCGCTAAGCGGCCATCGACGACACGACCCCGCCCGACAATCCCGAAAGGCTGCCGCGTCTTCAGCCCACTCCTCGCTTCCGGTGCGCCAGCGGCCTCGGCAGTGCCCAAGCGCCTGCGCTACTTCCTGCGTCGCAACGCTGATTCTCCAAGTAGATTGGACTTCCTAGAGGAAACGTTCGAGTGCCGCGATCGTTTCGCCTGGCTGCTCCTCGAGAATCCAATGACCAGCGTTCTTGATGACCACCACAGTCACGTCGGTCGCGACGAGCCTCGCCTGCGCGCCTAGTGCCTCACCTAGCGACTTCTCGCCGCCGATCGACAACACCGGCATCGGAAGCTTCGTCTTCGACAGGTCTGCGAAGTCTGTCGCCGTCCTCGGGAACGATTCGAAGTACGCGAAGCCCGCGGCCATGCGTCCCGGGCGTGAGTACGCGCCGACGTATGCCTTTCGGTCCGCCTCGGGTATGGAGCGGTGCTTGTCCGCCGCGAAGCCATTCCAGAATTGCTCGTTGAAGAACATGCTTTCGCGCCCCTTGACCAACGCGACAGGCACCGCACCATAAAAGCGGAAATGCCAGATGGCCGGGTTGTTGTAGATGGGCTCCCAACCTTCGACGCCAGGGATGAAGGCGTCCATCAGCACCAGCTTCTCGACCTCCTGTGGATACAGGCTCGCGTACGCGTAGGCGACCATCAGCCCGATGTCGTGACCCACTACTCGCACCTTGCTGTAGCCGAGCGTTTTCACCGCCGCGTGGATGCGCTCTGCCGAGGTCTTCATGTCAATCCCGGTCTTCGGAATCGTCGAGTCGCCGATGCCGGGCAGGTCCGGGGCGATGATCGTAAAGCGCGAGATCAGCTTCGTGGCGAGTGGCTTCCACATCAGCGAGGTTTCCGCGTAGCCATGGAGTAGCAGCACCGCCGGGCCATTGCCGCCGACGCTGACGCTTATCGTGGCGCCGTCCACGGGCACTGCGCGAACCTTGAAGGGCGGCCCCAGGCCGGTGGCCTCCGCGGCTGGTATGCCGACGAGAACCATCGCGCATGCGCCGGCAAGGAGCGACAGCATCCAAATGCTTCTGGAAACGCGATTCATGGTAGGTACTCCGGGTCGAGCGGTACAAGGATCAGATAAGTGCGAGTAGAGCACAGCGGTATGTCGAGCTTCACGAGGTTCAGCCTCAGTCCGCCAGCACCATTTTGCGCAAGAATATGCTCCATCGCGGGTCGGCGTGCAGGGGGCGGAGTCGTGGGTCGATCTTCGTCTCGCTAAGCCCGGCGTCGCGCTGGGTATACGCCCGTTCAAGCCACTCGAAGGCCAGATCGGTTTCGCCGCGCGCCGCGTACACCTCTGCGACCTGAAAGGCGGCGTCTCCCGCGTGCTTTGCGATCAGTTCGCGCAGCGCCGCGTCCGCTTCGGTCCGGCGACCTGCGGAGTGATGCACGATCGCGAGCGCCTCGATTCGCGCCCACTCCTCCGGCTCCCTCAGCGCCTCGGCCAGCGCATCCTCGCTCCGGCCCTGAGCGAGTAGGTTTAGCGCGAGGTGTGCACGCGCAGCGATTCTCTGGGGGGAGATTTCGAGCGCTTTCCTGCGCGCCAGCTCTGCCTCAGCGAGGCGATCGCGCGCGTCGAGCGCAATCCCAAGGTTGTTGTAAGCCGCTGAACTCAGCGGGTCCTGCTCGATCGCATGGCGAAAAAGCCCGATTGCTTCGTCGAGACGACCGAGGTTCGCGGCCAGCACGCCAACCCAGCGAAGCGCCACGGGATTGCCTGGCGCTAACTCCAGCGCCCGCCGATAGGATGCCTCCGCACCCCGCCAATCCCAGTCGTTTTGTATCTGGATCAAACCCAGCTGCGAGTGGCCCTCCGCCAGCTCCGGCTGCAGCGCGAGTGCGCGCCCCACCGCCTCCCGCGCCCGTCCATACCCCGCGGCCACCGGAGCCCAAGTTTGACTCGCCTCGGTCGCGTACGCCCTGCCCAGCTCCGCCCACGCGAGCGCGAACTCCGGGTCCCGGTGCAGCGCCTGCTTGAGATACTCGATACCCCTAGCAGTGTCGTCGCGCGTGTAGCGATCAATGAAGTGCCGGGCCTGCAGATACAGTCGGTGCGCCTCCGAGTCTGTGGCGCGACCTTTCACCGCGGCCGCCACTTGCATCGTCACCTCGGTGGCCGCTTTCGCGTCCACAGCCTCGCCCAAGAGGGTGGTGCGCAGTTCCTTCACGACCGACTGCGCGATGTCATCCTGCACCGCGAAGATGTCTTCCAGCGTGCGGTCGTAGCTCTCCGACCACAGGTGATAGCCATCGGCAACCTTCACCAGCTGCACCGAGATGCGGAGCCGGTTTCCGGCCGTGCGCACGCTGCCTTCGAGCACCGTGGCGACGTTGAGCTTGCGCCCGATCACCGCGATGTCGTCATTCTTCCCCTTGAACTGGAACGACGAGGTGCGCGCCGCGACGCGCAGTCCGCGGATCTTGGCTAGCACGTTCAAGAGCTCGTCGGCCAGGCCATCCGAGAAATACTCGTCGGCCTCGTCGCGGCTACGGTTGACGAAGGGCAACACCGCGATGGACGGCGGTTCCTGCGCAATTGACTGTCGACGCGAGGCTGGCGGTCCCGCAGCAGAATTGTCCGCAAACGCTAATCGATACACCTCGATCGGGCGCGCGATATTCTTCATTTGCTGCGCACCCAGATCATCAAACGTGAAACTCAGCTTGTCGAGCACCTGATCGCGGACCACCTTGCTTACGCAAATCCCGCCCGGCTCGGCAAGCGCTTGCAGGCGTGCGGCTACATTCACGCCGTCGCCGTAGATGTCTTCCCCGTCGATGATAATGTCGCCGACGTTAATACCGATGCGGAATTCGATTTGCTGATCCGTCGGCACTTCGGCGTTGCGAACAACGATGCCGCGCTGCACGTCGACTGCGCTACGCACCGCTTCGACGACACTGGCAAACTCGAGCAAAAGTCCGTCGCCAGTCGTCTTGACTATGCGCCCGCCGTACTCCGCAATGGTAGGGTCGATTAGCTCTCGGCGATGAGCTTTTAGAGTGGCCAGGGTCCCGCTCTCGTCGCGTCCCATCAGGCGGGAGTAGCCCGCCACATCGGCTGAGACAATCGCTGCCAGTCGGCGCTGTTCCCGTGCCATCCGCTTCCTCGGCCAAGGCCGGTTGTTAGCGGACTATAGGGCGGGGGATCTGAATTCGCAATTACGACGAATGACCGCTCCCAGAACGTTGAACGACCGGACCGGGTCGAACAGCGACCATCGCCGACCGGCCCGTAATGGACAGTCGTCAGCGGCACCTCGCGGATTGTGGCCAAACTAACTGGCGTTACGATTGAATACATTCGAAGTTTTCTCGAAGTCCCAAAGGTCGCGCTTGCCTTTCTCACCGAGAAAGGATTTGTGCTGAGTCGCGAGGACGATTCCAGAGGGGCGCAGCAGCCTCCGAGTCGGTGCGTTGACATCCGGGGGTGAGCAGGCGTAGGTTTGGAGGTGCTACCCAATCGGAAGCGAACTTCTTCCCTGCCTTGGGAGCACGGCTCATTAGAGAGATAACCGCATCTGAGTTACTCGCTGGCATGCGATGCCAAACATTGACAGAGGGCCTTGCATAAGAGCGCGGTCGTTCATC
>Ga0074045_10003528_pt1 | contig 14080 bp, 13 predicted proteins | sample BogForMeECP23OM2_FD_94442 | JGI IMG/M metagenome (GOLD analysis project Ga0074045, IMG submission 94442) | Bog forest soil microbial communities from Calvert Island, British Columbia, Canada - Bog Forest MetaG ECP23OM2 | ecosystem: Environmental > Terrestrial > Soil > Wetlands ... | reverse complement strand
CTTAGATGCGTGACAGAGATTCACCAGCCACCAACTTCGCGAAGTGGCTCAAGTCGTATCTGCCGAGTCTGTGGTCTTGGAGCTACTACATCGGCAGCATCGGTGCTGTCTCGGAAGCAACAGTTAACCTTAAATGATAAATGAAATGACGGCGCCCGCTATAATTCGCGCATAAGCTGCGCACCAATCTGGAGGAGCGATGGAAACCCTTCTGCAGAATCTCCGCTACGCATTCAGGACCTTGCGGAACAGTCCCGGTTTTGCCGCCGTTGCCATCCTGACGCTGGCGCTTGGCATCGGTGCCAACACCGCGATCTTCTCCGTCGTCAACGCCGTGCTCCTTCAGCCGCTCTCCTACCCCCATCCCGATCGGCTGGTCGAGCTCGAACTAACCTCTCCCCAGGGAAACGGGGACGTCACATCCATCCCAAAGTTCAACGTTTGGCGCGAGCAAACCGACGTCTTTGATTCCGTGGCGGCCTACGATTTCTCGGGCCCGGGCATCAATCTCACTGGTGGCGATCGCCCGGAGCTGATCAAAGGCATTCACGTCTCGGCCGAGTACTTCCGCGTGTTTGGCGCGCCCGTCGCTCTGGGCCGAACCTTCACTCCCGAAGAGGATCGCCCAGGAGGGCCGGCGGTTGTTGTCATCAGCAATGGATTGTGGCGAAACCGGTTTGGCGGTGATCCAGGAATCCTGAATCGCACCATCGATCTTGGCCAGGAACCGTACGTAATTATTGGAGTGCTCGGCCCAACCTACACAGGCGATCCCAAGAGCGACATCTGGTTGCCGTTGAAGCCCGATCCAAACAGCGTCGACCAGGGACACTACTTGCGCTCCACAGCCCGCCTGAAGCCGGGCGTCACGCTGGCGCAGGCCCAGACCGCGATGAAGCACGCTGCGGAGGAGTTCAATCGCAAATTCCCCGGCTCGCCCGTCATGGGGCCAGGCGCCAGCTTCACCGCGATACCTTTGCGCGACAGCGTGATTGGCGATGTTCGATTCGGACTGCTGTTGCTTTTCGGCGCGGTCGGCTTTGTGCTCTTGATCGCCTGCGCCAACGTTGCCAACCTGCTCATGGCCAGAGCCACCATCCGCCGGCGCGAGATTGCCATCCGTTCCGCTCTAGGTGCCGGACGTGCCCGTCTCATGTGGCAATTATTGACGGAATCGCTTCTTCTCTCCTTCGCCGGCGGCGTCCTCGGGCTCGGCCTCGGTTATGTCGGTGTGCGCACGCTGCTCGCGATCAATCCCGGCGACATTCCCCGCGTCGGGGAGCAAGGTGGCGCCGTGGCTCTCGACTGGCGTGTGCTGGTGTTTACCCTCCTTGCGTCAATCCTGACCGGAATTTTGTTTGGACTGCTTCCCGCGCTCAGCACTTCCCGGTCGGACATCAGCAACACGTTGCGCGAAAGCGGCGCACGATCTGGCACGGGCATACGGCACAACAAAGCGCGCGCCGTCCTGGTGATCACCGAAATGGCGCTGGCTCTTGTCTTGCTCGTGGGCGCCGCCTTGCTCATTCGCACTTTTGGCGCGCTCCGCGGCGTGAATCCCGGCTTCGACGCGCGAAACGTCCTAATCATGGAAATGTCGCTGAACGGTGGACGTTTTGAGAAAGCAGCGGGCGTCGATCAACTCGAACGCGAAGGCCGCCGTCGCATTGAGAGCCTTCCGGGCGTGACGGCCGCTTCCCTCACTTGTTGCGTTCCGCTCGAAGGCGGCTTCGGACTTCCCTTCATCATCGAAGGGCGCCCGCTCACCAATGGCCCGTATCATGGCGAAGCAACCTGGCTGACGATGTCGCCGCACTATTTCGACGTGTTTCGCATCCCCCTCATCAGCGGCCGCGTGTTCACCGACCAGGATAATGGCGCCGCGGAGCGCGTGGTGGTCATCAACCAGGCACTGGCCAAGGAGTACTGGCCGAAAGGTGATGCTCTCGGCGCGCGTATTTCCGTCGGCAAAGGAGTGGGGCCGGAATTCGACGAGCCGCCGCGGCAGATTATCGGTATCGTCGCCGATGTCCGCGAAGGCGCATTGAGCCGCCCGCCAGACCAGATTATGTATGTTCCGTTCGCTCAGGTGAACGACGGCATCATCGCCCTGAATAACCGCATCATTCCCGTTACCTGGGTGGTGCGCACCAAACTGCAACCGTTTTCCCTGAGCGCCGATGTCCAACGGGAGTTGCGCGAGGCCAGCGGAGGATTGCCAGTGGCGCACATCCGCAGCATGCAACAAGTGATCGGCGAATCCACGGCGCGCAACGATTTCTATATGACCCTGCTCACGATTTTTGCAGGCGTCGCGCTGCTGCTTGCTGCGATCGGCGTCTACGGCCTCATGGCCTATTCCGTGCAACAGCGCACTCAGGAAATCGGCGTGCGCATGGCGCTGGGCGCCAGCCCGCAACTGGTGCGCCGCATGGTGGTGGTGCAGGGAATGCAGCTCGCGCTGCTGGGCGTGGTCATCGGTGTCGCATCGGCGCTCGGCCTTACCCGATTGATGAGCAGCCTGCTCTACGGCGTGAAACCCTGGGATCCCATCACGATTGTGCTGGTCGCCGTGCTGCTTAGCGGCGTTACGCTGCTCGCCACTTATCTTCCAGCTAGGCGCGCGAGCCGCGTCGATCCGATGGTCGCGTTGCGCTACGAATAGCCTATCGTCTTGCGGCAGCATTTACCCCAAATAGCAAAAGCGCCAGCAACAGGTGCCAAACCGCCGCAGCCATCCGTGTTCGAAATAGAATATTTGAAGACGTGGTGACGTTTTGCGGCGTGCGCAGTCTCAACAGCAGGGAGGCTCTTAGCCATGAAAATCAGCCTGTTTCATTCGGCATCTTTGCTGGGCATGGTTTTCTTGGGCGCCGCAGTTTCGCAACTGGCCCGGCCCCAAGCGAAGGTCTAGTCGGCCAATCATGCGCCTTCCCTGATTAACACCTGCCTGATCACAAACGATGTGGAACAGCTGACGGACTTCTACGAACGTGTTTTGCAAATCAAGGCACACACTTCCGGCGATACCTATGTCGAATTCCTGACCGATGCCGGAACGCTTGCGATTTTCGACGCCGGTGAGCAGGAAAAGTACATTCCAGGTGCAGCGCAGGCGGGACAAAACAAGAGCGCCATTCTGGAATTCAACGTCGCGAATGTCGATCAGGAGTACTTAAGGTTGCAGGGAATCGTTAAGGCCTGGGTGAAGCCGCCCACAACCGAGCCCTGGGGCACCCGTTCCATCTATTTTCGCGATCCAGACGGCAACCTCGTCGATTTCTTCACTCGCGTCAAACCGTAGCCCTGCCCGCGTTCACCCGCGAGCCATTTCTGCGACGAGGCGCAACAATGCCGCATCCATGTCCGGATAAAACTGAAAAATCTTGTCCAGTCGCGCGAGTTGAAACAATTCCAGCACGCTGGGTTGCGAACCGCAGATTGCCAGCACTCCCTCTTCCCCTAATCGCCGCCGGATGGCCACCAAGGCGCCGAGACCGGTGCTATCAACAAATGGCACCTCGCGTCCCGTCCCTCAAATGGAAACGCTGGCTTTGTTTGCTGCTTTGCCAGCCGCAACGCTGATCCGGTTTCTCCGCGAATACGAGCAGGTTCCCGCTTTGGGCACGCTCCTTCTACTCGCGGGTATTCTCACTAGCGGTGCGCTCGTGACGTTTTTTCCGCTTCCAGAAATGCAATCGTGGCTGGCTGCTCTTTCAGGAAGAACCAGCGCCTCATCCCTCTACGAAGTTGCTGCTCTCGTTCCCTGGCTGGTGCTGGCTTCCGCGCTTTTTGTGGCAGCCATCGGCACCGCAGTCCTGCGCCGGCCGAATGCCTGAACGTTCATCGGCGAACGGGCCTGGTAGCGAGACAGCCTGGTAGCGAGGTCTTGTGCAGGATGAGCCCGGTAGGTATCCTTCTTCCCTCTGAAAAGCTTCTGTTGCGTAACCGGACGAAGCGCCTCGGTAATTAAACGACGGAGGTCCACGGATGAGCGCCGCAGCCAAACCCGACATGAACGTCAAGCAAGTCGTTCCATTCTTCCGCATTTCGGATATGGACCGCTCCATCCGCTTCTACATGCATGGCCTCGGCTTCACCATGAAGCACAAGTGGGTCGTGGACGAGAAGCTGCGTTGGTGCTGGCTGGAATTGGGTGGCGCGGCTTTAATGCTCCAGACGTATGTCAAGGACGGTCCCAACGCTCCCGTCGGAAAGCTCGGCCAAGGGGTCTCGCTCGCGTTTCAGTGCGAAGACGCCGTGAAACTGTACCGTGATTTTATTTCGCGTGGACTCGAAGCGTCGGAGCCCCAGGTCGGCAACTCTCTGTGGGTCACGGGTCTCTCTGACCCGGATGGCTACCGCCTGGAATTTGCAAGTCCTACGGACACGCCGGAGGAAACGAAGCTCTACGAGTTGAAGAGCTGAAGCCGAGCGTGGCGCTTCCATGCCCGCCGACACTCACGACAGCACAACTTCCCGACTGGCCACCACTCGGTTGCGTCCTTCTCTTTTGGCCTGAAACATTCTTTCGTCTGCCAAGGCGAGCAACTTCGCGGCATCCTCTCCATCCTGCGGGTAGCTCGCCAGTCCGGCGCTGATCGTCATCTGAACTCTCTCCCCGCGCGTTGCCAACGTGATGGGAGTGCTCGCCACTTGTTCCCTCAACCGTTCCACTTTGCGCTGTGCTGTTTCCATATCCGTTTCCGGCAGGATGACCACGAATTCTTCTGCTCCATAGCGCCCCGCGGTGTGGCTTTGCCGGAAGGATTCACGAAGCATCGACCCGATTGTCTGCAGAACCAGATCGCCGGCCGAATGTCCGTGCGTGTCGTTGAGCGACTTGAACCGGTCCGCATCGATCACCGCAATGCTCAGCTGTTGGCCATACCGGCGCGCGCGGCTCAGCTCGATCGCAAAGCGGTCGTCCAGGTAGCCTCGATTGAACAGGCCCGTCAGATGGTCGTTGGTCGCCATCTGCAAGAGTTTCTGACTGCGGGAAACCAACGCCAGGCTCAGCGCCGATGCCGTCAACATCATGATTAACTGCGAAATTTGCGCGGACCAACTGAACGAGCCATAAGCATAGGGCGAGTAAATGGAATTGTTGACGTCCCAGTGGCCAGCGGTGAAATAGACAATTGCAAAACACTGAGCGAACACCAGCAATCCGGTCGTAATGCACACCCGCTTGTCGTAGCGTAAGCTGGCGCTGCCAATCACCAGGAAGTAGCCCTCGAATACCACCTTACTGTTCACCACTGTTCACCGCGGTGTGCGGCTGATTCAGCCGGAGAAAAAGAACCAGCGCACTGCTGACCAGCGTGACGTCAGACGCGCTGCTGGCAAATCGCAGCCAGGAGGAATTGTAGCCGCGCGAGATCATCAGATATACGGCCAGGGCAAGGAAGAATATTCCAGCAGTCAGGCTGAGCCCGACCAGGCCTTCCTTTGGATCGACCGGAAAGAACAACGAGTTGATCAGAGGTATGCCCCGGCTAACAAGAATCACCGGCAGTTGTTCCCAAAGTAAAACGCCGGTCGCAACTCTCTGGCGGCTGGAGCTCACTCTTATCCCGGGTACGTCCCCGGTGCGATCGGCAACGTCGACGCGCCGGCGTCAACGTGCAAAACGCTTCCGGTAACCTGCGGACTCTCGTCGCTCAGCAAATACACAACGGCATAGGCCGCGTCGAGCGGTGTCTGCTGCCGCCCCAACGCTAGTCTCTCCCGCTCTTTCCTCAGAGCTTCTTCCGGCCGGCCTTGCGCCTTGTGCAGCGCCACTTCTCCCTCGGTGAGCACCCAGCCGGGAATCACGTAGTTCACTCGGATACGATGCTCCGCGAGTGCGCCGGCCAGAGTTCGCGTCAGCGATAGCAGTCCGCCTTTAGCTGCCCCGTACGCAACGAGATTCGGCAAGCCCTGAATTCCGCAGATCGATCCCATATTTACGATGCTTCCCCCGCCTGTCTCCCGCATCACCGGCACGGCATGCTTGCAGCAATAAAACGATGCTCGCAGATTGATTTGCATCACCGCTTCCCAGAGCTCTGTCGTCGTCTCTTCCAGCGTTCCTCTGGGAAACCAGCCCGCATTGTTTACCAGCCCATCAACCTTCCCAAAACTTTCTAGCGCTTGGTTCACCAGCCCAGCGCAGTCCTTTTCGTTCTTCACGTCGGCTTTGCAGAACCCCGCTTTGCCTCCGGCGCTTCGGATCTGCGTGGCGGCCAGCTCTCCTCTTTCTTCCGGTACATCTCCCAACATCACCGCGGCACCTTCCGACGCGATCAGGTTTGCGCATCCGAACCCGATACCCTGTGCTGCTCCCGTTACAATCACAACCTTGCCGCTAAGTCGATTGCTCATCGCTCCGCCCCCGCCCATCAAGACCTGCTCGCAGGACATAAGTTATTGCAGCTTTGCAGTGAGGAGGCAAACGAATTCGTTCGAAACAGCACGATCAGTTGCCGGTTGATGTCGTTTCAAACGTTGGACGGGAGGACACGGGTCAACGCGCTTCTGTGCGGCGGTGTGTGTCTTTATTCGATTCTCAGCGCATGCATTGGTGCAATCGACGCCGCGCGATTCGCGGGAATGATCGCCGCGAACAATGAGCAGATCGCCAGCGCAGCGGCCGCCACGGTCAGCGCCAGTGGATCCCACCACACAACGCCATACAGTTGCGCGGAGATCAACCGTCCCGCGCCCACCGCCAACGGCAATCCCAGGATCAATCCCAGCAGCACCCGGCTGAACGCTCCGCGCAGCACCAGGCGAATTACTTTCAAGCGGTCGGCGCCAAGCGCCATGCGAATCCCAATCTCATTGCTTCGTTGCGCCACGGTGTAGGCTGTGACGCCGTACAGTCCAACAGCGGCCAGCACCAACGCCACGATCCCGAACAAGCCGGCCAGACTCGCCACCGCGCGCTCCTGATCGAACGACATATCCACTTGCTGCTGCATGGTCCTGACACTGTTGATCGTCAGGTTGGGATCCACATCGGCCAGCATCCGGGTGATCTGCGGCTCCAGAGCCCCGGGCGACAGGTTCGTTACCAGGGTAATTCCGCCGATGAAGTGCGAACGCAGGTCGATCATCTTCATCAGGTTGTCTTTGTATTCCACGCCCTGCGCCAGCGGCACATAGAACATCGGTCTCGCGGGCCGGTCGAGTCCCCACCCTGCGAATTTCGCGTCGCGCACAATGCCGACGATCCGGTATGTTCCGGCATTTTCCGGCATGTCGATGCCGAAGTGTTGTTCTAACGGGTCTTCCTGGCTCTTGAAAAAGCGCTTCACGAACGCTTCGTTGACGATGGCCACCGGCGCCGTCGTTTCATTGTCCGCGGCCGTGAAGTATCGCCCGCGCAGAATGGGCATCCCAAAATTCTGCAGATAGTTGGATGACACGCGATCCCACGACGCGCCCGCCTCCTCGCCCATCTTCCCGGGCGCATGGCCGGCCACCATGACCAGTTCTCCCCAATTGTTGGTGAGTGGGTTGTAGAGCGCCAGCCCGGCGCCTCGCACCCCCGGCAGTCGAGTGAGTTGCTCTTCGAGTTGGCGGTCGAGCGCCGCCAGCTTGGGTAGCGTGTAAGTCGCAGGCGGATTGTTAATGTCCACCACCACGCGGCCCTCGACCTGATAGCCGAAGTCTTGATGCTCCAGCTTGTTCAGGCTTCGTGCCAGCATCGTCGAACCTGCCACCAGCACCACGGACAAGGTGGCCTGCACCACCAGCAGCGCTTTGCGCGCGAACGAAGACCGATCCTTCGTGCCCCGGCCCGACCCGCGCAGCGCATCCGCCGGATCGGTCCGCGTGGCAAGCCATGCGGGTGCCGCCCCGAAAATGATTCCCGTCAACAGCGCCAATCCGAAAGCAAAAAGCAATACGATCAGCGACGGTGTGGCACTGATCGGAAGGAAATGCGCGCTATGGAACGCAAGGGCAAGGAGCAGCCGCGCCGCTCCCATCGCCACGATCAGCCCCACGATGCCGCCGCCAATCGCGAGTAAGATGCTTTCCGTCAGCGCCTGCGCCACGATCTGGCGGGAGGTGGCCCCTACCGCCATGCGCACCGCGGTTTGCCCACGGCGCGCTACGCCGCGAGCCAACAACAGGTTGGCCACATTCGAACAGGCAATCAGCAGCACCAGGCCGCACACCGACAACAGGATTTGCAGGCTTCGCCCGTAGTCTTCTTTCATTACCGCCACACCGGCTCCGGCCGGCACAACGGCGAGCGTCTGCTTGGGGAGCAATTTGACGATGTCCTCCATCCAGTTGGCGGGATATCCGGAATCGTTCTGCATCCATTGCCGCAGCACTCCGGTCAACCGCGGAGCCATTCCCTCCGTCGAGGCTCCCGGCCGCAATCGCCCGATCATGCGCAGCCACGCGGAAATCGACTGGTGCAGCAGACTACCTTCGCCGTCAATCATGGGTTCCTGTTGCACCGGAACCCAGATATCCGGAGGGTCGCTTTCCAGCGTCTCGCCGAAAAATCCCGCGGGCCCCACCCCAATCACCGTCAGCGGATGGCCTTCCACAATGAACGTGGAACCCACCACCGAGGGATCACCGCCATACGCGGTCTGCCACGCTCGGTGGCTGAGCACCGCTACCGGCGGTGCCGCTGGCCTGTCGTCATCCGGCGTGAAGACGCGTCCGCCAAATGCCTGCACTCCCAGGGTTGAGAAATACGTGCCGGTGACGTACTCCGAGCGCAGTGGTCTGGCAATCGATTCCGCGCCCTGACGCCGCACGCCCATCCGGCCGCGCCCCGCTTGGAACGCGGTCACCTCCTCGAATTCCGGTGTTTCCTTCTTAAGCCGTTCGTACAGCGGGTAGGAAACCATTCCCCATTGGTCCTGCGGGCCTCCTTCCACGCAGCAATCGTCGCCATCGCCAACGCGGTACAGGCTGCCGGGATCGGTGACCGGCAAGGAGCGCAACATCACTGCGTGGATCAATGTAAAGATCGCCGTGGTCCCGCCGATACCCAAGGCTAGCGTCAGTATGGCCGCGGCTGTAAACACGGGCGACATGCGGAACTGTCGCAGTGCGTAGCGAAGATTGCCCAGCAGGTCTTGCATGGAATCACACCTCTTTAATAACGTACGAGGCGCCGCCGCCGTAGGTTCCCCATAGTTCGGGATCGATGAAAACGAGAGGGCCGTCGGGCGGCTGGGCCTACCACCCGCTCGATGGACGATCGCAAGGTGTCATTGGTCACTAAGGTGCCGCTACTTTGGCATTGCAGGCTTCTTTGGATTCTCGAGCCCGGTCGGCCCGGTGCCCACCAAAGGCGTGGATCGTCCTGGTGCCCGCCAGGACTTCGCCGCTGTGCAGTACGCCTCGCGGGATGAAGTACTCCTGCCCGGCTTCCAGTGGAATCCGCTTTCCGTCGATGATCAAGGTGTACTGGCCCTGCACAACCATCATGTATTCGTCGTAATCGTGGGAGTGTGCCGCCGACACCGCCGTTTCACGGCAAGTCCAGAACGCCATTTGGCTCCCGTCGGCTCCGTCGAAGACATAACCCTCCACGCCGGGAGTCGCTTGATTGGACTTGGCGATCCGGTTGACGGCATGTTTCATGAACTGGGGGAAATCGTCCATGCTTACGAGGCATTGTCCCACTCTGGCGCCGCCGCCGCTACTCCAGCGACGCGAACAGCGCTTGCTTCCAGCGCACATTGTCGATACTCCAAACGATCTTCGCTTTGTGACCCCCTGCAATACTTTGCGCCCAAACTCCCCGGTTCCGTTCGTCCTCGGCGACGTTCAAGCGGTCAACCACGGTCATCCCCCGCGTGAGTTCGCTCTCCGCTTCCACTTCCAGCAGGTGCGCCGATTCCGAAGTCACAATGAAAGGCTCGAGCGCCACCGCCATCGCCACGGGATCGGGCAGACAGATTCCATGTTCCCCAGTCTGCTTGAGGATTGCTTCTTGTGCCCGGCTGTTGCACTCAATTGCAAACTCCGCCACGGGCGTCCCCAGGTCCAGAACTTCCTGGATGTCCGACGGACTCAGTAACGCTTCGCCCCGGCTCAAGTGCCAGCCAACCAGTTCCATCGGTAATCCGCTTCGCACCACCATGCGCGCAGCCTCCGGATCACACCAGATGTTGTATTCGGCCACTGGAGTGACGTTGCCCTCGCAGCACGGCGCGCCTCCCATCACCACGCAGCGACTCACTTTTGCGGCGATGCTCGGCTTCTTCTCTATCGCCAGCGCAATATTGGTAAGCGGCCCAAGCGTTACCATCACCAGCCCGGGATGCGATTCAATCGTCTCGATGATGGCGTCGACGGCATTCTGTTTTTCCACCGTGCCTTTCGGCGGACCGTACCCGTGATCGCCAAGGCCATCGCGTCCGTGAAACCACTCTGCTCCCACATGCGCGCGGTTCAACGGCTTCTCCGCGCCCATAAACACCGGCACACGCGAATCGCAAAGCTCCGCGGTATAAAGCGCGTTGCGGCTTGCTTGATGGACATCCACGTTGCCCGCAACGGTCGTAATTGCCAGCACCTCAACCTGTGGGGACCGCAGCGCCATGATCAGCGCAACGGCATCGTCGGAAGCGGTATCGGTATCGATCAGAAACGGAACTTTCACGCGCCGTAGGATAACAAATTCCCATGGGGGCCGACTATTCCCCTTGGTGCCGACTATTTATGGTGGTTCAATGGAATTGCATGCCGAGGCCGTCAGAAGTACAGTATCCATCGGCCTGGATGCCCAAACGAAAATTCCGGCTTGGCTGCACAGTTGCTCCCCCGCCCTCGCTGACCGAGCGCTAACTCCGGACGCGGTCGTTCTGCGATTTTTCGTTGGACCGCTGCTCCGACGTGGCGGCCCAAGTAGGACTATCGGCCGGCTCGGTTGGCGTTCGTTGAGGATCGGAGGTCACGCTGATGTTTCTGGATTTCTATCACCTGCGCGAGCAGCCCTTCGGCGTCACGCCGGATCCCGCCTATTTGTATCCCAGCCGCACACACTGCGAAGCCCTCGACTCTCTCACCGAAGCAATCCAGGGCGACCACGGATTCCTGGCGCTCGTCGCGGAGCCCGGCTTGGGCAAAACCACGCTGCTTTACCAGGTTCTTGAGGGGCTTCGCGACAAGGCGCGCGCCGCGTTTCTCTTCCAGACGCAGTGCAACTCCCGCGAATTTTTCGAATACCTTCTCAGCGACTTGGGCGTCGATGCCACGGGCATGGGGCTCGTCGCCATGCATAACAAGTTGAACGAAATGTTGTTCGCGGAAATGCTGGCGGGCAGGCGATTTGTGCTCATCGTCGATGAAGCGCAAAACCTCGACGATTCCGTGCTGGAGACCATCCGCCTGCTTTCCAACTTCGAAACCACCAACACCAAACTCCTGCAAATCGTTCTGGCGGGGCAGCCGCAACTCGGAGAGAAGCTCGCCCGGCCACACCTGGCGCAACTTCTCCAGCGCATCACCATCGTGAAATATCTGGAACCTTTGTCGTCCGACGAAACCGCCGGTTATATCAGCCACCGCCTGAAAGTGGCGGGCCATCGCGGCGATCCGCTATTCGAGCCTGCCGCCGTCGCGCTCATCGCCCAACAAAGCCGCGGCATTCCCCGCATCATCAACAAGCTCTGCTTCCGCGCTTTGTTGGAGGGATACGCCAGGGGTTGCGCCACAGTTTCTGCTGACATCGTGGAAAAGGCGCAAAGCAAGCTGAATTTCGTGCCTGCCGCTCTTCCCGCGCCGGTTCCCACAACCACAGCGGTCGTCACGCCGATCCCCCTGCCCGTGCCGGCACCGCTGCCCGCGCCTGTGAGCGCTAATTCGAAAGCCGCCAGCGCTGCGGCGGCGCCTGAGCTCACCTATAAATCTAAGTCTCGCGCGCAATTTGGCCTGCCTGCCTGGGCTCTTTGGGCTTGCGCACTGCTTGCCATTCTGTTGTCCGCGGGACTGGCCCTTCCGCACAGTGCCCTGCGACAAATGCAGCAGAGAATGCGCAATCAAGTGGCGGCAACCAAAAGCCTCGCGCAACGCGAGCAAGCCAACGACGGCCGGCCCGCACCGGGCGTTTTGCAATCGGCGGAGAACCGCTATCCCACGGAATCAAATTCAGGCGTGCGCGGAGTGCCGAACGTCACCGCTATCCAGGCATCGAACTCGCAGAACGATGCGCACGTTGTCATCCTGCTCGACAATCCCGTGCAATTCGACTCCGCCCGCATCGCTTCCCCAGACCGCATCTATTTCGATCTCCACAAAGCGCAGCTGCGGCCCTCCATCGGCCTGAAGACCGTTCCCGGCTCCAACGGCTTGCTGAAAGGCGTGCGCGCCTCGCAGTTCAGCGACGATGTCGTCCGTCTGGTTCTCGATGCCGACGGCGCCAAAGAATATTCCGCGCAGTTAATGCCCGACCCCTATCGTCTGGTGATCGACGTGCACTCTCAAAGCTCCGCCACAGTGAATCCCTCTCTCGCCTCCGCTGCCTCAACTCAAAACGCGCCACCCGCCACTCACGATCCTCAGCCGTTCCTTTCGCGCGAGTTGGGCTTGAAGATCAGTCGCATCGCCATTGATCCCGGACACGGCGGTTACGACACCGGCACCAAGGGACCGCAGGGCTTGCTCGAAAAGGACCTTTGCCTCGACGTGGCGCTGCGTCTCGGCCAGCTCATCGAAGAAAATATTTCCGGCGCGGAAGTGATTTACACCCGCAAGGACGACCGCCACGTTTCGCTTGAGGAGCGCACCTCCATCGCCAACGCCGCCAATGCCGATCTCTTCATCTCCATCCACGCCAATTCCAGCGACTTCCACGAAGCACGCGGTGTGGAAACCTACTACTTGAGCCTGGCCACTTCGCCGCAGTCCAGGGAACTTGCCACCCGCGAAAACGCATCCGCGCAGGCCTCTCTCCACGACCTGTCCGACCTGGTCGCAAGAATTACTCGCAACGAGAAAATCGCGGAATCGAAGTTGCTCGCCGTGGACATCCAGAACACTCTTTCCCAGCGGCTGCAGCTTGTGAGCGGCAGTGAGAAAAATCGCGGTGTGAAGCAGGCGCCCTTCGTGGTCTTGACTGGCGCCAACATGCCTGCCGTGCTTTCGGAGATTTCTTTCGTCAGCAATGCCAGCGACGAAAGCCTGTTGCTAGAGAGCGGCCAGCGCCAGCGCGTCGCGGAAGGCCTGTACCGAGGAATTGCGGCTTATCTCAATGGTTTGCAAGGCGTGCCCCACAAAAAGCACAAACTCGTCACGGAAAACAGTTCTGCTACATCTTCGGGACTCGCGTCCGCAACATCCGGTGCGGGACGCAGCCCCCGCTAGCCAGGGTATCTGACTGTAGCTCACCCCTTCAGGGTGAGGTTTTTCCTGCTTGTCTCGGGGCGCGCTTCACCCAAACGGGTTTTCATCCGCGCTGGGCCCGTAAATCGACGGCACCGGCACATCCAGCATCCGCAGATACACGGAGAGCTGCCCGCGATGATGATAGAAATGATTCATCATCACGGATCGGATAAAGCCGATCCTTGGCACCGCCATGATGCTCTTTCCGTTCTTCGTCAGCGTCCATGTGGACATCAGCTTGGCATCGTCCATCTTCTCGAGTGCATGTTTCGCGCTGCTCGTGCCTTCGTCCAGAGTTTCCAAAAGCTCCTGGCAACTTTTGGCCTCCGGAACGGTGAAATTCCCAACCTCCCACACGTCTTCGCTGGCCATCTTGGCGATTTGTTTTTGACCCCCGGCGATGTGCATGGCCAGTTGGCCGAGAGTCATTGACTTCGCGTGCGGCTTCCAGCCCAGCTTGTTCTCCGGAATCCTCTGCAATACCCGCCGCGTGGTCTTCGCTTCCTGTTCCATCTCCATCACAATGGCATCAACAATCGGCATTCATCCTCCTGGTCGCGCCATGCGCGACCGTGTTACGAGATTCACTTCGAGAAAACGGTGCGTCTAGCTAGCTGCGGACATGCCATCCTGAATCCGCGCCTTTTGCGGGTGAAGGATCTCAAACCTCAGCCCTGTGTTCGATGTCAGCGATACTTCCGCTCACGCCTGCGCAAGATAATTCTGCAGT